>OGOE01001529.1_pt1 | contig 13868 bp, 11 predicted proteins | sample 1552611 | NCBI WGS metagenome assembly OGOE01 (sample SAMEA2580129, study PRJEB22360) | human gut metagenome | biome: human gut; feature: human-associated habitat; material: faeces | place: Denmark | collected 2008/2010
ACCTCGGCGTCAAGCCGGAGAACCTGCGCCACTACGAGCATCCGAAGGAGAAGCTCTCCCACTACTCCAAGCGCACCGTGGACATCGAATACAAGTTCGGCTTCCAGGGTTCCGACTGGGGCGAGCTCGAAGGCATCGCCAACCGTACCGATTACGATTTGAGCGCGCACTCCAAGCACTCCGGCGAGGACCTGAGCTACTTCAACCAGGCCACCGGCGAGAAGTACGTGCCGTACGTCATCGAACCGGCCGCCGGCCTGACCCGCTCCCTGATGTGCTTCCTCGTGGACGCCTACGATGTGGACGAGGCCCCGAACACCAAGGGCGGCGTTGACAAGCGCACCGTGCTGCGTCTCGACCCGCGTCTGGCCCCGGTCAAGGCCGCCGTGCTGCCGCTGAGCAAGAAGCCTGAACTGCAGACCGTGGCCCAGAACCTGGCCGACGACCTGCGCTTCAACGAGTGGATGATCGACTACGACGAGTCCGGTGCCATCGGTCGTCGTTACCGTCGTCAGGACGAGATCGGCACCCCGCTGTGCATCACCGTGGACTTCGACACCCTCGAGGACCACGCTGTGACCATCCGTGAGCGTGACACCATGGCCCAGGAGCGCGTCGCTCTTGACAAGGTGGCCGATTACGTGGCCGCCCGCATCGGCGAGAAGCGCACCCGCGTGCCCCTGAAGCCTGTGGAAATGGGCGGTGAGCCTTGGCCTGAGTCCGGCGTTCAGGAAGCCGGCGGCCTGTACTAAGCCGGAGTCGCACAACTTGGGCTCCCCTCTGTGGGCTGAGCCGTAAGGAAGACATCCCAGTGGGCTGTTTGTAGGCGAAGTGGCGGCGATAGACGCCGGGGCTCCTCTCTCAGGGGAGCCCCTACTTATTTTCTTAGGAATCACATGGCACAATCCGAATCCGAAACAGTGCTCACCGAGCATCACGAGACCGACAACCTCGACCCACGTACGGACGCGCCGGCGCGCCCCGGGACCCCGGTGCATATCGCCCCGGTCCAACTCGGCAACATCACCGTGCCGACCCCGGTGGTGCTCTCGCCGATGGCGGGAGTGACCAACTGGCCCTTCCGCGTGATTTGCGAGGAATATGGTCCCGATGGACTCTACGTGGCCGAGATGATCACCGCTCGAGCCCTCGTGGCGCATAACCCGAAAGCACTGCGCCTCTGTCATTTCGCCAAAAGCGAAAAAATCCGTTCACTGCAGTTGTACGGCGTGAACCCCTCCATCACCGAACAGGCGGCGAAAATCGTGGTCGACGGCAACATGGCCGACCATGTGGATCTGAACTTCGGTTGCCCGGTGCCCAAGGTCACTCGTCGAGGCGGTGGTTCGGCCTTGCCTTGGAAAACCGACATTTTCACTGAGCTATTACAGCGCGTGGTCGCCGTATGCGAGCCGGCGGGCATCCCCGTCACCGCGAAGATCCGCGTCGGCATCGACCATAACCATGAGACCTTCCTCGAAGCCGGACACATCGCGCAGGAGGAGGGCTGCAAGGCCGTAACCCTGCATGCCCGTACCGCCGCCGAATACTATGGCGGTCATTCCGACTGGTCCCGCATCGGCGAGCTCAAGGAACACCTCAACATTCCGGTATTCGGCAATGGCGATATCTGGGGTGCCGAGGATGCGCTCGAAATGGTGCGCGAGACCGGCTGCGACGGTGTGGCCATCGGCCGCGGATGCCAGGGCCGGCCGTGGCTGTTCGCCAACATCAAAAACGCCTTCGAGGGCAATCCCGAACGGCTCAACCCGAATCTGGGCGAGGTCTGCCGCGTGATTCACCGTCATGCCGAGCTGCTTACCGAGTTTTATGAGGGCGATGAGATGATGGCCGTCCACGATCTGCGCAAGCACATCGCCTGGTATCTGAAAGGATTCCCGGTGGGCGGCTCCACCCGCAAGGCCTTTATGGAATGCGAGAGCCTGGCCGATGTGGACCGCGAGATCGGCAAGCTCGACCCGACTATCGAATACCCGCCACGCGTGGTCGACAAACCGCGCGGCCGCGTGCGTTTCGCCAAGAAGGTGCACTTGCCGTATGGCTGGTTGGAATCGCGTACCACCACCCACGAAGAGCGTGAGGCGCTCTTCGGTGACGACCCAATGGACGCCAGTTACTGAGAAAATACTGAAAATACACGCAACACGCGCCATTCTGCGCGTGAATTTCCCTCCAAGAGTAGCCTGTTTGCGCTACTCTTGGGTGTAACCGTGAAGTGACAGGAGCCAAACGTGAGCGAGATCGCGCAGAATGAGTTCAACGACAAGACCAACATCAAGGTTGTTGGCGTCGGCGGTGCCGGCGGTAATGCCGTCAATCGCATGATTGCCGAGGGATTACAGAATGTTGAATTTGTGGCGGTAAATACCGATGCGAAGGATCTTCTGCGCTCTGATGCGGATGTCAAGATTTCCCTTTCCGATAAGTCCAGTCGTGGTCTCGGTGCTGGTGCCGACCCGGAGCGTGGAGCCAAGGCGGCCCAGGACCACCAGTCGGATATCGAAGAGGCGCTTAGGGGTGCCGACATGGTGTTCGTCACCTGCGGCGAGGGCGGTGGCACCGGTACTGGCGCCAGCCCGATCGTCGCTCGTGCGGCTCATCAACAGGGTGCTCTCACCATCGCGGTTGTTACTCGTCCGTTCAGCTTCGAAGGCCCTCAGCGTTCCGCTTCCGCCGAATACGGCATCGACAACCTGCGCAAGGAAGTCGACGCGCTGATCGTCATTCCGAACGATCGCCTGCTCGAGCTTTCCGACCGTTCCATCGGCATCATTGAGGCCTTCAAGACCGCTGATACCGCACTGCTTGCCGGTGTTCAGGGCATCACTGACCTGATTTCGATGAACTCCTATATTCACGTCGACTTCAACGATGTGAACTCCATTCTTCGTGGTGCTGGTACTGCGCTGTTTGGTATCGGTTCCGCACGGGGAGAGGATCGTGCCACGCAGGCCGCCGAAATCGCCATCAGCTCTCCGCTGCTTGAGGAAAGCATCGAAGGCGCACACGGTGCGCTGATCAACATCGCCGGTCCGACCGACCTGAAGTTGCAGGAGGCCTCTGCTGCCACCGAACTGGTGCGCAAGGCGATTCACCCTGAAGCCCAGATTATTTGGGGTCTTGCTCTGGACGATGCTTATGGCGATGAAGTGCGTGTCACTGTTATTGCTGCTGGTTTTGACCCCGTCGCCGCTCAAGATGACGACACTCAGAGCACGGTGACGCCGGTTGTGCCAACCGCCGCCGATCCTGCGACTCCCGTGGCACAGCCAGCTCCAGCACCGGTCGGTCGGACCCGCCCCCGCCGCCCCACCCCCCTGCCACTGCCCAACCGGCATTCACACCGGCTATCGGTGACTCCGCATCGTTGCCTTTTGATGATCCGACTTCCGCTCATCCGAATATCGCCGTGAACGATCCGGCTGGCGATCTCGACATCCCTGACTTCCTGCGCTGAAAGGATTGATCCATGGCTGGGTTCATGAAAAACGCGATGTCCTATCTGGGCATGAGTGACGTTGTGGACGATGAGGACGACTACATCGAGGAGGACGAGGAGCAGAAGCCGGCTTCGAAGTCCGCATTTGATTCCGACCATACGGTCACGCCGCTGGCGTCAACCACCGCGCCTGCCGCATCGTCGACTACCAAGCCGTTCCCCGGTGGCCGTGTGAACAGAATCACCACCATCCATCCGAAGTCATATGAGGATGCTCAACTGGTCGGCCGCGCATTGCGTGACGGTGTTCCGGTCGTACTGAATCTCACTGGTGTGGCCGAAGCCGTGGCATATCGCATCGTGGACTTCTCCGCCGGCGTGGTGTTCGGCGTGCGTGGTTCCCTCGAGCGTGTCACTCCGCGCGTGTTCCTGTTGAGCCCGGCGCAGGTGAACATCAAGGTCGAAGAGCCGACAAAACCAGCCTCGGCACACGATTTGTTCGCTGATTGACCGGTTCAGTAGTTTTCGCATTCGACGTTATATCGGTATTCGGCCGACTCCCAGCAAGGAGTCGGCCGATTCTTATTGTGCTCCGAGCAAACTTTTCATGCGCGGTTGTTAGTCTGTCAGCATGCTTTCCTTAGTGTTCTCTCTGATCGGCCGCATTCTTGCATGGCTCATTAACGCGTATATCACGGTTCTGTTCGTGCGCATGATTCTGGACTGGGTCTCCGTTCTCGCACGAAACTGGTATCCACGTGGTGTGGTGGCCCAGCTGATCAATATTGTGTATTCCATTACCGAACCCCCTCTGCGCTGGCTACGTCGCTATATTCGCCCATTGCCGCTCGGTTCGATTTATCTTGATGTCAGCTTCATTGTGCTGTATTTTGCGCTGGTGGTACTGGAAAGTGTTGTTCTGATAGTGTTCTGAGGCCGTTTTTGACCCGCCGGAGGCATATATCTGGCATAAAAACCCACGTCGAATGTTCTGAAACGATGGGGTCGTGATAGCATTCTGACTTGAGACCAACGTAAGTGCGGGCGATGCCCCAAAGCGAGGTGCAAGATTTATGGCTCTGTTGACGCCGAAGGATATTAGGGAGCATACCTTCCAGACTGTTCGATTCAAGGAAGGTTATGATGTCGACGAGGTCGATGACTTCCTTGATCAGGTCACGGAAACCGTCGAGGCTCTTGGACGTCAGGCGGTAGCCGGCGGTCAGGCCACCCAGTCTCTGGATCCTGACGTGACCAACCTTAATGCGAAGATCTCCGATCTTACCGGTCAGGTGCAGCAACTCGAGTCGGAAAATGCTGGTTTGAAGAACGCTGTGGCTCAGGCCCAGCAGGCCGCTCAGGCTGGCAATGATCAGGCAGCACAGCTTGTCTCTGCCAAGCTCAGCGAAGCCGAGGAATCCAACCGCGCGCTGTCCTCCCAGAATGAGCAGCTCAAGGGTCAGGTCGATCAGCTGAACGCTCAAATCGATCAGCTCACCGCTCAGGCTGCTCAGGCCTCCGGTGACCAGGAGGCTGTCGGTCAGCAGATCGCCGCCATTCAGCAGGAACGTGATCAGTTCCGCGCGGCCAATGAGGAGCTGTCCCGTCAGCTCGCCGCTGCTCAGCAGCAGGGTTCCGCCGCTCAGCAGCAGTCCGCTCAGATCGCTGAGCTGTCCCGTCAGCTCGAAGAAGCCAAGCAGCGTGAAAACCAGCTTCGTGCTCAGGTTTCTAAGGTCGAGCCGAGCACCGAGACCGGTTCTCTGCAGAAGATCGCTGGCGCCGCTTCCATGCCGGGCACCGAGCCCGAGCGCGCCACCGCCATGCTGACCCTGGCTATGCAGCTGCACGATCAGTACGTGGAGAAGGGCAAGAACAAGGCCAAGGAAATCACCGAGGCCAGCCAGAACAAGTACAACGATCTGGTCACCAAGGCCAACAACTACTCCGAGCGTACCCGTTCCGAGGCCGACGACTACTCCACTCGTACTCGTTCCGACGCCGACACCTATTCGGATCGTACCCGCTCCGAGGCCGACGCTTACCGTGACCAGACTCACGCGGATGCCGAGACCTACTCCCAGAACACCCGTTCTGAGGCCGACGCATACTCCGTCAAGACTCGTCAGGATGCGGACAACTACTCCAAGTCTCAGCACGATGACGCTGACAACTACGAGAAGGAAGTGCAGCAGCGTGCCGCCGAGTATGACAAGAACACTCGTTCCGCGGCTGATGCGTACGACAAGAACACCCGCTCTGCAGCCGATACGTATGCCGAGCAGGTGCGCGACAACCTTCAGGCTCAGTCCAAGGTCGTCGAGGGCAACATCCAGAGCCTCAAGCAGTTCGAGACTGAATACCGCGCCCGCCTCACCGAGTACCTCGGCCAGCTGGCATCGCAGGTTTCCGAGTCGAACAACTACGTCGACCAGACCTCGTCCAAGACCAACTGAGCGTAGGCAGGTACAGGTCGTATGACGAACCAACAGGGACGGCTGCGCACCCGCGTGGCCGTCTTTGCATGTGTGGCCGCGGCTGCGCTGATTGTCGATCAGCTCACCAAGGCTTGGGCGATGGCCGCGTTATCCAACGGTCAGACCATTCGCGTGATTCCCGGACTGCTGTCCTTCACCTTGGTGCGTAATCCGGGCGCGTCCTTGGGCATGGGATCAGGCGCTACTTGGGTAATCAGTCTGTTGGCCGTTGTGGCTTGCGTGGCCCTTGCTGTGGCTGGGGTGCGCACTGTCTCCATGAAATGGTCGGTGGCGATTTCTTTCGCGTTTGCAGGCGCTCTGGGCAACCTGATTGACCGTGTTATGTACGCTGACGGCTTCCTCGACGGCAAAGTGGTGGATTTCCTTAACTATGGCTGGTCCGTTGGCAATGTGGCGGATATCTATCTGGTAGTCGCCGGTGTGGCCCTGGTGATTCTGATTCTTATGGGGGAGCCGTTCTCACACAAGGATCTCATCGAGCAATCCGACGAATCCCTACAGTCTGAGCCGGAGGCGGACGCCAAGTAATGAGTCGAATAGTCCCTGCTCCCGATGCATTGGTGGGTAAGCGTTTCGACGTAGCCGTGGCCAAAATGCTGGGTATTTCACGATCTAAAGCCGCCGATCTGGTTGACTCCGGGCAGGCGCGCGTTTTAGGACGTGAAGTTGCGCGGTCCAGCACATTGCAGGCGGGGGAGACCGTCGAATTTGATTTGGCGGAGGAACAGGCCGAGCCTGAGCCTATCGCAACTGATATGGCCGTTGTCTACGAAGACGATGATGTCGTTGTAGTCGATAAGCCTGTAGGCGTGGCGGCGCATGCCTCGGTTGGCTGGACCGGTCCAACCGTGCTCGGATCACTGCGTGACCGCGGCGTGCATATCACTTCCTATGGTGCGGCCGGGCGTGAGGGCATTGTTTCTCGCCTTGATGTAGGCACTTCCGGCTTGATGTTGGTGTGCAAGTCCGACCTTGCGTACACCGAGATGCGTCGGCAGTTCGCCGAGCATGAGGTAAAGAAAACCTATCATGCGCTCGTGCAGGGTGGTCTTAAAGAGAACAAAGCAACCATTGAGGCACCGATCGGGCGCGCCAAAGTGTCCGATTTCCGCTTCTGCGTGACTCCGGCCGGCAAACCGGCCGTTACGCACTGGGATGTGCTGGAGCGTTTCGGCCATGAGGCCACTCTGGTATCCGTGAATCTGGAGACCGGACGTACTCATCAGATTCGCGTGCATTTCTCCTCGATTGGGCATCCCCTGTGCGGTGACCCCATGTATGGTGCCAATCCGGTGCTGTCTGAGGCCTTGGGACTTGACCGGCAGTGGCTGCACGCCATGAAGCTCGAATTCCGTCATCCCCGCACCCGCGTCTGGACCACGGTCCGGTCCCAGTACCCGGCCGACTTGGCTGCCGCCCTCGATGCCATGCGTGCCCGACATATCGAACCCGCTGAACCTGCCGAATATGCCGAAGTTCTGGTGGACTAATTCCGCGACGTGTGCATCATGCGTTTTAATATTTAGATTCAGTTCCGGCTTCGCCGGATTCATCCCAGAATAACGAGAGATCGGTCATGATGGCTCTCCGTCATGACCATACCCCAAGTGACTGCGGATGCTGAGTACCATTCAGTCCAATGGTCGGTAACCGTACGTGAATTACCGGTATTTCCGCTCAACGTGTCTCGGTACTCCAGCGTGAAGTGAACAGAAATGAGCCAAAGCAGTAATGAAGCCGGGCGGTATATGCCATCCGGATTGCAGAATCTCCTGCTGATAAAAACCGTTTCCTAGTCGTTGACCGTGCCCGTTCCGACGACGATCGCGGCCTACGACGCGTTCATCCTCTACCCGGCCCACCGATACGACATCAAGGGCAAGAGGATTCTCAAGCAGGAAAAGAAGTACTATGCCGTGGACTTGGGGATGCGACGTATCCTGTGCTCCAACAACGTGCGGGACATCGGACGCCTCCTCGAGAACGTGGTGTTCCTCGAACTGATGCGCCGCGAGGGCGACGTGTATGTCGGACAGAGCTCCGGCAGCGAGATCGACTTCGTCACGAACGGGCCAGGCGGACGTCGGTACTACCAGGTCAGCGAATCGGTGCACGACTCGGCGACGCTGGATCGGGAGCTGTCCTCGCTGCGCGCCGTGCGTGACAACTATCCCAAGACACTGATTACGCTGGATGACGAACGGCCCTACTCCCACGAAGGCATCCGACAGATATACGCGCTTGACTGGCTGTTGAACGAAGACCACAAGAAACAGTAGATACTAGGGCGGCCAGCGGGTTAGCAAGACATCAGTTGGTGAGGACTGCTGACATTGCACTCCGACGGATGAATTGAATACTCATATGGTATCCGATTCTGAACAATTGAGTGAGGGCGTTGATGGTTGCCATCGTTTGAGCTGGCTAAATGCGATTTCGCGCCATGCTGTTTCAACAACGGTGGCAACAGCTACAGTTGAACTATGCATGGGTTGAAGAGTGCGATTGACAGGGGAGCGGACGCGTGGGCACGTTCGCTGCCTGGGCGCGTGCTCGACCGGTATGTGTCGCGGAGCGGCCCCCTGCTGGCGAATGGTCTGGCATATGGTCTGCTGTTCGCCTTTTTTGCCGGCGTCTGGATTGCGGTGAGCGTGTTCGGCCTTATCATGGTCGGCAACATTGATTGGCAGCAGATGCTGATCGACGCGGTGCGTGAAGTCATTCCCGGTGTGGCCGACTCGTTTCTGACGTCTTCCGCGCTAGGCGCCATGTCAAGCGCATTGACGTGGACCGGTCTGGCCACGTTGGCCATATTCTGGTGGACGGTGACCGGCTGGATGAACTCGCTGCGCCACGCCGTACGGGCCATGTTCGACGACTGCGGCGACGAGCTCAATATCGTCGTCGCAAGGTTACGCGATACGCTTGCCTCCATCGCCATCGCAATACTGTTCATTCTTTCGACCGCGGCCGGTACGGTGTCCGGTGGCATGGTGCGGCGCGTGTTGCAGTGGAGCGGCATCGCCAGCAGCTCGCTGCCGGGGATTCTGCTGCTGGAGCTGACCGGTTTCTGCACCGGCGTCGCGCTGAACTTCGCCTTGTTCATGCTGCTGTTGCGTGTGGTCGCGCACATCAAAGCCGGACGATTCACGCTGATCGGCGCGTCGTCGGGTTCCCTGACGGTTTCGGTGATGCAGCTGCTCGGCGCGCGACTGCTGACCGGCGCCTCCCGCAATCCGCTGCTCGCACCGTTCGCGGCGTTGATCGGCGCGCTGGTGTGGTTCAATCTCGTCGCCCAGGTCATCATGCTGTGCGCCGCCCTCATCGCGGAGTGCCGACGGGAATGCTGAACAGCCGCCCAGACCACACGGTATGGTGGAGCGCATGGCTGATTACGGGAACAACTTTGTGCAACTGCATAACCACACGCACTATTCGCTGCTCGATGGTGCGTCGAAGATTCCTGATTTGGCCAAGCGTGCGGCCGAACTTGGCATGCCTGCGGTCGGCATCACCGACCATGGCAACATGCATGGCGCCTACGAGATGTACACCAACTGCGTGGCCAATGGCGTCAAGCCCATCATCGGCATCGAAGCTTACGTGACCCCGGAAACCGCGCGTCAAGACAAGTCCCGTGTGCACTGGGGCACCGAAGCCCAGCGCCGCGACGACGTCTCCGGTGGTGGTCTTATCACCCACTTGACCATGTGGGCCGAAAACGACGAAGGCCTGGTCAACCTCATCAAAGCCTCGTCCGTGGCCAACCTCGAAGGTCGCGTCATGCGCTACCCGCGTATGGATAAGGAGGTGCTCGCCACCTATTCCAAAGGTGTGATCGCCTCCTCCGGATGCCCTTCGGGCATCATCCAGACTCGTCTGCGCCTCGGTCAATTCGATGAGGCCCTGCGCGCCGCCGGCGAATTCCAGGACATCTTCGGCAAAGACAACTTCTTCATCGAACTTATGGATCACGGTCTGCCCATCGAAACTCAGGTGACCGGTGACCTGCTGACCATCGCCAAGAAACTCAACGCACCACTGCTGGCCACCAACGATTCCCACTACGTACACGCCGAAGATGCCGGCGCACAGGACGCCATGCTCTGCATCAACTCCGGTTCCCGTCTTGACGATCCGGACCGATTCAAGTTCGACGGCACCGGCTACTACATCAAAACCGCCGAAGAGATGCGCGAACTGTTCAAGGACCACCCGGACGCCTGCGACAATACGCTCGTTATCGCCGAACGCTGCAACGTGATGTTCGACGACCACGAAGACGGCGCGTTCATGCCGAAATTCCCTTGCCCCGAAGGCTGGGATGAGACCTCCCTGTTCCTCAAAAAAGTCGAGGAAGGTCTGGAGAAGCGTTACGACGGCAACCCGCCGCTCGACGTATTGAAGCAGGCCGACTACGAATGCGGCGTGATCTGCCAGATGCAGTTCTGCGGATACTTCCTCGTGGTCGCCGACTACATTCAGTGGGCCAAGGACCACGGCATTATGGTGGGTCCGGGCCGTGGTTCGGCCGCAGGCGCCATGGTCGCCTATTCCATGGGCATTACCGAGCTCGATCCGCTCAAGCATGGCCTGATTTTCGAGAGGTTCCTGAACCCTGAGCGAGTGAGCCTTCCTGATATCGATGTCGACTTCGACCCTGAAGGTCGTGCGCGAGTCATCGAATACTGCGGCGAAAAATACGGCACCGATAAGGTCGCCCAGTGCGTGATCTATGGCACCATCAAAACCAAGCAGGCCCTGAAAGACTCTGCCCGCATCATGGGTTATGAATTCTCAGTCGGTGAAAAAATCACCAAGGCGCTGCCTCCGGCGGCCACCGGCGGCAAAGACATCAGTCTGCATGACATCTTCGACCCTGCCGCCAAACGTTATGCCGAGGCCAGGGAATTCCGAGAACTCTACGATTCCGACCCGGACACCAAGCGCATCACCGAGGAAGCCAAGGGTATCGAAGGCCTGATCCGACAGACCGGTGTACATGCCTGCGCCACCATCATGGGTAGCGCACCCATCACCGACACCTCGCCGTTGCTGGAACGCACCGATGGCACCATCACCACCACCTTCGAATACCACACGTGCGAAACGTTGGGGCTGGTCAAGATGGACTTCCTTGGCCTGTCCAACTTGACGATCATCCACGACACCCTGAAGAACATCGAGGCCAACGGCAAACCCGCCATCGACTACACCAAGATTCCGCTCGATGACGCCGAAACCTACAAACTCATGTCCCGAGGAGACACGCTCGGCGTGTTCCAGCTCGATTCCGACGGCATGCGTTCACTGCTGAAAACCCTGAAGCCCGATAACTTCAACGATATTTCCGCACTTATCGCCCTGTACCGACCGGGCCCGATGAGTATGGATTCGCACACCAACTATGCCAAGCGCAAAAACGGCCTGCAGAAGATCACGCCAATTCACCCTGAGCTTGAGGAGCCTCTGAAGCAGGTGCTTGACGAGACCTATGGTCTGATCATCTACCAGGAGCAGGTGCAGTCCGCCGCCCGAATCCTCGCCGGTTATTCACTGGGCAAGGCAGACGTGCTGCGTCGAGCCATGGGTAAGAAGAAGCCCGAAGTGCTGGCCAAGGAGAAGGTGCCGTTCTTCGCCGGTATGAAGGAGCATGGATATTCCGAAGAGGCCTCCCAGGCCGTGTGGGATATTCTGGTGCCGTTCTCCGGCTACGCTTTCAACAAAGCGCACTCCGCCGCATACGGTCTGATCTCCTACTGGACCGCATATCTGAAGACGCACTACCCGGTCGAGTTCATGGCCGCCCTGTTGCAAGGTGCCGCCACCAACAAAGACAAGACCGCACTGTACTTGGGCGAGGCCCGCCGCATGGGCATCCAGGTGCTCTCGCCGGACGTCAACGAATCGGTGTACGAGTACTCGGCAGTCGGCGACGTCGTCCGATTCGGTCTTGGTGCCATCCGTAACGTGGGTGACAAGGCCGTGGCCGATATCATCGCCGAACGCGAAGGCCCGCGCGGCAAGTTCGTGAACTTCATGGACTTCATCCGCCGCGTGCCCCTGACCGCGCTGAACCGGCGATTGGTCGAATCGTTGATCAAGGCCGGTGCCTTCGACTCGATTGACCCGAACCGTCGCGCGCTGCTCACCGTGCACGAGGCCGCCATCGATTCGGTGGTGAGTCTGAAGCGCAAACAGGCGGAGGGCCAGTTCGATTTGTTCTCCGATGCCGAGGATGGGGGAGCGGAGGCCATGGGCGACGCTTCCGTGACCGTACCCGATCTTGAGGAATGGGACAAGAAGACCAAACTTAACTTCGAACGCGAAATGTTGGGCCTGTATGTGTCTGACCATCCGCTCTCCGGTATGCAGTCGATTCTCGCGTCCTTGCGTGAAATGTCCATCGCGCATCTGGTTGATCGAGCCAAAACGATGGGTGAAGGACAGCAGGTCACGTTGGCTGGTTTGGTCACCAATGTGGACCGGCGCGTATCCAAGAAGGGCAACCCCTGGGCCATCGTGACCATCGAAGACATGGAAAGTTCCATCCAATGCATGTTCTTCGGCAAGGTCTATGAAGCGGCCGCCGCCGAACTTGCCGTGGACGCCATCGTACAGATTCGTGGCCAAGTGGAGTTGCGCGACGAAACCGTTTCTCTGAGAGCCACGGAAATGCAGATTCCGACCTTGGAAGCCGAGGATGAACGTCCGTTGGTCATCACGCTGCCGTCGGTGGCGTTGGAGCGCCAACGCATGATGCAACTCGGTCAGGTGCTCGCTAATCATCCTGGTTACTGCGAAGTACATCTTGCGGTGCTGGATGAGAAGGGTAACGCTCAGGTGCTCACGTTTGGCGATCGTTTCCGCGTCAAGCGAGATACTTCGTTGTTTGCTGAGATCAAGATTCTGTTTGGCCCCAGCTGCTTGCCTGCCGCCTGATTGGCGGGTTTCGCCCCTGGCCTCTCCCTCACCTGGCTTTGCTGGGGGCTCCTTCATCAGAGGGAGCTAAGGCGTGTGCCACCATACGATGTGCGCGACTACTGTGGAACGTATGGGCATGGAGATGGCGGATACTGGTAACAACGATGACGAGCAACAATGGATTGCCACGATGCTGGAACGGCTGTCTCATTCGCAGTTCCGCGCCAAATTCGCTTTGACCGACAAAGACCGAGCCTATGCCCGCACCAAAGGCAAGGCGACCATCGATCGTCATGCGCGAGAAATGTTGCGAGACCGCATAGGCGCAGCCGAACCGAAGAACGACGGCAGGCAGACGCCATGGCGCGGCCATCCGGTATTCACCGCTCAGCATGCTACCGCCACATGCTGCCGCGGATGCATCGAAAAATGGCATCATCTGCCCAAAGGCCGTGAACTCGCCGAAGCGGAGGTAAACCGACTTGCCGATTTGGTCATGGCATGGATTGAGCGGGACCTTATCAATCATCCGGTTCGGTGAAGCACCCCGCATCCTCAGTATGCCTGTATGCCTTCAATAGTTATGGGCCAACAGCCAACATAGGCCTCGAAAACCGTAGATGCAAGGTATTGGCGAATGCGGCAGAACGCCGAACGTTGCCTATAGCGCGTTCGTCAATAATGCGACATGATGTCTATTCAAGAAGAGTTGATGAAGTGTCAACTCTGCCCCAAGGAGGCGGAATATGTACTACAGCAGCGGCAATTATGAGGCTTTCGCACGTCCGAAGAAGCCGGCCGACGTGGACAACAAGCATGCATACATCATCGGTCCCGGACTGGCGGCATTGTCTGCAGCCTGTTATCTGGTGCGTGATGGTCAGATGCCTGGCGAGAACATCCACATCCTTGAGAAGGACCCGGTACCCGGCGGCGCCTGTGACGGTCTTGATATTCCCGGCCTTGGCTATGTGATGCGTGGCGGCCGC
>OGOE01001549.1_pt1 | contig 13653 bp, 9 predicted proteins | sample 1552611 | NCBI WGS metagenome assembly OGOE01 (sample SAMEA2580129, study PRJEB22360) | human gut metagenome | biome: human gut; feature: human-associated habitat; material: faeces | place: Denmark | collected 2008/2010
GGCTTCGCCTATGTCTTCCCCAAGCGTACGAATATAGGTACCCTTGGAGCAACGCACCAGAAGGGTGACTTCAGGCGGTTGGAAGTCCACAATGTCAAGTGAGGATATTACTACTTTACGGGGCTCTCTCTCAATTTCTTCACCTTTTCTTGCGAATTTATACAAAGGAACTCCGTCCTTTTTCAAGGCTGAATACATCGGAGGTATTTGAACGATCTCTCCTCTGAATCTCTCTAAAACGGCACAGAATTCTTTGAAGGTAAATTTCGGCTCGGCCGAAAAGATGACTTCGCCTTCAGCGTCTCCTGTAGAGGTCTTTTCTCCGAACTTCACCGTCGTTAAATATTCCTTATCGGCGTTGAGTAAATCGGCAGAAAACTTTGTCGCTTCCCCGAAACATAAGGGAAGCAGTCCGCTTGCTAAAGGATCAAGCGTGCCGGTATGGCCGGCTTTTTGTGCATTCAGAAGGCGGCGTGCCTTCTGTAAAGCGCTATTGCTCGACAAACCTACCGGCTTATCGAGCAATAAAACGCCGTCAATTTTTAAACCTTTGCGACGACGACCCAATTATTCACCTTTGACTTTTTCTCCGTCCTCTTCGCGAGCCTGACGGATCAGCTGATCCATTTCAAAGCCGCGTTCGACGCTCTTGTCATAGACAAAATGCAGCTGAGGAACGGTGTGAATCTTCAAAAGCTTGAAGATTCTGGAGTGAAGCATCGGAGCTGCGCTGTTCAAAGCCTCGGTGGCTTCCTCAGGCGTAGAACCGATGGACGTAAAGTAGATCGTCGCATGTGCGTAATCAGGAGTAATTTCGCACCCTGTCAGCGTTACGAGACCAGTCTTCGGGTTGCTTACTTCTTTCTGAATCAGTTCGGCAACGTCACGCTGGATTTGGTCCGCAATACGGTTGGCGCGTCCCGGTTTGGTGGGTTTAATCATTTTTCAACTCCTCAATAAAACCAGCTAAATACAAAGGAGCCCGAAAGCTCCTTTGTGTTCAGGCTATATCAATCTCAGATCGTTCTTGCGACTTCCTCGACCTCAAAGATTTCGAGTTTGTCATCGACCTGAATGTCATCGTTTCCTTTCAGAGAGATGCCGCACTCGGCACCGGCCTTGACTTCCTTAACGTCGTCTTTGAAGCGGCGCAGAGAGTTAATCTCACCTGTCCAGATAATCACATTGTTGCGCAAAAGACGGGCATGAGAGTTGCGTCTGACGACCCCTTCGAGCACCATGCAGCCTGCCACTGCGCCCACTTTGGGGACGCGAATGACCTGACGGATTTCAACGAGACCTACGTGGTTTTCGCGGCGTTCCGGAGCAAGCATGCCGCTCATGGCAGCCTTAACATCATCTACGGCGTCGTAGATGATGTTGTAGTAGCGGATGTCGATGCCGTTGTTTTCAGCCAGTTTTCTAGCCAATGCATCGGCACGGACGTTGAAGCCTAAGACAACAGCATTGGAAGCAATCGCCAAGTTGATATCAGATTCACTGATACCGCCTACGGCTGCGTGAACCACGCTGACCTTAACTTCATCGGTAGAAAGTTTGGTCAAAGCGTGAACCAAAGCTTCCTGAGAGCCTTGAACGTCGGACTTGATAACCAGAGACAGGGTCTTCTGGCCTTCCGGATTCTGACCAAAAAGACCGCCGAGTTTGTCATTGACCTGGCGAGCCAGCTTAACGTCACGGTACTTGCCCTGACGGTAGTTGGCCAATTCACGAGCCTTACGCTCTTCGGAAACGACGATGAGTTCGTCACCGGCCTGCGGAACGTCGGAGAGGCCTTGAATTTCCACCGGGATGGAAGGACCGGCGCTCTGAACCGACTTGCCGTTTTCGTCAACCATGGCGCGAACGCGACCGAAAGTGGCGCCGGCCAAGACGATATCACCGCGCTTTAAGGTACCGGCCTGAACCAGGACGGAAGCAACCGCACCCTTACCGCGGTCAAGGCGGGATTCAATCACGACGCCCTTAGCAGGACCTTCTTTCACAGCCTTCAATTCAAGAATTTCGGCCTGCAGAAGAACGTTTTCAAGCAGCTCGTCAATGCCCTGTCCGCTCTTAGCAGACACGCAGACGAACGGCACGTCGCCGCCGTAATCCTCAGGGATGACTTCGTTGGCAACGAGTTCCTGTTTGACACGATCAGGATTAGCTTCTGGTTTATCAATCTTGTTAATGGCAACCACCAGAGGAACGTTGCCGGCCTTCGCGTGAGCAATAGCTTCCTTGGTCTGCGGCATCACGCCGTCGTCGGCTGCAACCACCAAAATAACGATATCGGTTACCTGAGCACCGCGAGCACGCATGGCCGTGAAGGCTTCGTGTCCCGGGGTATCCAAGAAAGTAATAATGCCTCTCGGGGTTTCAACGTGGTAAGCACCGATGTGCTGTGTAATACCGCCGGCTTCGCCTGCGGCAACACGAGTACGTCTGATGTAGTCCAGCAAAGAAGTCTTACCGTGGTCAACGTGACCCATAATCGTCACGACCGGAGGACGAGGTTCCTTCGGATAGTTGGCCAAAGCCTTGGCTTCTTCAGCCAGGAAGGCTTCCGGATCTTCCGGTTTAGCGGCGATCGCACGATGACCCATTTCTTCGACCACAATCATGGCCGTTTCCTGGTCAAGCATCTGGTTGATCGTCACCATCTGGCCGAGCTTCATCATCTGTTTAATGACTTCAATGGCCTTGACGCTCATCTTCATAGCGAGATCAGCGACAGTGATGGTTTCCGGAACTTCAATGTCCTTAACAACGGGTTCCTGAACAGCAGGAGTCTGCGGTCTTCCGCCCTGGCCTTTGTTGTTCTGGTTCTGGTGCTTGTTGCCGCGTTTGTTGCGGCGGTCATTCTTCCAGCCGCTGCTTTCTTCCGAAGAGTTGTCGCCGCCGCGGGTCTTGAGAGTGCGGCGTTTCTGATTTTCGTCGCCCCAGTTGTCTGCGTTCTTAGCGTTGTTCTTCGTACCTTTGTTTTCTTTCTTGACGCTGTTCTTGTGAACCTTCTTCTGTTCCTGCGGTTTTTCTTCCTGAGCCGGTTTCTTAGCGGTCAGAACCTTCTTCGGAGCAGACATCATTTCTCGAATAGCGCGAGCTTCGGCTTCAGCAGCGCGGCGAGCAGCATCTCTGTCGGCTTCAACCTTGACAGCGGCTTCCTTAGCTTCTTTAGCAGCACGAGCAGTGGCCTCGGCTTCTGCCTTAGCTTTCTCTATGCTGCGCTCTGCCTCAGCCTTCTGTCTGCGTGCAGCTTCTTCGGCTTTAGCCTTTTCCTGTTCGGCTTTGAGTTTGGCAGCACGTTCGGCCTCTTCTTTGGCCTTGCGTTCGGCCTCTTCCTTAGCGCGGGCAGCAGCTTCTTCAGCTAAACGACGAGCTTTTTCTTTCTGCTCTTCCATTGCCTTCTTGGCTTCTTCGCGGGCTTTATTAACGACATCCGGGTTCTTCACCAAAACGCGTTTGCGGCGCACTTCCACTTGAACGGCGTGAGAGGAACCTCCTCCGTTCTGAGTGATGACGCTCTTTTCCCGCTTTGTCAACGTAATTTTGCGGCGGCCTGCATTCGAGCTGCCGCGGGCAACCTGCAGGGATGTTAAGAAACGATCCTTATCAGCTTCGCTTAATTCGTCGGCGGGTGTGCTCTGGGAGAGGCCGGCTTCCTTCAACTGGGAAAGGAGGGTCTCAACCGGCAAATTCAAGTCGGCGGCTAAATCTTTAACAGTGGTTTTTGCCATATTCCTATATTCCCTCCTTTGTATTAGCTCCAGCTTTCGCGAGCCTTTGTGATCAGGGCGGCAGCCTTGTCGTGGTCAATACCCGTCATTTCAACGAGTTCGTCCGTAGACAAATCGGCAAGCTGATCAAGGGTCTTGATGCCGGCAGGCTTCAGTTTATTTGCAATTTCATGAGTCATCCCCGGAAGGTCGACAAGAGATTTGTCGGCCCACTTGAGGAGCTCTTCACGTTCAAGCGCAGAAGTCAGCAATGCCGTTCTGGCTCTGGAACGCAGTTCTTTAACGGTATCTTCATCGAACTGTTCGATGCTAAGCAGTTCTTCTTCCGGCAGATAAGCAACTTCTTCAAGTGTCTCAATGCCGTTTTCAATCAGAACCTGAGCAACTTCCTCATCGATATCGAGGCGGTCGCAGAGTTCCTGGCGACGCGGAGCGATTTCATCTTCACGCTTCTTAGCCGCCTGGTCGTCATCCATCACTTCAATTTCCCAGCCGGTCAGCTCGGAGGCAAGACGCTTGTTGACGCCGTTGCTGCCGATCGCGATCTTGCTGTTGTCAAGGTCAGGGGTCACGACTTCAACCTTGTGTTCGTCTTCATGGACGATGATGGAGGAAATCGTTGCGGGAGACAGCGCGCTCATGACGTATTCGGCAGGCTGATCGGCCCAGCGGATAATGTCGATTCTCTCATTCATCAGTTCGCCGGAAACGGACTGAATACGAGAGCCTTTGACACCGATGCAGCTTCCGATCGGATCAATGCGCTTGTCCTTAACCTGGACGGCAACTTTGGCACGGATGCCGGGATCGCGGGCAATGCCCTTGATCTCAAGCAGGCCTTCGTTGATTTCGGGAACGACCTGACGCATCAGTTCGCCCAAGAATTCATTGCAGGTACGGGACAGGGTGATCTGCTGCTGTCTGGAGGTCGGATCGATTTTCAGAACATAAGCGCGAACACGATCACCCGGACGGAGGTTTTCCATCGGGATCATCTGATGTCTAGGCAGACGAGCATCGATGCGGCCGATTTCGATAATCGCATCGCTCTTGTCAAAGCGCTTGACTTGGCCGGTGACAACCTTAACGTCCTTGTAGCGTTCAAGGAATTCGTTTAAAAGCTGATTACGCTCGGCTTCTCTCAGGCGCTGAATAATGACCTGTTTTGCGTCTGTCGCAAAACGACGTCCGGTTACGTTGACATCGGGCAGAGGCTTACGAACATAGTCGCCGACATTCATTTCGCCCTGGTCGCTGTAGTCTTCCTTAGCCTCCCACTGAAGAATCTGACGATCCGGCTCCTGAAGGCCCTGTTCGTCAGGAACGACTAACCACTGACGCCAAACTTTCTGGTCGCCGGTTGTCGGGTCGACTTTGACGACGATATCTGCGTCTTCGCCCGGGAACTCAGCCTTTTTAACTGCGCTGGCCAAAGCACTTTCCAATGCAGCCAGAACGACGGACTGATCAACGTTCTTTTCGTGGGCGAGGACTTCCACCATTGTTAATAAATCACGGCTCATTATTTTGCACCTCTGAAATTCAGGTCGGGCACGAGGTTAGCCCGCTCAACATCATTAAAGGGGAAGGTAACGGTCACTGCAGGCGTGTCACTCTTGGCCTTGGTTTTGGCAGCGCGCTGCTTTTCAGCCGGAGTGCGTGCAACACGATTTTCCGAGAGTGTCATCGTGATCGAGGGGTTGTTTTCATCACCTTCAACGGCGTCAAGGGTTCCGTCCAAACGACGGCGGCCGTTTTCGGGAAGACCTTCACCGGTGATCGGAGCAAAAAGTTCGACGTGAACGTTCTGTCCGACGAATTTCACAAAATCACGAGGACGTTTCAACGGACGATCAACACCCGGAGAAGACACTTCAAGACGATCGTAGTCAACGTTCTCAACCGTCATTGCGTTGTTGAGCTGGTTGCTGACTTTTTCGCAGTCGTCCAAAGTAATCCCGCCGTCTTTATCGATCGTGACGCGGATCAAACCGCGCGGGAGTTTTTCCACATCGACGAGCTCGTAACCCAAGCCTTCGACGGTGGCATCGATCATTTCAAATAATTGTGTCGAAACTGCCATTGCAGATTTAACCTCAATACCTAAGTAAAAAAAAATGGGCTTCAAAGCCCATCTCTTAAAAAATTCTTTTTGATAGGTGCTCGACCGACCGAAGGCCTTTCGAGCGCTTTATGACGCATACAACGCGCCTTAAAGCAAAAACTAGCGCAATTGTACATCATGGACAACGCTAATAGACAGATTTTTCGTAACTTTTCAAGACATAACTCTTTCATTTCAGAAAGAAAAAACAGGTGAGGTTTGTTTCCCGCCCGTCGTTTCTCTGAAAAATTTTTCAGCTTTCTGCCGTCAAATTAGCTCTATCTCTTTGGTCTGACTAAAAATTATTTCGGGCCTCGGGTTCCGCGGCTGCGCATCGGACGACTAGACCGGATCGCCGAAGAAGTGTCTCGCTGACCAAACTTTCTGCCCGCTTTGGGAGCAGAGGCCGGGGCGCGGGAAGCTGCAGGACGCGGCGTTCTCTCAGGCGCACGAGGGGCCGGTGCCGTGGACATTCCTTTTTTATAACTGATGGAATCGAGCCACTTTTCCGTTTCTTCCGTGCTCATGCGGCGGGTCTTGCCTCTGGGCAAGTCAGACGGAAGTTCTAGGTTGCCGTATTTCACGCGGATCAGGCGCGAGACGGGTAAGCCGACGGCTTCAAACATGCGGCGAACTTCACGGTTGCGGCCTTCGCTCAGCGTGACGTTGTACCAGCGGTTGAAGCCTTTTCCCCCGCCCTCTTCCAGCGTCGTGAATTTAGCGATGCCGTCGTCGAGTTTGATGCCTTTGAGAAGTTTGTCTTTGGCTTCCGGACTCATCGTTCCCTGAACACGGACCGCATACTCGCGCTCAATCTCATGACGCGGATGCATCAGGAAATTGGCTAAATTTCCGCTATCGGTAAACAAAAGGAGGCCTTCGGTATTGAAGTCAAGCCGTCCGACAGCGATCCAGCGGGCACCGCCGATTCTCGGCAGATGATCAAAAACCGTGGGGCGGCCTTCGGGGTCATCTTTGGAGACGATCTCGCCGGCAGGCTTGTGATAAATCAGAACCTTAGGAACATCATTGTTTTCCAGCGCGGAACGGCGAACGATCCTGCCGTCAAAACGAATCACGTCAGAAGGTGTCACACGCTGGCCGACGTGAGCAGGTTCTCCGTTCACAGAGATGCGGCCTTCTGCGATTCTTTCTTCCATATCACGGCGTGAACCGATGCCGGCATCAGCCAGCACTTTATGCAGCTTTTCATTGGCAAACGGAGCCGTTAATAACTTAGCCACCTGCGGCTTTCTCGCAGGAGAGCGGGGAGCGGATTCCGCGCTTGCAGGAGTGCGTCGGGTATTGACAGACGCTGACGGTCTGAAAGGTGTTTTGCGCCCATTGCGCGAATTTCTTGTGACTGCCATAACTTACTCTTAGAGCCGAAGCCATTGCCTCGGTTTTTCATAGAATCTTTTAATTGCCCAGTTCGATCAAACATGAACCGGCGCTTGTTGGGGCTTTCGAAACTACATGTCGAAAGCCGGACGAAATTCTTTAGGAAGCATCAAAGATGCAGCCCTGCCGGAAGATTGTAAAGAGGCCGTCGCCCCTATAGCCTCCTAACCACCAAATTTGAGTTGCTCTGCTCGACTTGTCAAAGATTTTTCAGCAAATCCTGCAGCTTAGCTTCCTTTGCATCGAGCGCGTCCTGCTCTTCCTTGCGTTTGGCGTTAAAGGTTTCTTCATCCAAATCGTAAAGCGCGGGACCTTTGGCAGCTTTTCGCACCATTTCCAAGACACGTTCGTTTTCAGAGAGATCCTCTTCCGTGGCTCGAATAACCGGCAGCTCAACGTCGGAGATATCGTGAACATCGGCACTCACCGGCGCCGCATCAATCTCCAAGATGCCTTGCTGCTGTTTAAGAACGAGGTAAACCTGGCCTAAAAGCTCCGCGTCCAAAAGGGCGCCGTGGCCTTCTTTGACGCGTCGGGTCGTGTCGATTTCGAGACGCTTACACAATGCATCCAAGCTGTTGTGCATCTGAGGGAATGCGGCTTTGGCAAGCTCCATCGAGTCGATAATGTTGTCCTTGCCGCAAATCTCTTCCATCGAGGGTTTGCCGAGCTTTCTCAACTCCTCATTGAGGAAGCCGATGTCGAACTGAGCATTGTGAATGATGAGTCTGGCGCCCTGAACAAATTCAATGAACTTGTCGGCGATGTCCGCAAACTTCGGCTTACCGACCAAAAATTCATTGGTGATCTTGTGGACGCGGATAACCTCTGCCTCCATCTGGCGTTCCGGATCGATGTACTCATGAAAATTTTTATCGGTTAATCCGTGTTCTCCAAGTTCAACGCAGCCGATTTCAATGATTCGGTCGCCTTCCTTAGCGGCCATGCCGGTGGTTTCGGTATCCAGACAGATCTCTCTCACGTGCTTTCCTTCAAAATTGGTGTCTCGATTCTAATCAATTGAATGCGAAACAGAAAATTCAAAGTTTTCTAAAACCTAAAAATGACGCATTGAACTTTTAGTCCAATGCGTCACTTGTGATGATTTAGATCGATTCAGCGATCAATTCGAAGCTACAACGCTTTCACGGCTCAAATATGAACGAAGTTTTTCTGCGTCGTTGGCGCGAGCGTACTTATTCGGAGAGTCGAGGAAGATGAATGCAACATTCTTTCCGTCGACGTGCGCCTGCATGACCATGCAGTAGCCGGCCGCTGTCGTCAGACCAGTCTTCTGCAGCTCGATGTCCCAATCTTCGTCTTTAATCAGACGGTTCGTGGTGCTGCTGATGACTTCACGCTTGCCGATACGGAAGGAAGCTTCCGGCGTAGTCGAGAGTTCACGGATGAGTGCATATTCGCTCGCGCCTGTGATGAGGTAAGACAGATCCACCGCAGAAGAGCGATTGTCGTTATTCAAACCGATAGAGTCATAGAAGACGGAGTCTTTCATGCCGAGAAGCGCAGCTTTGATGTTCATTTCTTTAATGAACTGTGCTTTTCCGGTCGGATAGGTACGGGCGAGGAAATGAGCCGCACGGTTATCCGAACTCATTAAAGCCAGATGCAAAGCCTGACGGCGGGAGATCTCCATGCCCATGCGAAGCTTGGAGTGAGCGCTCGAAGGAACGAAGTCTTCACGCGTAACAGTGAACTTGTCGTCTAAATTGACGCCGGATTCCACGATCACCAGCGCCGTCATCAGTTTTGTAATAGATGCGATCGGCAGGGGCTGATCGGCATTCTTTTCATACAAAACTTGGTTTGTGTCCATGTCGTAGGCGAGCACGGCCGTCGAGGAGAGTCCCAGCGGATCGCTGGAGCCCTTCAGGCCTATAAGCTGTGCGTAGGAAGGTCCGCGGCTGCGGTAAGTAGCCCAGTCAATCGCCTTTCTCGGACGATAGTTCTTAGAAGAGGCAAATTTGCGGCTGGAGGAACGAGCTGAGGCCCGTTTACGAACAACGCTTTTCACCGCGACCCGTTTGCCGGCAGCTTTTGCCTTAGGAGCCTTAGCCTTCTTCTTTGCCGAAGCAGCAACAACTTTCTTCTTCGCTGTCTTCTCGACAACGGTCTTTTTCACTGCTTTTTTCTTGACGACTTTAACAGCCGCCGGTTTCTTCTGAGCAGCCTCTACGGTAGGAGCGGCAATAAAACTAAACGATAAAAAAGCACAGAGAATCGCTGCCGATAAACGCATTTTTTCCATCCAGAGGAGAAGAGAAGAGGTCATTAATTGGTGAGTATTTGTTATTTTGCGCCAATTCGTTCGGCGAAACCATAAAAAATCGGCCTCACCGCCCAAATTAAACACTTATATAAGGGAAATTACTAATCATTTTTCTAACTTCACTCAATATGTAGTTAGTGCTCACGAAGAATCGCATCCCACATTTTATTCAGACGCTTGACGCTCACTGGCATCGGCGTTCTGAGTTCCTGCGCAAAAAGAGAAACCCTCAGCTCCTGAAGCATATTCCCGAATTCGACCAGTTTGGCATCGTAGACGCCTCTTCTGGCAGACAACTCCCTCTTGTAATTAACCGTAAGCTGACGAATCTCGGCCATACGTTCAGCATCTCTGCCTGGATCGTTTTTCAGACGATCGATACGAACTTGAATGGCCTTCATGTAACGCGGATAGTGACGCAGCTGGCTGAACGGGATCGTGAGCAGGAAATGCGGTGGGAACAAGTCGGAGAGCTGAGCCGTAATGTCCTCGCTGACTTCCTTATAGCTCTTGATCGAATTGAGCTTCTGTTGAGCTAAAGCCGCTTCAGAAACAATCGAACTCAAGAGGCGCGCCAGCTCCAGCGTCAGCAATCCGAGCTTTTCCTTCACGTTCGCAATCGTTTCCCTGAACTGCTCTTCATTAACCGGGAGTTCTCCGGTAAAGGCAGCCGTTTCGATCGAGGCATCTATGACGTCTTGCTTGAGTTCCTCAAAGGACGGGAAAGCCTTTCTCAAAGAAACAATGGATGCGCCTTGGATCTGCGTCGTCTGCATCGACTTCAAATTCTTATCCAGATACTTAATCTGTTCCTTCAGTCCCAAACGGATCAAGCGAATCAAACCCCGTCGATGAATACGGGCCGCTTGGTCCGGATCATCAAAAACTTCCAAAGAGCAATATTCACCCTTATCCACTAATGCCGGGTGGCCGATGAGCGAAATGCCCTTCTTCTTAATCTCCATGACATCGGGCAATTCACCGAAGTTCCATTCCGTTATCTCGTCCTGGAGGTCTTCCGCAACTTTGCTGTCCTGGGACGCGATGTTCTGGAACGTCTTGCGGGCTTCAGTGCTCAATTCGCTTCTCAACTGCGGAATACTGCGGGACATGGCAAGCTGTCTGCCGTGTTCGTCAACTACCTTGTAATTCATGCTGAGATGCGGCGGAAGCATCTCAAACTTGAAGTCTGATTTCTGGATATCAATACGGAACTGCTCTCGTGCCTCTTTAATCAAGAGTTCGATGAGATCTCCGTCGGGAACTTCATGACGCTGGGCAAAAGATTTTGCCCAATCGGGCAGCGGCACAAAATGACGGCGCAGACGCTGAGGAAGACTCTTGAGCAGCATCTGAACTTTTTCTTTGACCATGCCGGGCACGAGCCACTCCAAGCGGACCGGATCCAGCTGGTTCAGGGCATAAAGCGGTACGGTCATCGTGACGCCGTCACGCGGAGAACCCGGATCAAAGTTGTAATTCAGCGCCATCGGGATGCCGGCGATCTCAAGCTTCTTCGGGAAGTATTCGATCGTGATGCCGGCTGCGTCATGACGCATCAAGTCGGACTTCTGAAGGAACAAAAGTTTCGGATTCTCCGCTTCCGCCTTTTCTCGCCACTTATCAAAGGTCTGCTGATTGACAACGCCCTGACTGATTTTCTTGTCATAAAACTCGTAAATCATGCTGTCGTCCACCAGCACATCCGGACGACGAGACTTGTGTTCCATCTCGCGGATGTTGTTGATCATAGCGACGTTGTGCTGCCAGAACGGGGCCTGGCTTTCGAGTTCTTCTTCTACCAGAGCTCGGCGAATAAAGATCTCTCTAGAGGTTTTCGGATCCTTGCGGGAAAAATCCACCTTTCGTTCCGTGTACACTGGCAGACCGTACAGGGTGCCCTTTTCTAAGGCGATGACGTTGCCGGCCTTTTTCTCCCAATGAGGATCGCTCCAAGACTTTTTAATCAAGTGCGAGCCGACCTTCTCAATCCACTCAGGCTCGAGATTCGCAAGCGTTCTGGCAAATAGGCGGGTTGTTTCCACGATCTCGGAAGCCATAATCCATTTGCCGCCCTTCTTCGCCAGAGAAGAACCGGGCCACGGCCAAAACTTAATGCCCCTGGCGCCTATGTAGGGCGGCGTTTTGTAATCAGCCTGAACGTCTTTCATACCGATATTGCCCAGGAGACCGGACAGGAGTGCTTTATGCAGCTGTTCATAGGTTGCCGGCGCAGTATTTAAACGCCAGCCCATTTCCTGCGTGAGCTCCTTGAGCTGACGGTAAACATCGCGCCACTCGCGAAGCCTCTTTACCGAAAGATAGTTTTGGCGGAACTTCTGCTCCAGCAGTCGATTGCTTTCTTTGTTAGCGATCGCATCCTGCGTCCAGTTCCAAAGCTTAATCAGAGAAAGGAAATCGCTCTTTTCGTCGGCAAATTTTTTGTGTGCCGCGGCCGCTTTATCCTGAGCATCCAAAGGACGTTCACGAGGATCCTGAATACTGATCGCCGAAGCAATAATCAGCACTTCTGCCAAAGCTTGGTTTTCTGCGGCCGCCTGCAGCATGCGGGCAAGACGCGCGTCGAGCGGCAGTCGGGCAAGTTCTTTTCCGACAGGAGTTAATTCGCCTCCGCGTTCTTTTACCGCATTCAATTCGATCAATAGGTCATAGCCGTCGGTAATCGCACGCTGAAGCGGGGCTTGAACAAACGGGAACTCGCGAACATCAGTCAGATGCAGCGACTTCATACGGAGAATCACGGTCGCCAACGAGCTTCTCAGAATTTCCGGATCGGTAAATTCGGGGCGCTTTTCGAAATCTTTCTCATCGTAGAGTCGGATACAAATACCGTTGGCCACACGACCGCATCGGCCGGCACGCTGCTTAGCTGCCGCTTGGCTGATCGGCTCGATCTGCAGCTGTTCCACTTTATTGCGGTAAGAGTAACGCTTCACACCCGGTATCAACCACATATCGGATGCCGGGAACCGTCAAAGAGGTTTCGGCAATATTGGTGGCAAGCACAATACGGCGACGACCGTCGGTTTTAAAGATACGGTCCTGCTCTTCAATACTTAAGCGGGAAAAGAGCGGAAGGATTTCAACGCCCTTTCTTGCAGCCGGAGACAAGGCTTCGGCTGCTTCTCTAATTTCACGTTCGCCGGGCAGAAAGACCAGAATATCGCCGCTGCCGACGCCCATAAGTTCATCACATGCGTCGGCAATGGCCTGCATCAGGGTGCGGTCGTCATTTTCTTCTTCGTCTTGGACCGGACGATAGCGAATCTGAACCGGGTAGAGACGACCGGAAACATTGATGCTCGGCACGGGCTTCTTGTTGACGCTCTCAAAGTGCTTGGCAAATCGCTCCGAGTCAATCGTCGCAGACGTAATAATGAGCTTAAGGTCGGGACGCTTCGGCAGGATTTCTCGGAGGTAGCCCAAGAGGAAGTCGATGTTCAAACTGCGCTCATGCGCTTCGTCAATGATGATCGTATCGTAGGCTTTGAGCAGTCTGTCCCGCTGAGTCTCAGCAAGCAGGATGCCGTCCGTCATGAGCTTAATCGTCGCACCGGGCTCTAATTCGTCTTTAAATCGAATCTTGTAGCCGGCGACTTGGCCGACTTCGGCGTCCATTTCTTCGGAAATACGCTTAGCAATAGAAGTCGCGGCAATGCGTCGAGGCTGCGTGTGACCGATCAGACCTTTTTGTCCTCTTCCGACCATCATGGCGATCTTCGGAAGCTGAGTGGTTTTACCGGAACCCGTCTCACCGGAGACGATCACGACTTGGTTGTTTTTAATGGCTTCAGCGATTTCGTCAGCGCGTTCGCTGACAGGAAGGCTTTCCTGGAGTTCGAGTTTCGGGGGAATGTTGCGGAGCACTTCGTTTCCTACCTTCACGAGGGCCCTGGACGGCTTCTTCTCGGAGGCAGCAGGTTTCTTGGACTCGTTTATGTCTTTCTGTTCCTGCGGTGCATTGATCTGATTGCGCAGTACTCTCAAATCCGAAAGCCCTTTTAAAGAAGTTCCTTTGCCTTTAGGTGCCGGACGTTTGGAAGGCTCTGCCGGATTCTTCTTTTGTGCCGAAGCCTTCACTTCTGCAGATTTAGATGCAG
>OGOE01001551.1_pt1 | contig 13623 bp, 8 predicted proteins | sample 1552611 | NCBI WGS metagenome assembly OGOE01 (sample SAMEA2580129, study PRJEB22360) | human gut metagenome | biome: human gut; feature: human-associated habitat; material: faeces | place: Denmark | collected 2008/2010
TGCCAAGGATCATCGGCATCGCAAAAACAGTCAGCGCTTTAAGGGGTGGATCTGTAATCAAATATTCATCTTTCGACACGATTATATTCCTTCCAAAAATCGTTTATCGCAAATTTTATCGCAAGCCAAGAAATGAGTGCAGCATTCAAACGGCATCTTTGCGATATGCAATCCACCGCTGCTGCATTAAAAAGTTGAATTGCTATCAGTTGAAGCGTTAAGTCTCCACGCCCTCGAATTGGCTGTTGTAGAGCTTGGCGTAGAAGCCGCCCTGCGCCAGCAGGGTATCGTGGCCGCCCTGCTCCACGATGCGGCCGTCCTTCATCACGAGGATGACGTCGGCCTCCCGGATGGTGGAAAGGCGGTGTGCCACGATGAAGCTGGTGCGGCCCTGCATCATCCGGGCAAAGGCTGCCTGGATACGCACCTCGGTGCGGGTGTCGATGGAGGAGGTGGCCTCGTCCAGAATCAGCATCGGGGGCAGACAGAGCATCACGCGGGCGATGCAGAGCAGCTGCTTCTGGCCCTGGCTGATGTTGCCGCCGTCCTCGGCGATGACGGTGTCGTAGCCCTCGGGCAGGCGGCGGATGAAGCTGTCGGCATGGGCTGCCTTGGCCGCAGCCACCACCTCGTCGAGGGAGGCGTCCGGCTTGCCGTAGGCGATGTTCTCCCGCACGGTGCCGGCCCGGAGCCAGGTATCCTGCAACACCATGCCGTAGCTGCCGCGCAGGGAGGCGCGGGTCACATCCCGGATGTCGGTGCCGGAGACTTTGATGGAGCCGTCGTTGACATCATAGAACCGCATGAGCAGGTTGATGAGGGTGGTCTTGCCGCAGCCGGTGGGGCCGACGATGGCGATGCGCTGGCCGGGCTTGACGTCCAGAGACAGGCCCTCGATGAGCGGGCGGTCAGGCAGATAGCGGAAGGAGACGTCCTCGATCTGGACGTGGCCGTCCGGCACGAGCCTGACTGCATTCTCCGCCTCGGGGATCTGATCCTCAGCGTCCAGCAGCTCGAACACACGGGCCGCGCAGGCCAGAGCGTTCTGCAGCTCGGTCACGACGCCGGAAATTTCGTTGAAGGGCTTGGTGTACTGGTTGGCGTAGTTCAGGAAGATGCTCAGCTGGCCGATGGTGATGCCTCCGGCTACGGCATAGATCGCGCCCACGAGGCCGACGCCTGCGTAGACGATGTTGTTGACGAAGCGGGTGGCGGGGTTGGTCATGCTGGAGAAGAAGATGGCCTTCAGGCTCACGTTCTGCAGTCGGCCGTTCACCTCGTCAAAAGCCTCGAGGCTCTGGGCCTCGTGGCCGAAGGCCTGCACGACCTTCTGACCCTCTATCATCTCGTTGACAAGGGCAGTCTGCTCGCCGCGCACGGCGCTCTGGCTCTGGAAATACTTGTAGCTGCGCTTTGCGAGAAAGCTGGCCACCACAAGGCTCAGGGGGGTGATGCAGACCACCACCAGCGTGATGGGGACATTCTGCTGCAGCATGAAGAGGAGGGTGCCGAGGATGGTCAGCACACCCGAGAACAGCTGGGTGAAGCCCATCAGCAGGCCGTCCGCGAAGGTATCTACATCGGCCACCATCCGGCTCACGATGTCGCCGGAAGGATGGCTGTCGAGGTAAGAGAGGGGAAGGGTCTGAATCTTCCGCATGGCGGCGTTGCGCAGGTCACGGCTGACTGCGAAGGTGATGCGGTTGTTGCAGACGCTCAGCAGCCACTGCGCAAAGGCGGCGACAACCGCCACCACGATGATCTCGTAGATGATGCGCAGCACGCCCGCGAAGTCCACGGCACCTTTGCCCAGCATCATGTCGATGGCACTGCCGCAGAGGATGGGGATATACAGCTGGGCCGCCACGCTCACAGCGGCCACGATGAGGCTGCACACCACGAAGAAGCCGTAGGGCTTGATTTTCTGCAGCACCCGGGTCATGGTGGCCTTCTGCTGTTCAGGGGTCAGCTTGCTTTTTGCTTTTGCACTCATTTCTGCGCATCCCCTTTCTTGAACTGGCTCTCGTAAATCTCCTTGTAGACCGGGCAGCTTTCCAGCAGCTCGGCGTGACGGCCAAGGCCCACCATGCGGCCATCGTCCAGCACGATGATCTGGTCGGCGTGCTGCAGGCTGGCGGCGCGCTGGCTGACGATGAAGACGGTCAGATCGCCCGGCAGAGCAGCCAGAGCCTTGCGCAGAGCTGCGTCGGTGGCGTAGTCCAGTGCGCTGGCACTGTCGTCGAGGATGAGGATGTCCGGCTTGCCTACGAGGGCGCGGGCGATGGTCAGACGCTGTTTCTGACCGCCGGAGAGGTTGCGTCCGCCCTGCTCCACCGGCTCGTCGAGGCCGAGAGGCTTGGCTTTCACGAACTCCGCAGCCTGTGCCGTTTCCAGCGCAGCCCAGAGGTCGGCGTCGGAGGCATTCTGGCTGCCCCAGAGCAGGTTGGAGCGGATGGTGCCGCCGAAGAGCTGGGCCTTCTGCATGACCACAGCCACCTTGCCGCGCAGGTCGACGCGGGGGTACTGCCGGACCGGTCGGCCCATGATCTCCACACTGCCCTCAGTGGCGTCGTAGAAGCGGGGGATGAGGCTGATGAGGCTGGATTTGCCGCTGCCGGTGCCGCCGATGACGCCGATGGTCTGGCCGCGCTTGGCGGTGAAATTGATGTCGGAAAGGCTGGGTGCGCCTGCGCCCTTGTAGGTCAGGCTCACATGGTCGAAACGGACGGCGTCGCCGGCCTTTTCCGCCGGAACATTGCCGGTGAGCTGGGCCGGGAACTCCATGCCGGGCTTTGTGTCCAGAACCGCCTGCACACGGCCTGCACAGGCCAGAGCCTTGCTCACCTGAACGATGAGGTTGGCCAGCTTGACCAGCTCGACCAGGATCTGGTTCATATAGTTGACCAGCGCGATGACGTCGCCGGAAGCCATGCCGCCGATGTTTATCTCGATGCTGCCTACATACAGCAGCGCCACGATGGCAAGGTTGATGATAACGTAGGTCAGCGGGTTCATCAGGGCGGAGATGTGGCCCACGTGGAGCTGCATTTTGGTCAGCAGCTCATTGGCGTCCTCGAAGCGGTCCACCTCGCTCTTTTCCTTGTCGAAGGCGCGGACGACGCGCACGCCGGTCAGGTTTTCGCGGGTGAGGCCAAGGACCCGGTCGAGGCGGGTCTGCACCGACTTATACAGCGGACGGGTGATGACCATGACGCCGAAGACCACGACGCTCAGCAGCGGGATAGCCACCACGAAGATGAGGGCGGCGCGGAAGTTGACCGTAAAGGCCATGATCATGGCGCCAATCACCACGAAGGGGCTGCGCAGGAACAGGCGGAGGAAGAGGTTCAATCCGCTCTGCACCTGATTGACGTCGCTGGTCATCCGGGTGATGAGGGTGCTGGTGCCCATGGTGTCCATCTCGGAAAAGCTCAGCGTCTGGATGTGCTCAAACAGCGCATGACGCAGACCGGTGGAATAACCCACGGCGGCTTTGGCCGAGAAGTATTGGGCCGTCAGGCTGCACGCGAGGCCGACGATGGCCAGAAGCAGCAGGATGCCGCACCGCACGAGGATGTAGTGGAAATCGTGGGCCGCGATACCTACGTTGACGATGTCGGCCATCACAAGCGGCACGAACAGGTCAAACGTAGCTTCCAGCATCTTGAAAAGCGGTGCAAGCACGCTCTCGCGCTTGTAATCGCTGAGATAGCGAAGCATTTTGTTCAAGGCTCGATACTCCCTTTCTTTAATTTCTTTAATACATTTAGTCGAGACGCTCCTTATTATAACGCACTCCCAGCAGGAATGCTATGTTTTTGCCGAAGAAAACCGGCTCTGGAAGCAGATTTCGGCTCCGGAGATTGAGAAAACCGGAAAATCCTGCTATACTGGAAGGGAATCTCAACGGAAAGAATGGTGGATGCAATGGCAAAAGATGGAGCGGCACGGCTGCGGCTGCGCCCGGTGGGCGCGGCAGACCGCAAAAAGCTGCCGGAATACGGGCCGCTGGGTACGGGCTGTCCGGCGATAGAGCGGGCTGTGGCAGCGCTCTATAAGGGCCAGAACGAGGAGAGCTTCTGGGCGCTGATGAACGCCATCAACTATGCCCTCGAGCTGGACACCAGGGTCCTGGTGCCGCTGGAAGCTGCGTCCGACCAGCCGGACGGGGCCGCCCCGTGGGCAGAGCATCCTGTCCCGGCGGAGAAAGCAAAAGACCTGCAGCCCTGGACCCTGCGCACCCAGAAGGGCCGGTGCTACCTGCCGGTGTTCACCTCCGTGAAGATGGCGGAGGCCGATAAAGGCACGGCCAACCGCCCCATGGCGGAACGGCTTCTGGCTTCCGCCATGCAGATGGCGCTGGACTCGGACAGCATCGACGGCGTGGTCATCGACCCGTGGACCAGCTCTGCCACGCTGGACTGCTCGCTTTTGAACGGTCTGCTCCACGCCGGCCACGACACCGATGAGCCGGGCGAAGCGGAGCTGCGGGCCGGCAACCATGCCATGGCCGAGGAACGCTGGGACGACGCGATGCACTATTATCAGCTCTCTGCCGAAGAGGGCTGCGCCGAGGGCCTTGCCATGATGGGCGAGATGCTCTACGAGGGCCGGGGCTGCCGCAAGAGCCCTGCACAGGCCCGCAAGCTCTGGAAAAAAGCTGCCGACGCCGGCGATGTGGCCGCATGGGTGGCGCTGGGCGACGATGCCATGGTGCAGGGAAAAGGGGCCGGCGCGGCCCTGCGGGCCTACCGCAAGGCCCAGAAGCTCTGCGCCTCCACCCCCGACATCGCCTATATGCCGCAGGTCTGCCTGCGGGTGGCCCAGTATGAGACCCAGTACATCTCCCGCAAAAAGGCGCTGGCTCAGCTGGCTGAGGCGAAGCAGGGCTTCCTCGTCCGCAAAAAAGAGGGGGACGAGACGGCCCAGAGCTGGCTGGACGAGACGGAGGCCGTCATCCGCCAGCTGCTCGAGAGAGAATGAGCGGAAACACAGAATCTTTACAAATGCTCTAAGAAATCGTCATACGGAGCCGATATGATATTGAAGGAAAAATATGCGCGTCGCAAAAACAGAGAGGACGACCAGAATGAGCAGAGTGATCGGTATTGACCTTGGCACCACGAACAGCTGCGTGGCAGTGGTGGAGGGCGGCAAGCCCGTCGTCATCACCAACGCGGAGGGAGAGCGCACCACCCCCAGCGTGGTGGCCTTCACCAAAGACGGCGAGCGTCTGGTGGGCGGCGCGGCAAAGCGCCAGCTTGCCACCAACTCCGGCCGGACGGTGTCCAGCATCAAGCGGCATATGGGCAGCGACTACCGCGTCCACATCGACGGCAGAGACCTGACTCCGCAGGAGATCAGCGCCATGATCCTGACCAAGATACGCCGCGACGCCGAGAGCTACCTGGGTGAGCCGGTGACGGAGGCCGTCATCACCGTCCCCGCTTACTTTGACGACAGCCAGCGCAAGGCCACCCAGGATGCGGGCCGCATCGCGGGCCTGAACGTCCTGCGCATCATCAATGAGCCTACCGCCGCCGCCGTGGCCTACGGCCTTGACAACGAAGCGCCCCAGAAGATTCTGGTCTACGACCTCGGCGGCGGCACCTTCGACGTCTCCATCATCGAGATCGAAGACGGCACCTTCACGGTGCTGGCCACCGGCGGCGATACCCGCCTCGGCGGCGACGATTTCGACCAGCGCATCGTGGAATACGCCGTGGCAGAGTTCAAGAAATCGGACCGCATCGACCTCTCCCGCGACCCCGCCGCCATGGGACGCCTGAAAGAAGAGGCCGAAAAGGCCAAGAAAGAGCTGTCCAGCGCCCTCTCGGCCCAGCTCAATCTGCCCTTCATCGCGGTGGGCAAGGACGGCCCCCACCACCTGGATCTGACCATCTCCCGCCCCCAGTTCGAGATGATGACCGGCGACCTGCTGGCACGGACGGTGGCCCCGGTGCAGAACGCACTGCGGGATGCCGGCATCTCGGCTTCGCAGCTGGGCAAAGTCCTTCTCGTGGGCGGCAGCACCCGGATGCCCGCCGTCGAGCGTCAGGTGAAGGAACTGCTGGGCTGTGAGCCGAGCCACAGCCTCAACCCCGACGAATGCGTGGCCATGGGTGCCGCTGTGCAGGGCGGTCTGCTGCAGGGCGGCGGCAAGCTGGCCGGCGCTTCCGGTGCGGCGGCGCAGGGCCTTGTGCTGATGGACGTCACCCCGCTGACCCTCTCCATCGAGACACTGGGCGGCGTGGCGACCCCCCTCATCACCCGCAACAGCATGATACCCACCCGCAAGAGCCAGATATTCACCACGGCCCGCCCCATGCAGACCAGTGTGGAGATCAACGTCCTGCAGGGGGAGCGGCATTTCGCCCGCGACAATAAGAGCCTCGGCAAGTTCAAGCTGAACGGCATCCGGGCCAGCTTCTCGTCCAAGCCCCAAATCGAAGTCACTTTTGACATCGACGTCAACGGCGTCGTGAAAGTCTCGGCCAAAGACCTTGGCACCGGCCGGGAGCAGAACATCACCATCACCGGCAGCACGAACCTCTCGGAGAATGAGATCCAGCGCGCCATGGCCGACGCCGCCGCCTACGAGGCCGAGGACAGCCGCCGAAAAGAGCGGCTTGACCTCCACAATCAGGCCGAGGTGCTGGCCTACAAGGTGGACGAGGCTCTCTCCAAGTGCAAGAAGGAGCTGGACAAGGAGGAGAAGAACCGCATCAAGGCCGATGTGGCCAGCCTCCGCCGCTGCCTGCGGAAGGATAAGCCCGAGAAGATGAACGAGACGGAGGAAGCGAACCTCCGTCAGGCCAAGAGCCAGCTCGAAGCATCCGCAAACCACCTGATGGTGCTTTATGCATCGGAGCAGAGCGAGAACGGCTCGGACGGGACCATTTGATAAACAGTAAGACCCCCGCTGCGTTTGCAGCGGGGGTCTTTTGCGTCTGAGGGAAAAGTATCGATGGAAAACAAAGAGGGGAGTGGGAAAAGCTTATCGGCCAACGATGAGGTCGCGGCGGCCGCGGAAGCCCACGGTGAGGTGAGCGCTGCTGCCGAGGTGGCGCAGAGTGACCCGGGTGCCGGGCTTCTGGCCCTGGCACAGCAGAGTCAGGTTCAGGGTGGTGGAAGTCTTGCCGGTCTTGAGCACCAGAGTGCTTACGCCCTGATTCATCAGGGTCTGCATGTCGAGGATGGTGGTGCGGAAGGTGGCGTTGTCATCGGGGGCGTCCAGCGTCAGCACGCGGCCTTCCTGACGGGCGGTGTAGAGCACCTGCTTGCCCAGCAGGCCCTTGACGGTGTAGCGGGCTTCGCTCTTCTCCACCGGCGTGTCAGAGGGCAGGGGAGTTTCGTCGGAGATCATCATCACGTTGCCCTGAATGGGGTTCTCCACCGGGGAGGCGTAGCCGCCGTAGTTGGGGTCTACCTCCCCCACCGGAACGTCAGAGTGGAGAGCGATGTCACCCTGAACCATGACCTCGGACGACTGAGGGGGCAGATAACCGGCAACGGTCGTGTCCTCGGCGTCGGCGGCAAAGGCACCCACGCTCATGGCGGCGGTCATGGTCAGCAGCGCGGCAGCAGCGGCGGCGCGGCGGGCAGTGTTCTTGTTCAGCAGTCTCATAGTAGTATCCTCCTGTAGATGTAGGAAGTCGACCTCTCCGTCAGCGCTGGTGCGCTGACGGAGAGGTTTATCCCAAACGCTTTTATCAGCGGTACGGCGTATCGGAAAACCGCCGTATCTGTAATGAATACGGATACGGCGGCTGGATTATTGCAGAGATCCTGTTTTAATTTTCGCTGGAATCTTTTTCCTCAAGGATAGCCATGAACTCGTCGCCGGTGATGGTCTCCTTTTCATAAAGGTACTTCGCCAACTCGTCGAGCTTTGCGCGGTTGTCGGTGAGGATCTTGACGGCCTTTTCGTGCTGGGCCTTTACCAAGTCCACGACCCGCTGGTCGATCTCCCGCTGGGTCTGGGCCGAGCAGGCCAGCGAGGTGTCGCCGCCCAGATACTGGTTGTTCACCGTCTCCAGGGCCACCATGTCGAACTCTTTGCTCATGCCGTAACGGGTGAGCATGGCGCGGGCAAGCTTGGTGGCCTGCTCGATGTCGTTGGACGCGCCGGTGGTGATGGAGCCGAACACCACTTCCTCGGCAGCACGTCCGCCGGTGAGGGTGGCGATCTTATTTTCCAGCTCTTCCTTGGTCATCAGGTAGTGGTTGCCCTCTTCGACCTGCATGGTGTAGCCCAGTGCGCCCGAGGTGCGGGGGATGATGGTGATCTTCTGCACGGGTGCGGAGTGATTCTGAAGCGCCGCCACCAGTGCGTGGCCGATCTCATGGTAGGCCACGATGCACTTTTCCTTGTCGGTGAGGATGGAGTTCTTCTTCTGGTAGCCGGCAATGACCACCTCGATGCTCTCCTCGAGGTCGGCCTCGGTCACGCTCTTGCGGCCAGCGCGCACGGCCCGCAAGGCGGCTTCGTTGACGATGTTGGCCAGCTCTGCGCCGGAGGCACCGGAGGCCATCCGGGCCACGGTGTTGAAGTCGATGCCGGGGGCAAGAGCGACTTTCCTGGCGTGGACCTTCAGGATCTCTTCGCGGCCCTTGAGGTCGGGCAGCTCCACAGGAACACGGCGGTCAAAGCGGCCGGGACGGGTCAGAGCCGGGTCAAGGGAATCCGGACGGTTGGTGGCCGCGAGGATGATGACGCCGCTGTTGCCCTCGAAGCCGTCCATCTCGGTGAGCAGCTGGTTCAGGGTCTGCTCACGCTCGTCGTTGCCGCCCAGCTGGCCGCTGTTGCGCTTCTGGCCGATGGCGTCTATCTCGTCGATGAACACGATGCAGGGGGCCTTTTCCTTGGCCTGCTTGAACAAATCGCGGACTTTGGACGCGCCCATGCCCACGAACATCTCCACGAACTCCGAGCCGGAGATGGAGAAGAACGGCACGTTGGATTCGCCCGCCACGGCCTTTGCCAGCATGGTCTTGCCGGTACCCGGAGGGCCGACGAGCAGGATGCCCTTGGGCATCGAGGCGCCGATCTCTTCGTATTTCTTGGGGTCGTGCAGATAATCGACGATCTCCTGTAAGTTCTCTTTGGCCTCGTCCTCGCCGGCCACATCCGCAAAGCGGATGCCGTGGGTGGACTGGACGTAGACCTTGGCGTTGGACTTGCCCACGCCGCCGAACATCATCGAGTTCGCGCCGCCGGCCTTTTCTATGAGCTTTTTGTTCATGAGATTGCCCAGCCAGACGAAGAGGACGATGGGCAGCACAAAGCTCAGCAGAAAGCTCATCAGGGGCGAAGCCTGCTCGACGATCTCGCTGGAAAACTCGGCCCCCGCGTCGTAGAGGCGCTGGGTCAGGTCGGGGTCGTTCATCAGGCCGGTCTTGTAAATTTGCTTTTCGTCTTTATCGGTAAAGATGATCTGGTTCGATTCCACATCCACCCGGCCGATGTCTTTGTCCTCGGTCATAGACATGAAGGTGCCGTAGTCCACTTCTTTTACCTGCCGTTCGCTCATCCACGGCACGAGCACGAAGTTGAGCAGCATCAGCACCAGTAATACAATGGCGTAGTAAATAGCCAATGGCTTTTTGGGGGTCTTGACTTCTTTCATGGGGATCCCTCCTTACGTTGCAAACAGCATACCACGACGCCATTTCAGAAACCAGCGTTTCGAGGCGAACTTTGCAAAAACTTCGCAGATTCTTAACAAAGCAAAGGATCCACCCGCAAATTTTGAAAATTTATGCTGCCATTTATGTGAAATCGTTTCATTTTCATTGTGAGCAAAACTGCTTGACAGGGGCGGCGGGTTTTGCTAAAATGAGACCACTTTGAACAAAGCGCAAATGCGTTGACGGGGAAAAAACGATTTTCTTCTGCGTACAGAGAGCCGCCGGATGGTGCAAGGCGGTGCAGAGGGTCTCGGTTACTGGCCCCTGAGCGGCAGGACTGAAGCAGACAGTAGGTCCTGACGGAAGCCCACCGTTATAAGGGCAGCGATTCGCCCTAAAAAGCCGATCGTGCAGAGCGGCTGTGCTTATGGCACAGCAAAGAGAGTGGTACCACGGGTGCCCTGTAACAGAAATTACAGGCTCTCGTCTCTCAGGGGATTTCGTCCTTTGAGAGACGGGAGCCTTTTCGTTTGTGGGAAACGGCCTCGCCCTCTCCGTCATTGCTTCGCAATGCCACCTCTCCCAAAGGGAGAGGCTTTTGGCTCCCCCTTTGGGGGAGCTGGCGCGAAGCGCCTGAGAGGGCAAGGCTGTTCCCCAGAAGTGCAAAACATAAATCAATAGGAAGCTGGAGGAAAATAAAATGATGGACGCTACCAAGTACGCACCGGGATATTACCCGGTCCCCGCCGGCTATGACAGCTGGGTCAAGAAGGACCACATCGAGAAAGCTCCCACCTGGTGCAGCGTGGACCTGCGCGACGGCAATCAGGCCCTTATCGTCCCCATGAGCCTCGAGGAAAAGCTGGAATTCTTCCAGATGCTGGTCAAAATTGGCTTCAAGGAGATCGAAGTCGGCTTCCCGGCCGCCAGCGAGACGGAGTATGAGTTCCTCCGCACCCTCATCGAGAAGAACATGATCCCCGACGATGTCACCGTGCAGGTGCTGACCCAGTGCCGCGACCACATCATCCGCCGCACCTTCGAGGCTGTCAAGGGCGCACCCCGTGCGGTCATCCACTTCTATAACTCCACCTCCGTCGCCCAGCGCGAGCAGGTGTTCCACAAGTCCAAGGAGGAGATCAAGCAGATCGCCGTGGACGGCGCAAAGCTGGTCAAGCAGCTGAGCGAGGAGTATGAGGGCAACTTCCTCTTCGAGTACAGCCCCGAGAGCTTTACCGGCACCGAGGTGGACTACGCCGTTGAGGTCTGCAACGCGGTCCTGGACATCATGCGGCCCACCCCCGACCGCCCCATGATCATCAACCTGCCGGTCACGGTCGAGATGAGCATGCCCCACGTTTACGCAAACCAGATCGAGTATTGCGACAAGCACCTCAAGTACCGCGACAGCGTCATCATCTCCACCCACCCGCACAACGACCGCGGCACCGGCGTCGCCTGTGCAGAGCTGGCCGTTCTGGCCGGCGCTCAGCGGGTGGAGTGCTGCCTCTTCGGCAACGGCGAGCGCACCGGCAACGTGGACGCTGTGACCCTCGCCATGAATATGTACAGCCACGGCGTAGACCCGAAGCTGGACTTCTCCGATATGCCCGCCATCTGCGCCACCTATGAGCGGGTCACCCGGATGCACATCTACGAGCGCACCCCCTACGCCGGCCAGCTGGTGTTCGCCGCCTTCTCGGGCAGCCATCAGGACGCCATTGCAAAGGGCATGGCCTACCGCAAGGAGAAGGGCGACCACCGCTGGACCTGCCCCTATATCCCGGTGGACCCCCACGACATCGGCCGCACCTACGACGCCGACGTCATCCGCATCAACAGCCAGAGCGGCAAGGGCGGCATCGGCTTCGTGCTGGAGCAGAACTACGGCTACAACCTGCCCGCCAAGATGCGCGAGGCGCTGGGCTACAAGGTCAAGAGCGTGTCCGACCACAGCCACAAGGAGCTGAGCGCAGGCGAAGTGCTCCACATCTTCGAGGATACCTTCCTCAACAAGTCGAAGCCCCTGTCTGTCGTCGAGGCCCACTTCGCACAGGTCAATGGCATCACCGCCACCGTCACGCTGGATCTGAACGGCCAGCGCAAGGTGGTCACCTCGGTGGGTAATGGCCGTCTGGATGCTGTGGCAAACGCCATCCAGAGCGCCACCGGCATGGGCTTCCACCTGGAAACTTACTCCGAGCACAGCCTGGACGAAGGCTCCACCTCCCGCGCCGCTTCCTACGTCGGCCTCGAGTGGGGCGACGGCGTCGTCACCTGGGGTGCAGGCACCGATACCGATATTATCGTGGCCGGTATCCATGCACTGGTCAGCGCGATCAACAATAAATAAGAGAGTAAATAAAGGGCAGCGTCCTTGCCCTCTCAGCCGCCTCCGGCGTCACCTCCCCCAAAGGGGGAGCCAAAAGCCTCTCCCTTTGGGAGAGGTGGCATTGCGGAGCAATGACGGAGAGGGCAAGCCGCCTAAAGGATAAAAAGGAGAGTACCATCATGGGAATGACCCAGACGCAGAAAATTCTGGCCGCACACGCAGGCCTCGCCGAGGTCAAGGCAGGCCAGCTCATCAACGCCAAGCTCGACATCGTGCTGGGCAATGACATCACCACCCCCGTCGCCATCAACGAGTTCGAAAAGGCGGGCTTCAACGGCGTGTTCGACAAAGAGCACATCGCCATCGTCCTCGACCACTTCGTTCCCAACAAGGACATCAAGAGCGCGACCCAGTCCAAGCAGTGCCGCGAGTTCGCCAACAAATACGACATCCTCAACTTCTACGATGTGGGCCAGATGGGCATCGAGCACGCTCTGCTGCCCGAAAAAGGCATCGTGACAGCCGGTGACTGCGTCATCGGCGCCGACAGCCACACCTGTACCTACGGCGCACTGGGCGCATTCTCCACCGGCGTCGGCTCCACCGATATGGCCGCCGGCATGGCTACCGGCATGGCATGGTTCAAGGTGCCTGCCGCCATCAAGTTCGTCCTGACCGGCAAGCTGCCGCCGAAGGTTTCCGGCAAAGACCTCATCCTCCACATCATCGGGATGATCGGCGTGGATGGCGCGCTGTATAAGTCGATGGAGTTCACCGGCCCGGGCGTCGCTTCCCTCTCCATGGACGACCGCCTGAGCATCTGCAACATGGCCATCGAGGCCGGTGCCAAGAACGGCATCTTCCCCGTGGACGACGTGACCAAGGCTTACCTCGAGGGCCGCAGCCAGCGCGAGCCGGTGTTCTATGAGGCCGACCCGGACGCCGAGTACGAGAAGACCATTGAAATCGACCTCTCTGCCCTCGAGCCCACCGTCAGCTACCCCCACCTGCCCGAGAACACCCACCCCGCCAGCGAGGGCAAGGACATCAAGATCGACCAGGTGGTCATCGGCAGCTGCACCAATGGCCGCCTCGAGGACATGGAAGCCGCTTACAACATCCTGAAGGGCAAACACATCGCAAAGGGCGTGCGCGGCATCATCATCCCCGCCACCATGGCCGTGTACAAGGAGTGCATCCTCCGCGGCTGGACGACGGCCTTCATCGACGCGGGCTGCATCGTCTCCACCCCCACCTGCGGCCCCTGCCTCGGCGGCTACATGGGCATTCTCGCCGAGGGTGAACGCTGCGTCTCCACCACCAACCGCAACTTCGTGGGCCGCATGGGCCACGTCAAGAGCGAGGTGTATCTGGCTTCGCCCGCTACCGCTGCCGCCAGCGCACTGACCGGCTGCATCACCGACCCCCGCACGGTCTGAGAAAAGGAGAGTCACCCATGAACAACGCAAACGGTTCTGTTTTCAAATACCCGGATAACGTGGATACCGACGTCATCATCCCGGCCCGCCACCTGAACACGCAGGATGCCAGAGAGCTGGCCAGCCACTGCATGGAGGACATTGACAAGGATTTCATCCACAACGTCAAGGACGGCGACATCATGGTGGGCGGCTGGAACTTCGGCTGCGGCTCCTCCCGTG
>OGOE01001610.1_pt1 | contig 13153 bp, 9 predicted proteins | sample 1552611 | NCBI WGS metagenome assembly OGOE01 (sample SAMEA2580129, study PRJEB22360) | human gut metagenome | biome: human gut; feature: human-associated habitat; material: faeces | place: Denmark | collected 2008/2010
CATCCGTTGATGATCCTTGTCCGCGGAGACCGCAAACAGGATCCGCACATGATCCGGCTTCCGAAGTTCCTTTAACCTGCAGGCCGCGTCGAGAAACGCCCGGATCCCGTCCGCATTGTGGGCCCCGTCGAGGTAGACACCGGAGCTGATCTCCTCCATTCTTGCAGGCCATTTTGCCTTTTTTACTCCCTCTGCCGCCTGTTCAGGCGCCACCGGAAGTCCGGAAACCTCCAATGCCCGGATCGCCAGAGCTGCGTTCATGAGCTGGTAGGGAGCCGCAAATGGGATTTCAAACAAAATCTCTTCACCACAATAGGAAAAGCTCATTTCCTGATGTCCTGCCACGCCCGGATCCGGAGATTTTACGAGACAAGGCCGGATCCCGCGACGGACTTCATCCGGCGTCACTGGAAATCCTTCAGATTTCATCTCCTTTGCTTTCGCAAAGATCACCGCCGCTGCTTCCGGTGAACTGTCATCATACACCACAGGACGCCGGGACTTTATGATCCCCGCTTTATGTGCCGCGATCTCCGGGATCGTGGATCCTAAAAACGCTGTATGATCGATGCTGATGGACGTGATGACGGAGACAAGCGGATCTTCCACAACATTTGTCACATCGTAAGTTCCGCCCATTCCTGTCTCTAACACGAGCACCCTCACACCCGCGTTCCGGAATATGCAGAGTCCCATGTAAAATAAAAATTCAAAATAGGTGGGATGGGGCTCTCCTCTCTTTTCCCATATCCTGCAGGCATGCTGTACCTCCAGAAATGCCCTGATAAAATCCGGCTCCGGGACTATCTCCCCGTTTATAAGGAACCGCTCCCGGATATCCACAAGATGAGGGGACACGAATGTCCCGCAGGGAATTTTTGCTTCCCGGATCATGGAGGTGAGGAATGCACAGACGGAACCCTTTCCGTTGGTTCCCGCCACATGGATCACCTGAAATTCCCGGTCCGGTTCTCCAAGAAGACCAAGAAATTCCCGTACTTTTAAAAGACTGCTCTTTTTTCTCGCATATCCCGGGATCGCCTCGATCTGATCCCAGACTTCCTGCATCGTTATGTACTCCAAGAAATCGCCTCCTGTTGTGACCTGCAATCGGAACGCTGTCTGGCGGTATTCCCGGTACAGAAAATATATGCCGTAAACGGCAGCGTTTCTTTCACTTATGATACCTGTTTATGGTATTTTTTGCAACCAGAACATGTCGGAAAGATTCGACAGGATTACTGTATCCCACGGTATTTTGTGAATGAAAAAATGCTGTATGATACAGTGGCGGCAGCAGTCTGCTGCTCCCATAAAATGAACAGCCACAGGCCATAAAACCTGCGGCTGCCCTGACAGCAGGTCATGTTCAACCTGCTGTCCTTTCCTGCTGAAACCATTCAGCACTTTCATGCCATGGTCATATTTTCATCGATTACTTACCAAGCTGAGCCAGACGAGTCTTCACCTGCTCCATCATCTCGGTGTACTTCTGAAGTTTTGCCTTCTCCTCGTCGATCTTCGCCTGCGGTGCCTTGCTTACGAACTTCTCGTTTGCAAGCATTCCGTTTACGCGGGCAAGCTCTTTTGTGAGACGCTCCTCTTCCTTCTTTAAACGCTCGGTCTCCTTCTCGATATCGACAAGCTCCGCAAACGGCATATAGATCGCTGCCTTCGGGATCACTGCGGATACAGCGTCCTCGCCGATTCCTGTCTTATCCTTCTGGATCACTACCTCGCTGGCGGAAGCAAGGGTACTGAAGAATACACGGCTGTTCTCGAAGATATCCGTGAGATCGGCATCCTCAGTCACAACAAATACTTTTGCCTTTCTGCTCGGCGGAACGTTCATAGATGTGCGCACGTTACGGATCGCGCGGACAGCCTCTTTGATGACCTCAACCGCGTGCTCGTCTGCCGCAAAGTTCCACTCTTCCTTGTATACCGGCCAGGAGGAGATCATGATAGACGGCTCCTCGTCCTGTAAATTGCAGAAGATCTCCTCTGTGATAAACGGCATGAACGGATGTAAGAGCTTTAAGGAATTGATCAGAACCGTCTTTAAGGTCCAGATCGCCGCCGCCTTCGTCCGGTCCTCATCGTTCCAGAGACGCGGTTTTACCATCTCGATGTACCAGTCACAGAATTCCTCCCATACGAAGTCATAGACCTTCTGGAGAGCGATTCCCAGCTCGTACTTGTCCATGTTTTCCGTTACTTCCTTCGCAAGGTCATTGACCTTGGAAAGGATCCATTTATCTGCTGCCGTGAGGTCTGTAAGCTTTGCCTCGCCTGCCGGCGCTTTCTCGATATTCATCATGATGAAACGGCTCGCGTTCCATACTTTGTTTGCGAAGTTTCTGCTGGCCTCGACTCTCTCCCAGTAGAAACGCATGTCGTTGCCCGGCGCGTTTCCTGTCATAAGCGTCATACGGAGAGCATCCGCGCCGTACTTATCGATTACCTCCAGCGGATCGATACCGTTTCCTAAGGACTTACTCATCTTGCGTCCCTGGGAGTCACGGACAAGACCGTGGATCAGGACAGTGTTGAACGGGCACTCGCCTGTCTGCTCAAGTCCCGAGAATACCATACGGATGACCCAGAAGAAAATGATATCGTATCCGGTAACGAGAACATCGGTCGGATAGAAATACTTCATCTCATCTGTATCTTTCGGCCAGCCCAGTGTTGAGAACGGCCATAACGCGGAGGAGAACCAGGTATCAAGGGTGTCCTCATCCTGCTTTAAATGTGTGCAGCCGCACTTCGGGCACTTCTCCGGCATCATCTTCGCAACGGTCATCTCGCCGCACTCTTCACAGTAGTAAGCCGGGATTCTGTGTCCCCACCAAAGCTGTCTGGAGATACACCAGTCGCGGATCCCCTCAAGCCAGTGGAGATATGTCTTACCGAAACTCTCCGGAACGAATCTTAATTTGCCGCTCTTTAATGCCTCGATGGCCGGTTTTGCCATCTCATCCATCTTTACAAACCACTGCGGTTTTACCATCGGCTCTACGGTTGTGCCGCAGCGGTCGTGGGTACCAACGTTGTGGCTATGCGGAACGATTTTTACGAGAAGGCCCATTTCCTTTAAGTCCTCGACCATGGCTTTTCTCGCCTCGTAGCGGTCCATGCCGAAGTACTTGCCCGGAACATTGATGGTCGCGTCATCGTTCATGATGCAGATCTCTTCCAGGTTGTGGCGTTTTCCGACCTCGAAGTCGTTCGGGTCGTGGGCCGGTGTGATCTTTACGCAGCCGGTTCCGAATTCCTTGTCAACATACTCGTCGGCGATCACCGGGATCTCGCGGTCTGTGAGCGGAAGCTTTAACATCTTTCCGATGATGTCTTTGTAACGCTCGTCCTCCGGGTTTACAGCAACGGCGGTATCACCGAGCAGTGTCTCCGGTCTCGTTGTGGCGATCTCGACGAATCTTCCCTCTTCGCCCACGATCGGGTAGTTGATGTGCCAGAAGAAGCCGTCCTGCTCCTTGTGCTCTACCTCAGCATCGGAGATGGATGTCTTGCAGACCGGACACCAGTTGATGATCCTGGATCCCTTGTAGATATATCCTTTTTCATAAAGGCGTGTAAATACTTCTAAAACAGCCTCAGAACAGCCAGCGTCCATCGTAAAACGCTCTCTGTCCCAGTCAGCGGAGGAGCCGAGCTTGTGGAGCTGTTTGATGATCCGTGTGCCGTACTCATCTTTCCATTTCCAGGCCTCTTTTAAGAATCCCTCACGTCCAAGGTCATTCTTGTTGATGCCCTCTTTTTTTAACTTGTCGATGACCTTGACCTCGGTAGCGATCGCCGCATGGTCTGTTCCCGGCTGCCAGAGTGCCTCATAACCCTGCATTCTCTTGTAACGGATCAGGATATCCTGCATCGTATTGTCGAGGGCATGTCCCATATGGAGCTGTCCTGTAATATTCGGCGGCGGCATTACGATCGTGAACGGCTTTTTGCCCTCGCGTCTTCCTCTCTCCGCGTCAGCGTGGAAATATTTGTTGTCCAGCCATTTCTGGTACAGACGGTCCTCAATGTCCGCCGGATTGTAGGTCTTTTCCAGTTCTTTCATGGTCTTCTCCTTAAAACTTTATCAACATGTTTCTGTTAAAAATATTTTTCTTGCTTTATGACCAGCGCATAAGCGCGGACTTCCCTGATCATTTTTTACATCTGTTTTCTCACGACGGCGTACTCATCATCTGCCTGGTAAAAACCGCAGGAAAAGTCACTTCCGCGGAGGAACGCGGACATCTCGTCCTCGTCGAGATCTGCCTCACAGACATAATATCCATACTCGTCATCATATGTGTAAAAGGCACAGGTTTCGCAGTTCGTGATCCGTACTTTTTTCTGTTTTGCATCTTTTTTTACCATCATGTACTCCTCTTGAAAGGCAGCTGCTATGCGCCTGCCGGGCGCTCCCTCAGCTGTTGCCAGCATTCGTAATCCGGGCTATCGCCCTGCTTACTCATATAAGAAAAGCCCTCTGCACTCTCATGCAAAGGGCGAATCACCGCGTTACCACCTTTATTCACTGTCCTGGATCCAGAACGATCCTCCAAACAGCATCTCTTCGTTCTTAACGAGGTTTCTCCCCGGGAACAGCTACTCTTATTTCACCATTCCGGCTCCGAAGCTACCTTCCATTTTTGCATTCCCGGACCGACTTCCAGCCTGTGGTCAGTCCTCTCTGAAGGTGCAGAAAATGTACTCCTCTTCTTCCCAGCTTTTCTTATATTTCATGAAGCAGGACTCTTTATCAGCCGCCTGTTCCATATCACGGTCATCTGATTTTTCCGGCCGCTCTTACATAATATAGTAGAATCCTGATAAAATGTCAAGGGAAACTACAGCATTCTCCTGTATTCCATCTTCCACTGATTCAGAATATCCCCCGCCGCCGCGATCCGGCCGGCCGGGTCTTTCTCGAATACAGCGGCAAGCTTCAGCGTCTCCGGCGCCTTCTCCGCCTCTTCTCTCGCCTCTTTCACTTCTTTATTCCAGACTTTCCTATCGTCCTCCCCGATCATCTCCCGGAATTTATCCTTAAGCGAAAGCTCCGGATTCAATACCGTAAGGAAGTACATGCGTTTCACATACTCCGCCTCCGGCTTCGCATTCCAGGCATTCTCGTAGGCATGCATAGCTTTCTGGTAACAGAAGAGTTTCGCGTAGCAGGCCGCGATATTGTTCCAGACTTTTCCCCGGAAATCCCCGGAGAGATGGCGTCCGGCCCCATCTAAGATCTGCTCGTAGATCGTGACCGCTTTTCCGAAAAGATCCAGACCATAGAAATAATCTGCGCGGCGCTTCTCGTACTCTTCCTCTGAGAGTTTTTTCAGTCCGTTCACGGTCTGTCGGTAAGCCGCCTGCTCCTTCGGGGTATAATAATTGCATTCCTTGAGGATCAGGTACAGGATCTCCTCCGTTGCCCCGTGGCTGTCCATCCATTTTTCCACCCGTTCCGCAAGAAACGGCATCCGAAGCTCGCTTCTTAAAAACTCAGTCAGGCGTTTATCAATAAATCCCTCCAGCACCAGCAGCGGATTGTTGTAGATCACATAGCAGAGCTCCTGGGAGGAGTAGATATGGATCCCAAGATCCTCGATATAAAGCGGAACCGTTACCGGTTCCTGTCTGCAGAGAATCAGGCTCATAATGTCACCTCCTGACGGACCACCGCGTCCGTTTTCGGGAACAGTTCCCCAAATCCCTGGTCCGTGAGTTTGACCACCATGGTCTTCTCATCTAAAAATCCCACAGCCACCCGGATCTTCGTCGTCTTATTCGGGCGCTCCGGAAATCCCTCCAGGGGGATCTTCACGGTCCGTTTTTTCTTCGGCTCCTGCTGCGGTGTGATCGTAAAGCAGATCTCCTTCTCCCCGTCCGGGATCACTTCCACCACACTTCTCGCCTCGTACCAGCTCTCACCGGCGGATGCCAGACTAATCTCCGTCTTTGTATCCCGCTTCATAACCTCCAGAGAGACCGTGGACTTTAATTTTCCCTCGCAGAGACATACAAAGGATCCGGAACCGCTCTCGTTTAAGTAATCCTCAGCCTTCATGGCCGCACCTTTTGCGAAGATGGCTGTCTCCACGAAGACTCTTCTCCGGTTGCAGATCTGCCTCATAAATTCCGGCGCCCAGTCGGTTCTCGCGAAACCTTTTCCCGTCAGGAAGATCGAGGAAAAGATCTTTTTCTGTAAAAACCGCTCTCCACAGGCACACAGAATCTTGTCTGCCATCTTTGCCCCGGAGCCTGTATCGAGAACGCTGAGGCTGAAACCCTCTTCCAGCTCCTCATGCTCCGCGATGGCTGTCATCTGGCGCGGTCCTCTCGTGACCTTCAGTTCATAGTAACGCAGGTCCTCATCGGATAAGGAGAACATGCCAACCTGACCACCCCAGACATCTCTTCTCTGGTTCAGCACATAGTAGACGAAGCATTCCGTGTGGCTTGCGATATGGACATTTCCTCTCGGGATCCCAAGAGCTTCCACGCTGGCCGTAAGTCCCTCCAAAAGCTTCATCTCCAAATTTTTGAGGCTGATGACCAGCTCATCGATCTTCTGTCCGGCATACTCCGCACGCACCATGGCGAGGATACTGCCTAAAAATCTCTGTAGCAGTTCCATTCCACCGTACTTTACGCCTCCGATGGTGGATGTTCCTTCTTTTGCCGCCAGGCTTAGGAGCTTATCAACGATGACGCCCTCGCCCACCAGCGTATATTTATATGCATCTTCCCCCACATACCACTCTTCCGCGGATTTTTTTCTGCAGATGACGGTCGGGAGCATCCACGCCTCCTCACGGCCCAGAACAGCCGCCTGAGTGTAGGTATCACAGAGGTCGATGCCAACGATCAGTTTCTCCATTTATTTGTCCTCATTATGCCAGACGGAACAGCTTTTTCGCGATCTGACTGTCCGTCACGTATTCTGTCATGCTTTCTTTTAATTTCCGGTCATCCTTCATTCCGAGATAGAGGTTCATGGCATTTAAAGCCGTGAAGCGGTTTCCTTTATCCCCCGTTGCCGGTTCGCTGCAGGTCACTTCGCCCTCCGCCTTTTTCACCAGTCTTCCGTCCTCATTCTCCCAGATCTCGTACTCCATGATCTCACCATCAAACAGGAGTTTCTGACGCACATAGATCCCTTTATAGACCATGTTCATCTCTTCCTCATGGAACTCTTCTTCGTCCGGCAGGATCCTGATCTTTAAGATCGGTCTTCCGTCCGGTCGTCCATGGTACTCGATGATCTCCTTATCCATGACCTCGCCCGGCATATCCACATATTTTGCAAGATCCTTGTACCACGCGAATACCATACCTCTGGCGGAAAGGATATCCATCATCCGGGATAGCAGGGCCTTCTGCTCCTCAGTGATCTGTGCCAGAGTCGAATAAAATTTCGCCAGCGCCAGAAGATAGATCTCCGGCACCTTCCGAAGCTCCGTACCGTGGATCGCGCCTTCCAGATACGCGAATACCTTATCCCCTGGGACTGTGTCACGCAGGAAGTATTCCGTACACTTCACTGTAAAGTACGCCTTCACGATCACATCACTGGTCTCTTTTCTCGACGCGTAAAGATCAAATACCGTGTCCATATGCTTCTCACAGCCGGAGAAAAGGCACTGGGCCAGCAGGCGCTCCTCAAGGTCGTATGTCTCCACATGGGTCTTCACTGCTTCCGCAAGGATCCTGAACATAGATTCCCCGCTGCCGTTATAATGCTCGCAGAGATAATCCAGGATCACGCTGTCCCCGTGTCCGTCCGAAAATACACGCCCCGCAAGGTGGAGGAGCAGGTCATCCTCCTCGAACATCCGGTCTAAGATCAGCTGGGATACCAGAGCCGCGAGACGTTTCACACGGATCTGCTCCTCGCCGAACTCCTTTATCATCTCGTATGCCTGAACCATGTAATTCTGGACGATCAGTGTCTCGCAGACATCCACACGTTCCGGTCTGGAGAGTGTCCTCTTGTCAAGTTTTAAGAGGTACGCTCCACCCTCTGCATCCATGGCCTCATCGTCCCCCAGAAGCGCCGCACGGTAGTAGGAAATGATCCTCGTCAGCATTTTCTGCTGGTAGGCCGGCTTCACCGGGAGTGTATCCAGAACAGTCTCAATCCCGGTCACATCTTCCTTCTCAAGGTTCTTTTTCTCCATGATCTCCAGACACGCCTTCATCTTTAACATCGGGTGGTCCGGGTACATCTCAAAGCATTTTTCTTCCAGTTCCTTCTCATCGAGAACCGGTTCCTTCGTATATTCCACGTCCATGTACCTGTTTCCGAAGGTATCCTGGAACATGATCACGCTGTCTTCAAAGAACAACGGCACATAGGCGGTCTGATTCTGCAGCGGGTAGGCATCCTCACCGGTCAGGATCTCGTTGGAAACGATCACATACTTCATCGCCGCATCCTTCACCTGGATCCGGTTTGCCTTTAAGATACCGGGCAGCACCCGGGCCACCTGATTATCGATCATATCGCGGTAGATGATATGTTTATAGATCACCGCAAGTCTCCTGTTGATCCGGGACTCGAAAAGCTGCTCCATGGCAAACTTTTCCATCTCCCGCTCGTACTTTTTATAGAGCGGATCGTCCTGCGGAATATAGGCCGCCACATTGGCATAGAGGGCTGCACGGCTCTTCTGGTCCAGATGGGCGCACTCATAGGAGAAGTACAGCAGTACCTGACGCGGCATCATCTTCTCATAATCATCCGGCAGAGCGTAGAGGAAATATTCGTAGATCCTCGTGAGGCTGATCTCCTCATTGATTCCCTTCTCATACCAGGAAAAGCTCTCTTTTCCGCGGACATTTCCCTTAATTAACAGACAGCACACCGCCGTCAGCATGTCCTTCGTCGGGTATTTCTCGCAGAGCTTTGCAAGCAGGCGGTAATACAGGCGGTGGAAGAACTTCGCTCCCGGCGCCAGCGCGCAGATCCGCTCTGCCAGCTCCTGCCCCACGAGGCCATTCATGACTCCGTAGTAGAGGGCATGGATCTCAAAGGCATCCATCGTCTTTAAGAGTTCCGGATTCTTCCCGAAGAGACGCACCGTCTCAATATAGAGGAACGGGCTGCGGCAGCCATTCTTATACTGCATCTTAAAGCTCTCCGCGAGGGCTTCCTCCTCCTCGTACATCTCCGGCAGCATCTTTAACTGCAAAAGCTGCAGATAGAACCGGCCGTTGACGTCCTCCAGCTTTTTCCTGAACAAGCGGACCACAGCGTCCTTCTTCTCCTCGTCCGGTTCCAGGCGGTACTGCAGGTACTGGTAATAACAGTAGAGTGTTCCGATCCGGTCTCTGAGGGCAGAAACAGTCTCCCACGCATCGTCCAGACATAAAGCCGCCTGATCCGGTCTCTCCGCGTCCAGATAAGTCTCCGCCTGCAGGAGGGACAGGATCACAGAACCGCCGTTTGCGCCGCGGATGGCATCCAGCTCGTTCTGGATCTTTCCGAGGACAGCTTTTTTCTCGTAGAGACCGCTCTCGTAGGCCTCACGGAGTTTCATGTACCGGCAGACACCGGCTTTGCTGATCTCGCCCTCAGCGCGCTTTCTATCCGTCTCCTCTCCCATAGCCTCGATCCGGATCACGGTGTCACCGTGGACGGTAAGAAGGCGGATCGCGCCGAGGTTCTTTCCCTTGTGCATTCTCTCCGGGTGGATCCTGAATCGCAGATCCAGACGGTCCTCTTCGAAATCCGCCTGAGTGATGACCTTCTTCGGGATCTCGATGAAATCGCCGTCAGCGCGGACTTCCATATAGAGATAGCCCCAGGTATTTTTCCGCAGGACGACCTTGTCATTCACGATATCCTTCGGCTTGTCATAGACCTTCTTTGCCGTAGATAAGGTCAGCTCGATGGGTTCCTTCACTCCCGTCGCCAGAAAGAATTCCTCCAGCGCATTCTGGCGGTTTCCGTGTCCCCTTAATCCTTCATAGATCGTGCGGATCCGCAGATCCTTAAAAAGCGGCGCTTCCGTAAAATCCCGGTACTCCATGAGGCGCAGCGCCAGTTCCATATCCTTTTTCGCCAGCTCCACAAAATCATCCATAGATTTTAATGTGGACAGGACACGGACAGACTCGATCATTTCCACACGAAAAAGAAAAGGAACCTCCAGTTCTCCGCTGTTTGTTACAAGCGTGAAGTTTCCCTTGATCAGGTCTCCGTTCTCGCACCAGGAGGTGTCGACTTCGTAGACAATATGGTTTCTTAAGCCCCCGAATGCGTTCTTTAAGATCTTCACGCGGCTGTGGCTTGAGTAGGCAAGGCCTTTGATATATAAATTGTTCTCACTTGCTAAGTATAGCTCTCTTTTATAAACCGTATCGCTTCCCAGAGTCTCCTCGATCTTCACAGGATCCAGAAACAGCTTCGGCATCTCCGCGTCCACGATTCCTCTGGAAAGGCGCATGATCCGTTCTCTCATATATTTTTCACCTTATATTTATAATCCGATTATGTACGAAGGCTGCAGGTTCCGCCAACGCTTCCGATTCCGCATCGTCAGAACCAGCTGCCGGTCTGAACTTTCTTATGGTCATCGCAGGCATATGCTCAGACCTGCTGATTTATTACGTGGTATCATCATAGCACATTTCCTGATCAAATTCACTACAAATTTCGACCTTTTTCATACGATGGAGGAAAAAGGGCTTGAATACCGCTGTGGAAACCTGTAAAATAGATGTATTCGCAGTGATTAAAAGGAGCTTCCCGTGTTCTGCCTGTAAGACCGGTTCCGCCTGATCACTGGATTCCGTGTAACTGTATTTTTCACCGTTACCAACGATTTTTTGCCAAAGGAGCCCCTGCGTATGTTATCTGATCCGATCACGCTCTACAAATTAATGATCCTCTACATGCTGGACCACGTCAATTTTCCCCTGACAAACTCCCAGCTCACGGATTTCTTTCTGGATCACGAATATACGACATACTTTACGCTCCAGCAGGCGTTAAACGAACTGAAAGAAGCGGGGCTGATCCGGATGGAATCCACCCACAACTCCTCCCGCTATGAGATCACCAAAGAGGGCGATGACACTCTCTCCTTCTTCGGAAACAATATCTCCCCGGCAATCATCGAGGATATCGACAGCTACTTAAAGGAGAACAAATTCCGCTTAAGAAACGAGGTCGGCGTCATCTCCGATTTCTATAAATCCACAAATCAGGACTATATCGTCCACTGTGAAGTCCGGGAAGGCAAATCTGTCCTCATCGGCTTCGACCTCTCCGTCCCAGACAAGGATCAAGCTGAGACTATGGCCAGCCACTGGAAGGAGCGGAGTCAGGATATCTACGCTTATGTGATGAAGACCTTGATGAAAGGTTAAGATATGCGTTTTGAAGTCTGCCTCCGGCAAATTTTCTGAATTGTACGCGAAAACGGCACCTGCCGCAGGGAAATTTCTGCGGCGGATGCCGTTTTTCAGTACTTCTAAAATTTAAAGGTTCTGCTGCGCCTCTTTCGCCGCCTTCTTCGCCGCCCACTCCGCAGCTTTCTCTGCCTGGATCTCCTCCTCGGCGGTCAGAAGATCTTCTCCTGCTGCCATCTTGTCAATAAGATTCCAGATGTCCTCCCGGCCCTGTTTTGTCTCGGCGGAGAACGGGATCAGGATATCCTGTTTTTCCATGCCGAGACCGGTGCGGATGAGTTTTACCTGCTTCTGGATCTGGCTGCGCTTGATCTTGTCAAGCTTTGTGGCAATGATGACCGGACGGAATCCGTTGTAAACGACCCAGTCGTACATGGTCTTGTCGTTGGCGGACGGCTCGTGACGGATGTCCACAAGAAGGAAAACGCACTTTAACATCTGGGATTTGTGGAGATAATTCTCGATCATCCTGCCCCATTTTACCTTCTCAGACTGCGGGACCTTCGCGTAACCGTAGCCGGGGAGATCCACGTAGTAGAGAGCTCCGTTGATATTATAAAAGTTGATCGTCTGGGTCTTTCCCGGCTGGGAGGACGTTCTCGCCAACGCTTTCCGGTTCATGAGCGCGTTGATCAGGGAAGATTTTCCCACGTTTGATTTTCCCGCGAAGGCGAACTCCGGCAGCGTGTTCTCCGGCAGCGTGCTCGTCACACCGCAGACGGTCTCAAGTTCCACATTTCTGATTACCATATATTTCTCCTTGTATGTAACACTTCAGCACTTTCCTTGTCACACGCAAAAATCCATTTCAGAATGACTTTGTCGCTGGGATTTCTGCCTGCCAAACTATGCTTTCTTACAGTCGGCGCGGCACATGCGCAGACCCTCAGAACCGTTACCCTTGTTTTTACATACCAGAGTCAACAGCCCTCCAACAGGCAAGGCCTGTCAGAAAGCCGCCAACCTTTGTAGCCTCGCATTACACGAACGCCTCGCGTACTACGTCATCCATAGTCTTCACAAACACGATCTCCATGCCTTTCGTGATCTCCTTCGAGATCTCTGCCATATCCGGACGGTTCTTATCCGGCACGAGAACCTTCTTCATATGTGCCATTCTTGCTGCCAATGTCTTTTCCTTTAAACCGCCGATCGGCAGTACCCGGCCTCTCAATGTGATCTCACCGGTCATGGCAACGCTTGCGCAAACCTTCTTTCCGGTCACCGCGGAGAGCATGGCTGTTGCCATCGTAATGCAGAACCGTATCGGCAAATGCGGGCCCGATGACATGGATGTAGGTGAGCTGGCCGTCTTCCTTTTCATAAGCGGCAATCCACATCAGGTTCAGCGAATTGGTGATAAGAAGAGGGTAGTCCTGTACGGCGCCGGCCTGCAGGGCGTCTTCGTAAGAGTTTTCCAGAGCAAAGAAACAGTTGTTTTCTTCCGCGGCGTCCGGTGATGAGGACAGTAATTCACCCTTTACATTATAGGTCCATTGAGAAATCCCCAGGCTGCAATGGATCAGTTTCTGAAATAAATCCAGTCGTTGTCTGCTCTCAAACATAAATACCCCTTTTCTGATTATTCACTCAGATAATCTTCCAGAATGTGTAAGTCACCCGTCAGGCTGCAGGTGATTATGCTATTTGAAATAAGCGTATTTCCGGTGCCAAGGGAAACAAAAATGTATTGGGAAAGTGTGGATTTTAAATTCAG
>OGOE01001617.1_pt1 | contig 13096 bp, 27 predicted proteins | sample 1552611 | NCBI WGS metagenome assembly OGOE01 (sample SAMEA2580129, study PRJEB22360) | human gut metagenome | biome: human gut; feature: human-associated habitat; material: faeces | place: Denmark | collected 2008/2010
GGATTACAGATTTTCCGCTGCTTTTGCGATCGCTGTACCCGCTACTTCTTCTGTTCCGGCGTTCTTTGCTGCTACGTCCATGTTCTGTGTTGTGTTCTCACTCATAATAAATACTTCCTTTCATAATTAAAATTTAATACTATCCAGTAAACCGTCTATAACGTCCTTTTCGGCGCTTTTCGGCTTAGATGGTAACTTAATACCCAGACGCTTATATACCTTTCTTCTGCTGTAGTATTGACCTTTCAGAACGCCTACAGAAGCGTCCACATAGTCGAACCATACCGCTTTTTTATCTGGGTTCTGTGGGTCCTTTCTCATAATACGGCCTATTTCCTGTTCCAGATTAAGACCGGTGTTACTCTTTCCGTCCCCACGTTTTGGTGTTACTGTATGCCCTACGCAAAGGCTAGGTATGTCCAAACCTTCACGGGCTAACTGTGTAGCAAAAAGGATATTTACTTTTCCTTCCCTACACTGGTCTAAAATCTCTTGTCGTTTCTTTTTGGTAACTTGCCACTTCTTAAATTCTTCTTCGGTATACTGTGGCGTCTTTACTTTCCACCGTCTGGCTTTTCCGTCATACTTACATTCTGTACCGTAATCAGCTGCCAGGGCTTCGGCCTGTCGTTTTCCACTGGCTACCTTCCAGATATACCGGGTAAGTCCACCATGCACTACAGCTGTCTTACAACCTCTATAGCCCTGTTCCAGAAGCAGCTTGTCTACTTTCTCTTTCAGCCTAAAGCAGTACCTTACGCTTTCAGAAAGAACGATAGACTGACCGTATTTAACCGCGTCTACAATACTTTGGGCTACCAGGTTTAACCGGTCTTCGTTTTCAAAAAGTCGGTATAAAATATCCTGGTAATCCAGGTCTTCGCCCCCGGCGTCTATATTTCCGTCGGCGCTGTCTTCATTTCCATACGTGAAGGACGTATAGATAAACTTTACTTCCGGTAAAACCAGCTGATCGTCTTTGTAAAGGGCGGTTCGTGGAACTTCATGTAATACCGGTCCAATACCTAAGTACATAAGCTGTTCCATTTCGTCTTTACGCTTCGGTGTGGCTGTAAGTCCTATGATACGCTTCGCCGGAAACTGGGCGGCGGTATCTAAAAACTGGGTACTGGGGAAGTGGTGCGCTTCGTCGATCACGACGACGCCTATAAATTCTTTCAACTTTTCTACAAGTCGCTGTTTTGCCTTAAGCGTCTGTACCGTCGCTATGATAAGCTTACGGTCGCCGAAGTCCTCTATACCGTCCCCCAGGATACCGACACGACCTACGCCTTTCAGTGTAGATAACGCCCTGTCCCTGGTCTGATATACTAAATCTCTGGTATGGGTAAGCCATAAGGTCGGGCGTCCAACTTCATAGATATATCGCATACCCATGATAGTTTTACCAGAACCCGCCGGGGAAACCCCGATACCATTTTTACGTAACAGGCTATCTATAAGTGGGTACTGGTAATCTCTGATCTTGAAGTTTTCGTTCCACGGTCCGAAGTCTACCATTTCCCCTTCTACCTGTTCCTTATCCCATTTAACGGACGTCGTTGTTTCTGGGATAAGATTGTATAAACGATCTGCATAACCACGGGGAAGTATTAAGCTTCCGTCGTTATCATATGTAAAAAGCTGTAGCTTCTGGTCTATGCCCCAGGTAGGACGACGCTGGTACTTCGCTCTTAAGTATGCTGGGTTATCTATTGTAAGATCGTCTACTATTTTCAGTTTCAAGGGAAGCGGATAGCCACTTACCCTTATGTTATTGCTTTCGTATACGTGCAATCTCGCACCCCCTTTAAATCGTATCCACGTTCGCCGTTTATCTCTATCCGTGGAAGGTTAATAGCTTCTATATTTCCTTGCTGTAATTCTTCCAGCGTTATATAACGCCGTCCTTTCTGGTTCATATATGCCATAGCGTGAACCAATCGGAAAGCGTAGGCAACGTCTACAGCTTCGTTAAGGAATGATACCAGGACAAGCCCTATATTTCTGTCTAATGCCTTTTCAAAATTTATCAGACCTTTAAGCTGGTCGGTGCGTAACATTGACAGCATAAACCGGTCGCCGTCCGTTCTCTTTTCCTCACAAAGTAAGTTTACGTGTTCCAGAAGTACCAGTTCGTCCGCTGGCCGTGTACCCAAGTTTCCACCGTCTGTAATGCGTAACCGCCATAAGTTCGGTATCTGCCGCCAGCTTCTTCTACATTCTTCCTGGAAGTCTTCGCCACGCTGCCTACGTTCCGCCTGTTTCTCATTACGCAAGGTAGGTAAGTGCGGCGGCTTGTAACTGTGCCTTCGCTCTGATACAGCTTAAGGCTTCTTTCTTTGCGTCCAGGTCTTCCCTTGCCTTAAACTGGGAAACCTCGATAGCCTTAATATCTGCTTCCACGCTTGCCAGTTCTTTACGTTCGTCAGCGCTAAAGTGTCTACGGAAGGCGTCGCGCTGGGTATCGTTTGTAACAGCTACACTTACATGGGTACCATCCGGGTAAGGAATAATACCGTAGGCGTCCTTACCAGTTCCGCAGATCGTGTTAATAGCTTCTGCTTCTGTGATCTGTATAGAGGTTTCCAGCTGGCGGGCGCGTCTGACTAACTCGACTTTATTCTGGTAGGTTTCTTCGTTCTTACGTCCGGCTTCCAGAATATCCGTAACAGCAGCGTCCAGCTGTGAGATAGTGTTAATCAACTGTTCGTCTGTCACTACCGGGGTATTAATGGTCGGTACGTGCTTATTCAAGGCTTCGGCTGCCGCTTTTGCTACGGCGTCCACGCCGTACTGTTCAATAAGTTTCTGTAATTCTTCTTTCATGTTTTTACCCTTTCTAATTGCATAATGTTTTTGTAAAGCTGCCTAAAATACCGTTTCTCTGCTCCTGTTCTTTTTCCTGTGCTTTTGCCTGTGCTTTTGCCTGTTCTACAGCTGTTTTAACTACGGCAGATATAACGACATTTTGTACGATAGGTACCGCGCTGGCGACTTCCATAACGGTACACGCTTTTAAGTCGTAAACCTGTTTTTCTAATTCTGGGAAGCCGCCATAAGTCTTTAAGGTATCCGCCATATTTGCGATCATAGTATCTTTACAAAGTTCATTGAAAGCGTTTATCTTTTTACCGGCCACGGCTTCGCCCCCTTTCGGATATGGGGGCGTACCACCAGGAACGACCCACCCATACAAGAACTGTCAAACGGTTTACTGATCGTATAGGCGCCGCAGTTCGGGCAGCTGATTTTTATAGCACCAGCGGAAGAAACCACCGGGTTAAGTTCCTGTAAATCGTTATCCGTAATCGGTTCTTCATGTCCACAGTTACCACAAGTCCAAAATTTCACCTTCATACCGCTACAAGCTCCCTTTGTCTATCAATGATCTGTAAAGCTGTCTTTACTACTTCCGGGCTGTATTTTTCTTCGGCTGCTACCTGGTCGATAATCTGGTTAATATCCATAAGAACCTTATTACCGGTGTGACCCTGGATAAGTGCGCTAAAGTTGTCCATAGCGTACTGTCGTTCCTTTTCTTCCTCGATACGACTACGATCTAAGACTTCTTCCCCGGACTTCGCACACGACACCGGTATAAATTCCGCTTCGTATTTTCCACTGATTTCGTCTATCTTAATCAGTGCTACCCGTATCTGTCGTTCCATTTCATTAACAGAAGCCGACATACGTAACAGGCTACCTGGATTTATAAAAAGTTTATCGTCGGCGCTTCTATGGTAAATTCCATAGCCTAAGTGATCGTGTCCAGTAAGGATAATATCGGCGGTCGTGTCCACCTTGTATAAGTCACTATATCGGTCAAACGGTGGGCGGTGGTCTAATAACATACCGTGGGCTATATGTACCCCGATATGGTTACCTTCCGGGTAATCTACGTCTGGGCTGTATCCGTAGCCGTTTATGTCCATATCCTTACTGTATGGCGTGGCAGTCAGATACACCTTATAGTGTCCCTTTGCCAGATAAATAGGCTTGTCGCTGGCGCTTCTGATAACCGTAAGCTGTGGTACCAGCATTTCCAAAAGCCTTAAGCTGGTACGGTAGTAGCTGTCTACGTTGTATCCGTAAATATCATGGTTACCCAGTGTACAGTAAATGTTTACCGGACTTTCCTTTAACACTTCTGCAAATTCCAGAAGAACGGCTATACCAACTTCCGGCCGGTCGAATATATCCCCAGGCTGTAAGATCGCGTCTACAGCGTTATCTACAGCTATCTTAAAAACTTCCTTAAGCTTCTGTTTCGCGGCTTCCTTATAGTCGTCTATACGGTTTCTGGGGTTCGTGCCGCGTAAGTGTAGATCGCCTACGAATAAAAATTTAACCATCTTCTTCGTCCCCCTTTCCTTCTTTCTTACGAAGGTCCGTACATTTCAGTTCTACGATACCTGGAATAGTAAATGTAATTGTGTCTGTATCCCCTTCTTCACATTTAAAAAGCATATGGTCCATTACCGTTTTTACAATGTTGTCTGTTTTAGGTCCGCTTTTATCTGTCCACATTCTTAAGCCGTCCTTCTCACTTCCAGGTAAGGGCTTCGACTTTCCTAAGTAAATTTCTCCTGTAAGTGGACTGGTACCAGCGCTTACGTCTTCCCACTTTACACCCATTATTCACTCCCCTTTATTAAGTGTTCATTCGTCCAGTACAGCAAACGAAGAAGGATAAAGAACAAGATTTTTATTATACCTAGTTGTGTATTCTCATAACGACGACTGTACCGGGAAATACGGTAACAGTTTTTCAAGTAGTCGCTGTCTGCTTCTTCTTCGTCTCTTCTGTCGTCTTCGCAGCACTCACACCGTACCTGGTCTGGGTCGTCCGTATAGAAGATAATCCCACAGTCTATACAATGTTTTTTCATATTACGGACACCTCACTTTCTCCACTCTGGGAACGCTTCACAGCTAAACTTACTTCCCCGATTTCTGCAAGGTCGGCGTTATGTGTGATAAGGATAATCTGTCTTCCAAAAGTGGCGCTATACTCTTTTAAGAAATACGCTACCGACGGCGCGTACTCTTTTGATACGTGCTTACCTACTTCGTCCAGGAATAACGGACCGTCTACACCTTCCATTTCGCCGACTGCCAGACGAAGCGCAAGGGCAATAATATCAATTTTCCCGCCGCCGCGGTCATAATCCGGCTTTTCTAACTTCGTAATAACGCTGTCGTCGTTTAAGTAGTATTCAGCGATAGGCTGGTTACCTCTTAAGGTAAGGTCGATCATAAATTTATGATTCCCGCCGAAGACCACGTTAAGCGCTTCGCTTACTATGTCTTCTATCCTTACCTTTATCTGTTGTCTGGCGTAGTCGCTGGTCTTCTGTAAAAGAATTTGTACCAGTCCGAACACGCCTAACTGTTCTTCTGCTTCCGTCTTTACCTTTACTGCTGCTTCTCTCTGCTTTTCCAGTAGTTCGCGTTTCGCCATCTGGTTATTAACCTTATCCCTGGCGGTACGAAGATCAGCAGCTATACGGTTAATCTGCAAGGTGTTTAAACCCTTCACAGTACCATAGCTTACCGGCTCTGGACGGATAAAAAAATCCATAAGTCCCATAAGCTACCCCCTAAACTTCCGGTATGTTACTTTCCACATTCTTAAGGTTTTCTTCTACGGATTCCGACAAGCGGGTAATCTCTGCTTCGATCGTATCCGGGGTAACACCTAACTGCTTCATTTCTTCTACGACCTTATCACACTGTTCCTGTGCGGCTTCCAGCTGTGTTTCCGCCTTTGTCTTTGCATTTTTAGCAGCTTCCAGTCTTTCTTTTGCTTTCTCAATACGTTCTTTAATATCCATTACTTCGTACCTTCCTTTCCGTTTTTACTCTGATACATAAGTACCACTTTGCTACCGGCGTCCGCTTTAAAGGTAAAAGTCTGATATACCGGTACAGCTCCTTTGATCGGCGCGTTTTCATTCAGTATCACAATTTCGCTATTGTCTGGCACGTCATAAAGTAGCGATCTTAAGTCTTTTACTGTCATTTTGTATTACCTTCCTTTCTGGTTATCATAAGTGCCGCCTTTTTGCTGTCTTTCAGCATGACCGCGGCTATTTCCACTTCTTCGTCTAAGGCGAACCCTACAGCTTCTCTAAAATCCCCCGGAAGCTGTAAGCGTCCTTTTCCGTCAAGTTTACGGGATACCTTAAACAAACCGCCTTCATATAAACCCATTAGACTGTACCCCACTTTCCGTATTTCGTAAGGTAGCCGTCTGGTCCCAGGTTACGGAAGTCCGTAGCGTGTTCATTCGCTACGCCGACGTCCTTATAAACCCCCAGGTTATGGGCTTTTCCTTTGTAGAAACACCGGACTTCGTAACGCTGTTTATCTTTCCGGTAGTGGACACCCTTAACCATGTCGGCGTATTCTGGACCGGTAGGCTCTACCGGTATGTAGCTTTCACCGATTGGAAGGTTAATAAGGTTATCCCTGGTAAGGTTCAAACTGTTACCGTCCTTAAAGATTGTGTTCTGTCCGCGTTCCGGCTTCGATATAACCCTATGTAAAAGTGGCTGCTTCTGTTCAAAGCCCGGAACATTTACTACCTTACCGCCGACACGGTGGGCGGTCGCTCTTATATAAAGCTGTCCATTACTTTTGTGGATAAAGGAAAACCATGTACCAGGCCAGGACTTAACTAAGTCCATATCCGCAGCGTCTAGTTTTACTTCCACGGAACCATAGCCCACGTTTGGCGGCGCTTCTACAAAAAGCGTAGCTTCCTTTCCACGTATGATAAAATCGTTTTTCAAACTGTCGCACCCCCTAAAACGCTGTCCAGATAACCGATAACAGACTTACCGATACCTTCCGCCAGTGTTACCGTAACAGCGTTCCCGAACTGCTTATACGCCTGTGAATTACTTACAACCTGTTTCCAGTTATCCATAGGAAACGCCTGTAATCTGCCGTATTCCGTCGGCGTAAGTTTTCTTACTCTATACTTCGTATGATCGAAGATTTTAATATGATGTGTACCACCCGCTACAGCTGTAGCTGTCTGGCTAATACCTTCCGGGTCGTGTACCCGTCTACTGTGATCGTGTCCGCTACTCTCTAACATTCCTATCACCTCTATTTCCGGTAGCCCTTGCGGCCGTTGCTCTCTCTCTCTCTCTCTGTATTCATACATTCGTCTACCCTTTCCAGTACCAGCGGTACTTGTTTGTAGTCCGACGCCAGTAACGTAGGGGAACACCCTATAAAGGTTCCTTTCCCGTTACGCTGTGCCTGTATTACGCCGTCCTGTATTAGCTGATCTATGGCCGGTAGGCGCTGGCTCTCTCTCTCTCTCTCTCTCTCTACAATCATGTGTCATTTTCTCCGCCTTTCTTATCACATATAACCACCTGGGAACATCCTGTAAGCAACGACTGGGCTATTTCTTTTCCGACCCGTCCGCGCCTGGTGTTACTTTCCGGGTAAGCTATATTTATGGCGTCCCCATATCTCCCTACAGCTATCCCGACTTTTGTAGCTTCGACTATCGGGAACAAGGGGGCGTCTTTTCCGTATCGCTTTTCGTGGTATTCTCTACCACCTTTACCCCTTGCCGACTGCTCCGTAGTGTCGGGGCTACCTCTGTGTAAATCCTTTTCCGGCTCTCTCTCTCTCTCTCTCTGTAGGATAGCCGTAAGTGTCGTCTACAATAACGCCGTGTAAGTCCTGGGCGGTCAATGTAAACATAGGGTCTTCGTCTTCCTTCGATCTACGCCCATTCTGCCTTTTATCTACTCTGTCCGGCGTAATCGTGGCGTGTACCTTACCCATAGAAGAAATACGCTGTAACGCCTGGTCTATGATCTTGTGAGCCTTTTCGTCGGCAATGTAAAACTTGTCGTCTACGTCAGCTTCCAAGATTGTAGAAAGCTTCGGTACGTAGTCGTGTTGTTCTTCTGGGTATGTGTAGGTATCTGGCAAGCTGTCCAAAGTACCGACAACTATATACCTTTCCCTATTCTGTGGTACGCCCCAGTATTTGCTATTAAATAACTGTGCGTGGCACTTATACCCGGCTTTTCCATATTCAGCTTCCAGCACTGGTAGAAGTTTCCTTAACGCCTTCACGTTTTCCGCTACAAGCACTTTCGGAACCTTCTCCGGCTCTCTCTCTCTCTTGCTTCGGCCAGCAGCCGCATGATTTCAAAAAACATACCGCTTCTGGTCGCTGCCCTGTGGTTCGTACCACCGCAACCCGGACATAAATTTTCTTCGCTGTAAGTTTCCGCGGACACTTCCCATACGGTACCGCAGTCGGCACATTCCAACTTTATACCCGCCTGTTTTCCGGCTACGCTTAAGTCCTGGCAAGGAAACCCAAACGCCCAGACGTCGGCTTTCGGTACATCTTCAATACACATTTTCTGTATATCTGCCTGTACCACATGATCGCCTACATTTTCCCTGTATGTGGCTACAGCGTACTTGTCAAAATCCCAGGCACCAACGATCTTAAACCCGGCGTTCTGGAAACCCAGACCAAGACCACCACACCCACAAAAGAAGTCGTTTAATGTGTACAATTTTCTTTTACCTCACTTCCGCACAATGGACACACGCCCCCGGCAGCTTCCCAGGCGGCCTGTAGTTCTTCCTGTGCTTCCTCTAATTCTCTGTTACATTTTTCTACGTATCTTCCAGCTGCTTCATAGGAAAGCTGTCTTGTCTGACTTACCGCGTTTAACCTCTTAAGGTTGTCCAGTTCGTCGTACTGCTTAGAAATGCTTCCTAGAATGTCCGCCAGGGCTTCTGTGTTCCCCAGGGAAGATACCTTATATCGTAAGTCGTGTTCTGCTTCGCTTACTTCGTTAAATCGCTTATAGGCACGTTCCAGGGCTTCTAAGGTTTGTGTGTCTTTTTCCGCTTCGTCCAGCATGAACGAAAGCCCTACCGCCTGGTCTAACTTCACTACCAGCGCCGATGTTCTTCTTATGGTTTCCTGTAAATTGATATATCCATACTGGAAACCTAAAAGTGCGTCGTACCTTATTACGTCTGCTTCCACTTCCTTAAGATCAGCCTGTAAGTCTTCCAGATTCCGCGTAATATGGATAACCCTTAAAGGTTCGTTCTGATCTTGTACCGCTTTCCAAAATCCTGTGTTAAGGTCTTCCAGCTTTTCTTTTTTCGCCTGTTCGCGTTCCGCAATACCTAGCGATACAGAAGCGACGACCACACCGGCCAGACGTTCCACTTCGTCATAATATTTAATACGCTGTTCTGTATTCAGCTGGTAGCTGTTCATAAGTGCCGTAAGGGTAACGTGCCGGCTCTGATCTTCCTTTAATTTTGTAAAGGCAGCTTCCGCTACTTTAAGTTCAGCGTCGAACCGGTCAAGGTCGAAGTATTCCGTAAGGGATACGTCGATTTCTCCTATCTGTTTGTCGGCGTAAGAAATATCGTTACGTGTCTGGTGGGTCTTTTTATTTACCTCGCTGATCGACTTATCTACGATTTCTGTACCCGCCAACTTTCCTAAGACCTTCGCCCCTACGCTTGCGCTTTCCGAAAGCATAAAAGGCGCGTCCAGCTGGAAAGCAAAATTTAAACAGGTTTCAAAGTCACCGTACTGCTGTTTTATCAGTCCCAGGGTTTCCTTAATCTCTGGCGGTATCTCTGCCTTTTCCCACGCTGTAGGGAAAGCGCTGTGTGTATAGGTCGTCTTACCCTTTCTACGGGTCTTCGTGATCGTGATACCGTTATCAAATGTTACGGATACCTTAACCTGGTCTACAGCTTCTTTAATTGACCCGTCCGGGTTACGGATTGTGTGTAAGAACGCTTCCCCGGTCGGCTCATTAAAAGCGAACCACCGAAGCGCTCTTATGATCGCTGTCTTTCCGGCGTCCGACGGTCCGGTAATGACCGTCAGCCCAGGGGAAAGACGAAAGGTACTATTTGTGTGTGACTGGTAGCCTTCTATCGTCACTTCCTGGATTTTCATTACAAAGGTTCCCCCTTCCTTACTTTCTCATTTATAAATTCTATAAGCAGCCACTTAGGTATCTTTATCTTCGGGCCGTCCTGTACATACGGGAAGCCCTCACTATGGATAAGTTCGTAGGTCTGTCGCTGGCCCTTTCCCAAAAAGTCCATTAAGTCGTATGGCGTAAGCATTAAAGGCAGATCGTCCATACTTCTAAATACTTTCGGTTCTCTGGCTTTAGCCATTGTCTACCTCGTCGCCCAGGTGTTCCATTTCTTCTTTTTCTTCTGCCGTAAGCGGCGTGTAAAAGACTTCTGGTACCGTACTTCCTACAGCTAATGCTATAGATTCCATAGCGGACTTAGACGGCTGCTTATTACCGTTTTCAATGTGGGATAAATGCCCCACGGATAACCCTGTTTTCTCTGACAGGTCTTTGAGTAACAGACCACTAATTAGTCTGTAATACTTTACTTTGTTCATTGCTTTTTTCTCTCCTTTGCCGTTGTCCTTGTGACGGTTTTACTTATTTATTTGTCTTTGTGACAATTATACAGTGTAAAATATAAGGATACAAATACGACTTGTCTTCACGACAATTTTTATAACTTCCGCCGTGTGTCGTCGTTACCCTCTGTTATCCTCTGTTTACCTCTGTCACAGAAAAAAATTTTAAACTGTAGTATTGGTGTCACGCGGTACAATTATGGCGTAAGGAAAACCGGATTTCTTCGCCCGTATCACTTCCTTTTCAAGCTTCAAACGGTCGTCGCTCTTATAGATCACGATACAGCCGTTTTCCACTATCACTACTGCACATTCCACTAGAATACCCCCTTTCAGTTTGTAAAATCGGTATCCAGCATACGCCCACGGACTACAGCGCATAACTTAAAGATCGTGTTCCCGTTCGGGTACCTTCCGTCGTATCGCAGTATCCAGGTAATACCGTATACGTCTGTAAAACAGCGCCCTTCCGTGGCAAGGCGGCACCGGCTACCGTCTTTATTGTAATATGCCGCCCAGAAAAGGGTACTAAGTTCGTGGTAGATCGCTGCCCGGTGTGGGCGATCGGCGCTATCATAATCTTCCCGGTTAATTAAAAGTTCCAGGCGTTCCCGCTGGCGAAGTTCACGGCGTTTAAGTTCGCGGCCGTAGGTCTGCTTCCAGATACGGTAAGCTTCTTCCTTTGTCATTCCTTCGCAGTCTTCATAAATTTGTCCTATGATCTGAAACTGATCGTAGGTATCGGGCGTTTCTGGCGCCCGTGTACCCTTTAAAAATTCGCTGTAAAGCATTTTCTTAGCACCCCTTTCTATTGTTTCTTAACCCAGTCTAAGAAGTCGTCTTTCGGTATCCGGTAGGAATTACCTAACTTCTTCGCCGGGAACCCTTCACTTTTTACCAGTTCGTAAGCCTGTCTTTGCCCTATTCCTAAGTAGTCCCGTATGTCATACACGGTAAGGAAGTTCGGTAAGGCTTCGTCGTTCCCGTACAGGAAGTCTAAGCGTCTGGAATTGTGTACGCGTCCGTCTTCGATTTCCGGCGGTGGCTCTACAGCCTGTCGAATGTCTGGAAGAACGGTACGAATTACGTCGGTTGTGATCTGTGTTACCAGCTGGCGTATGTCTACGTTGCTTCGTAGTGCCTGTTCCATTTTGTTAAAGGCTTCAATGTACAAAAGCTTCCAGTGTAAAGCAGCTGGTCCAGTGAATCCCATTACCAGAAGACTAAAGCCGTCGCGGGTAAGTTTAAATCTTCGCTGTGTTCTGTTCTTGTTGTCCTGGTAATCGTCCGGTATAAAGTAATCAGCCCAATTTTGGGTCGATTGACTTTCTAACTGGTTTATCAAGTCGTCGATACTTCTTAATACGTGAGTATGACGCTTCCCGAACCGGTCCGCTACTTCCAAGCTGTCCGCTACCAGAACGCCGTTATATGAAGTAACAAGCGCCTGGGGATTTCCTTGTATCATGCTATCAATATTCATTTTGTCGCCCCCTTTGTCTGGATACCCACATAGTCGCTTCCACCTGGGAAGAACACTTTTTAACCTCTACACCGTCACGGTAGATAAGATACTTCGGGGTAGGTCCGCTGTCGTCCTTCTTTACGGTGTAGTATTTTGTCTTATATACTGTTCTCATTTATATACCGCCTTCCGTTTCTTTTTAATTGCGCCTGTCACTTTATAGTGTCATTATATAGCGCTATCCGTCACTTGTCAATAGTTATTTGCAATTATTTTTAATACATTCGTCACTTTATAGTGTTGACAGTGTTTCATTATAATGATATAATTGTCATACAGACAACAGAAAGGGGGTGTAAATCCTGTGGCTATGTCTGAAAAGATAAAGATAGTATTACTTAAAAGAAAAATGACGGTTACCTCTCTGGCGGAAATGATAGGAACCACACGAAGTAATTTAAGTAATAAGCTTAGCCGCGATAACTTTAGTGAAAAAGAGTTGAAAGAAATAGCAGAAGCTTTAAACTGTGATCTTGATATGAATTTCACTTTAAGGGATACCGGCGAACAAGTTTAATAAGTTACAGTTCGGAAGAACGCACTTACCCAGGAAAGCCCTACAGCTGCAAAGTTGTAGGGTCTTTTCTTTGTCGTCGTTGGGTGATATAATAAAAGAAAACACTTAGGGGGATAAAAATTATGAAATGTCCAAAATGTAAAAGTGAAAATGTTAGTGTTAATCTGGTACAGGTAGAAGGAAAGACTAAGAAGCATGGTAACGGTCTGGGTGGTCATATCAATAATACCGCGCGTGGACTTACAGCTATATGTACCCTGGGTATGTCTAACCTGGTATGGAAGAAGTCAAAAGGAAATGAGAAGACAAAGTTTAAGAACAAGACCGTATGTATCTGCCAGAACTGCGGCCACACCTGGAACGCCTAAAGGGTAAACAGAGGATAACAGAGGACAACGCTATAAACTAGCTTACTTCGGATAACCAAGGATAACAGAGGTAAACAGAGGATAAAGAAAAAGACCTACAGCAGTAAGGAAGGTCGAAAAATTTTTAAAGAACTTAAAGAGGGGGGTATGGAAAACCCACTCATAAAACGAATAAGAAAATGAGTTAAAAAACAGTACCCCCTAAAAGA
>OGOE01001623.1_pt1 | contig 13039 bp, 10 predicted proteins | sample 1552611 | NCBI WGS metagenome assembly OGOE01 (sample SAMEA2580129, study PRJEB22360) | human gut metagenome | biome: human gut; feature: human-associated habitat; material: faeces | place: Denmark | collected 2008/2010
AAACCACGGTATACCGCGTGATGACAGCCATCGGAATAACGCACAGACCCAACCGAAAACCGAATGGAATTACGAAGGCGGACCGTGAAGCACGAAAGTCAGACGACCTGCTGAAACGCGATTTTAAAGCCGACAAGCCTTTCAGCAAATGCGTAACTGATATCACAGAAGTCAAAGCTAAAAATGGCAAGCTATATGTGTCGGCGATATTTGATTGTTACGACCTGACTGCAATCGGGCTGTCAATGGACGACAATATGAGAGCCGAGTTATGCGCTGCAACTGTCGAAAATACAGCTGCAGCGTATCCCGAATTTTGCGGTGCGGTACTCCACTCCGACCGCGGAAGCCAGTACACAAGCGCTTCATACAGAGCTGCGCTGAACGAGTATGGAGTAAAGCAGAGCATGAACAGCGCCGGAGGCAGATGTCATGACAACGCCCGCTGCGAAAGCATTCGTGGGCTGGTTACACGAATGAAGAACGAGCTGTTTTACAGTCGTGGCAGAAGAAGTACGGATTACACGACAGAACAGCTGAAAACAATGATCTGGTGCTACTACATGAGCTATTGGAATAACCGCCGGATATGCTCGTCCATTGGCGGAATGCCTCCGGCAGAGAAGCGCCGCAGATATTACTCGGATAAGACGGGCAAACCGGCGGCCGCCGCAATGGAATAAATATCCATGTAGCGTAGCGGAGTGGATATTTATTCCATTGCACTGCTGCTCAAAATTTTTGAGTGAAATGTGTAAAGCTATATTGACAATATCAATGAAAGGGGGGATTAACTAATGCGTTCAAAAAAATGGATTGCTTTGATATTATCAGCTTGTATGATGATTTCAGGCACAAATGTATCCATATTGCGTCTTTTAATGCAAATGACTATATGCTGGACATCAACACTGTCAGGTTTATTGTAGACGAATCCGGAAATGTCATTGAGCCGGAAAATGATAATGAATCTCCATTGAAATATGTCTATAAGATGACCGAATATGAGTACATAGGAACAGGCGACCTTCTGGGAACACGATCTGACGCAAAACTCTACCTGACTGAAGATGAAAATATTCTTTCCGTTTTCCCATGTGAAATAGACGCATACGCTGATGCAGAATCAATTCTTTCCAAGTATTCAAGAGATAGGATTTTTGAAGCAAATTGCTTTATTAAGATTGATGGATAACTTGGTTTTCGACAGCGTTTCAATCGACTGTTTAGGCTTACTAACATTACCATGGGCAACGTTAATTGGATGAAATGTAACTCAGGCAGTTTTTATCCCAAAAGAACAAAAAGTAATTGCTTACCCCGGCAGTTCACGAGCTGTCGGGGTTGGTAATTATATTGGCTGATATCCGGCTGCGAGCGGTAAATTCAAAGATAAACGACCAGTCCAAAGGCACCAGGGACATAAAATAGTTCGTCTACGCAGCGGGCAGCGTCACCAGACTTAAATCCCCCGAATGGCTTTACTAAGCCGTTCGGGGGATTCTCTATTTCCGGAAAAGTTCATTTGATCATTGTTTGATCATTATTTTAAGATGCTTCGTTTTTATCGGCTGCCGATTTGCTCTGCAGGTCGGTATCAGAGTTGCTTTCCGGGCAACCATTAGCCCCGATTTTCAGCACATTGGTAATTGGGTTCAAGTCCATTTTCCCTCAAAAAATATCTACGGAAGTGCATTTCTGATTTTGGGCATAATGTCTATTTTGCCTAACATAGTTGGATCCCTCCGCCCAGTTCAAAAGTTCGGTTCGAGTGGTGCGTTGTTGGAGGGAGGTTGTGCTTGGTGGTTCGGTAGGATAGGTCGGGATTATAGGTTATAAGTTCAGGTGCCGCAGTGAAAGCTGCAGCGTTTTATATCACATTCATTCTGTAAAGTTTACGCGATAATTTCGGACAGCACAACAAATGACCGGAACAACTTTGTGGATGTGAGAAGGTACGAAATGCCGTTTGAATGCTTATTCGCAAACAAGAAGCTTAACACGGTGTTCTTCCACGACCAACTGTTCGCGAATATACACCGGCAACGCGGTATGTTGAGCACGCTAATCGTGGTGTCAGCAGCAGTGTAATTTGACACGGAAACAGAAGTGAAATGCAGTACAAAAGAAGTTATTCGTACCACTGACGGCAAGTTGTTCTGACAACTTGCTCTGTTCTTGAAATATTCCACCTTGCTTTTCGATAGGAACAACCAACCACATTCGCTGCCATTGCAAAACCGCCTGTCCCCCGCACGAAACAGCAGGTGTTTTTTATGGAAAAATCTGTCGGACAATCACGGCTTTTCACTTGATTCAACTGTCAGCCCTTCGCTCCTTTTCTTATCCGAGTCGGCGTCAATCCATAATATTCCCGTATCTTCCTGCTCATATCATTTGAACAGCAGAAACCGACAGCCACGGAAATGTCCGTGAATTTCATTGCGGTGTGCCGAATAAGCTCATACGCCCTTGTGCAGCGGATATGGGACAGATATTCCCTCGGCGGCATTCCTGTTTCGGCGCTGAACACATGAGTTAGATATCCGACGCTCACGAAGTTTTCAGCGGCTATATCAGCGATTTTTATGTCCTCCGCGTAGCTTCGCTCAATAAAAAGACGCACCATTTCCGCGAGCTGTTTTTGTGCGCTGTCAGGTCGCTCTTCTTTATGCGGCTTTATCTGCTCATACACCACGGAAATGATCTCAAGTGCAGCGCCAAGCTCTGTGTAGATATTCGCACCATTGGTGAAAATATCGGTCATCTTATCAAACCCACTGCGCAACTCCGGATCATTACGCACTATGATGATACCCTCCTTGCTTGTGTCGGTGAGCATTGCAAAAAGGTCAGGGCGCACAAGCTGATTTCTCAGCTCCCACGGATTTATCATGACGATGTATCGGTGGTATTCCGCACTTGTCGTCACACGAACCCTGTGATGCTGGCTACTCTTTATCAGCACAAGGTCGTTTGCGTATATATGATAGGTTTCCTTTGCAGTAATGTCAAGCTCTCCCTCTGTAATGTACATCAGCTCACAGCAGAAATGCTCATGGCTTACCCCGGGCATCGGATCTTCGTAATAGCCTGCGTGTTCTATAATTGCCACAATATCACCTCGTAAACAGTATATCACAAAACTGCGATCAATTCAATGACTTACAGCAGATTTTCTATAAAAACCGACAGATTGTTTATTGAACGATATGCCGGATTCAGATATAATAATGATAATAAGTGCGAAAGGAGATATCCCTCATGAATATCAAAAAAATCATAGCGGCCGTATTATGCCTTTCCGTTCTGGTCAGCAAGACTGCGAGTGGTCATGACATCATCGGGCAGAACCAAACGGAGGTCACACTTATGGCGTCAGCTTCAGAAGCAAAAGAGGTCATCAAAATCCTACCTGCGACGGTCAATTCCGAATACAAGCAGGTACTCGTTGACGGCAGCACAACAAACATGGACGAAGGTACGGTGTACAGGGGGCTTGGCGTTATCACCGGCAACAATTCATCGCGCCTGCTCATGGATTACAAAGCCAAAAACCCAAAGGCTTACTGGGAGATAATGAACCTGCTGTTCAAGCCGGATTACGGCGCAGGGCTTACCCATGTCAAAATAGAATTCGGAACGGACGTAAATTCTTCCTCGGGAACAGAACCCTCCATCATGCGTTCGGAAGACGAGGAAGCTGACGTGACAAGGGGCGCAGGCTTTATGTTTGCGGCGGACGCACTTTCGATTAACCCTGACATTTCGGTGGATTTGCTCCGCTGGGGCGAGCCCAAGTGGGTCACAGACGCGTTCTCCGTTTCTCAGGAAAACGGCTTTAAGGCGCGCTACAAGTGGTACAAAGCAGCTTTAGACAAGGCTTATGACACCTACGGCATAAAGTTTACCCACATCAGCGCCGACTCTAACGAAGCCGCAAAGGTTGATACCGAATGGATAATTTATTTCGCTGACATGCTCGAAAACGAAACTGATGAGCGCTACGATTACGGCGCGATAAAGATAGTTGCTTCTGACGAGATAGGCTCATGGAATATCGCAAAGGAAATGACAAAAAACGAGAAGCTCCGTGATGCGGTAGATATTCTCGGGGAGCATTACAACACATGGGCAAACGACGCTGTAAAGGCGCTCAACAAGGACTATGGCAAGGAGGTCTGGTATACCGAGGGCGTAGCCTCCACAAATATCGCAAAGCTTGCTGTGAACAGCAACGGCAGCGGTCTTAACGGCACAAACGGCGCGCTTGACGTATGCAACAGAATAATCAACGCCTACTACAACGGCAGAATGACAATGTACGAATATCAGCCAGCGGTGGCAGCGTATTATTCTGGCGCGAAGTATTTCCCAAAGTCCCTGCTGAACGCGCAGACTCCGTGGAGCGGCTATTACGAAGCTGACTGCGGAATCTGGACTTCGGCGCATTTCACGATGTTCATGAAGAACGGCTGGCGTTACATAGACAGCGCGTGCTTCGGTGACGGCAAGGAATCCCACGCCATTTCCGAGACCACGAATAACTACATGACAGTTACCGACACAGCCACCGGCGATTACTCTATCGTTATATGCAACGACAGCAACGAGCAGCGTAATTACACGTTCACCCTTGATAATATGACAAAGGCAGACGCGCCCGTTTATGTCTGGGAAACCAGAGGTCCGGATAAGGGTCAGGCTTACGACGCAAACTATTTCAAGAAGATTGCCGCATATCAGCCGGTAAAGACAAAAGGTGGGTACGCTTATTCCATTGAAGTAAAGCCCTATTCCATAGTAACTGTCACTACGCTTGACAAAACGGCTGATTCGTCTGTATATAACTGCTCCTACAAGGACACTCCGCTCAAGCTTAGCTACACCGATAAGTTTGAGTACTCAGACGAGTTCCTTGCATCAAGAGGAAATGCGCCGCTTTACACCACCGATTACGGCGGAGCATTCGAGGTCGCAGAGGTCGATGGGAACAAGGTGCTCATGCAGATGATTAATGCGGACAACAAGCCTACCGACTGGCGGTACAGAAGTACCCCGAACCCTATAACATCGCTGGGCGATGACCGCTGGAGCAACTATTCGGCGAAGATAGATTTCAAGTTTGCAGGCAAAGCGTCTGACAACTATGTCGCGTTCGGCGTGCGCTATCTCACGGCAGAGCTTGATTCCTGGTCTGCGGAAAACGGTTACAGTTTAAAAGTTTACCCCAACGGACGCTGGGAGCTTAGAAAAAATACCGTCACCCTCTCCAGCGGTACTGTAAAGAAGTTCAACTCCTCCGCATGGCACAATGTGAAGATCACTGCGGCAGGTACTAAAATAATTGCATATCTGGACGGCAAAAAGCTTGTTTCCTATAAGGACGAAAAAGCTTTTGCAAAATCCGGTCGTATCTCAATAGGCAGCGGTCTGTACAACAATATTTTCGACAACCTAAAGGTATCCCCGGTCAAGGGCTATCAATCCACCATCACCCGAGTGGATGACCATGACGCTTCCATCACCTACAAGGGCGACTGGTACAGAACTGTTCCCGACCAGTACGTTCATTTCAACAGAACAATCTCCCGTGCGACAGTAGCAAAGGGCGAAAAGGCAAAGACAATGCAGTTCAGCTTTACTGGCAGCAGGTTCTCGCTTATAGGTCAATCCGACGCATATAAAATCAAGGTTTATGTTGACGGAAAGCTGCTCAAGACCTGCTCCTCCACGGGGTCAAAGGCAAGGCAGTGCAGCGCTTGGTTCAATGTTCCGGGGGGCAAGCATACCGTGAAGATCGCAGTGGTAAGCGGAACATTCACCCTTGACGCAATAGAATACTGACCGGAGGCGCAGTAATGCTTGAAATAAGGGATAACTTCTATCTAAACGGAGAGCCGTTTAAAATCATCTCGGGCGCGTTCCATTATTTCCGAACAGTCCCGGAATACTGGCCGGGTTTGATCATTTAAACGGTCTTTCCAGCTTTCAGGAGGGACTGTTCTATGTGCAGGACATCAGCTCCATGATGGTTGCAGAATATGCGGCGCCCAAGGAGGGCGATTGCTGCATTGATGTCTGTGCGGCGCCGGGCGGCAAGAGCATTCATCTTGCGGAAAAGCTGGGGCTGTACATAATTATCCGCCCGTCGCCGTATATCTGCTCCGAGTGGGAATTCGGCGGATTGCCCGCATGGCTGCTTAGGGACAGGAATATGCGCCTGCGATGCAGCTATGAGCCGTATCTCAATGCGGTAAAAGAGTATTATAGCGTGCTTATTCCAAAGCTTGTCCCACATCAGTGCGACAGAGGCGGTGGGGTGATACTCGTGCAGCTAGAAAACGAATACGGCTACTACGGGAACGACACCGCATATCTTGAATTTCTTCGGGATACGCTGCGTGAACTGGGCGTGACCGTCCCCTTTGTGACTTCGGACGGACCGTGGAGCGAGCCGATATTCAAATCGGGTATGTTGAACGGAGCATTGCCCACGGGTAATTTCGGTTCGGGAGCAGAATGGCAGTTCGGACAGATGAGAAAATACATCGGCGAAAATAAGCCGCTCATGTGCATGGAGTTCTGGAACGGCTGGTTTGACGCATGGGGCGAGGAGCATCACACCACCTCTCCCGAGAAGGCGGCGTCAGAGCTTGACGAGCTGCTAAAACGCGGCAGCGTGAATTTCTATATGTTCGAGGGCGGAACGAATTTCGGCTTTATGAGCGGCAGAAACGGCGGCAGCAAAACCGGAGACGTTACTTCGTACGATTATGACGCGCCTCTTACAGAGGACGGGCAGATTACCGAAAAATACCGTCTTTTTAAAGAGGTTATCGCAAAATATACCGATATACATGAAATCCCGCTCACAACTGAAATCAGGCGTAGGGCTTACGGCAGAATTTCCTGCACGGGAAAGACGGACTTGTTTTCCGTGCTTGACAAAATAAGCGTCCCGGTGAAATCCTCGTATCCCCTGACAATGGAGGATATCGGACAGGATTACGGCTATATCCTTTACCGAACGAAAATCAGGGACGTTGAAACTGTCAGCGAGATACGGCTGGAGGGCGCCGCGGACAGAGTTCAGTGCTATCACAACGGCGAATTTGTTTATACGGCGTTTGCTGAGAATATGTGGGAGAAATTCGAGCCGCAGCAAAAGCGCACCAGCGGTATTATCGACCTGCTGTGCGAAAATACCGGACGCGAGAATTTCGGCACAGGTCTTGAAAACCAGCGCAAGGGAATTTCCGGCGGCGTGAAAATCAACGACCACAGGCACTTCGGTTTTGAGATTTACCCGCTGCCGCTGGACGAAAGGCAGATAGCGGCGTTAGATTTCGGCATCGGATATATCGAGAATACCCCTGCATTTTACAGGTTTGAACTTGACATAGACGAACCCTGCGACACGTTCCTTGACACTGACGGTTTCGGCAAGGGCTGTGCGTTTGTGAACGGCTTTAACATCGGGCGTTTCTGGGAGATAGGTCCGCAGAAAAGATTGTACATTCCCGCTCCGTTGCTGCAAATCGGGAAAAACACTATCGTCATTTTTGAAACCGAAGGCAAGGCAGCGGACAGTATTTTCCTTGCCGGAGAACACAGGCTGTTCTGAGATGCTCACTCTGTTCGCCATACAGACTTTCCCACTCACGAAATTGTGCCGTTCTAAATAAAGCAAAAAGGCTGCCGCTTTGGTCTTGACCGAGGTTATCCAAAACCTTGTTCAAGCTAAAGCGGCAGTTTGAATTTTTGCTAATGTACCAAATCTCCCATTCCATTAGGCATGCTAAGTTTTCCGCTGGAAAGCAGCAGATTGATCTCTCCAAAAAGAAATCATCACTTCCTAATAACAACCGTCTTTTAAGTTATCTCTGACTTATAGGAATTGACTGAATTCAATCTTCTCGCAGTTAGGTCCTTCAATTGCGAAAAAACGTACACCATGTTCCCAGAACGGCAGGAAATGTATCGTATCCGATGTGTTGTTAAGACCTTCTTTGTTTATGTAGGAAAAAGCGTCTTCTATTGACACGCAATTTATCGCAATGTGGTCTATTGCCCCTGTTTTCATTTCAGCCGCCTTGTTTTCATAGGTTTCGATATTCAAATTGTGCAATCTTAAAAATGCAACCTTTTCATTTGCCTGCTCATTTACGGTTCTAAGTACAGGGATAAAACCCAACTTCTGATAAAACGCAATCGTTGCCTCTATGTCGTTCGTAGGGATACCGATGTGCTGAATTCCTGTGAAATTATCGTCCATAGACATATTATTTCTGCCTCTCTTCCTTCTGTTTTTTGAGAACCTGTTCCAGCGTAGGCATTGCGGGTATGGCACCATAGTTCTCAACACAAACGCTTGCTGAAGCGTTTCCAAAATCGGCAAATTCGGACACTTCCTCCGGCGTAAGTTCGCATAGTTTTTTTCCGCTCTCCGCCAGTTTGTAAAGAAATCCTCCCCAAAATGCGTCGCCTGCTCCTGTTGCATCAACAGCACTGTTAGTGAAGCCCTTTACAAGAATACCGCCTTTTTCTGTCCTAACGAATGCACCCTTCTTTCCAAGAGTCACTGCCACTATTTTCACACCCTGTCCGATTAAGATATCAGCTGCTTCGGTATAGTCTGCTTTGCCTGTTAGCAGTTCTGTTTCTTCCTCGGAAATCTTCATTAAGTCAGCATACTGTATCATGCTTCTCATAGTGTTAATGGCTTCGTTTTTATCTTTCCAGAGAGAAGCCCGGAAATTTGGGTCATAGGATACTATCACTCCGTTCTGTCTTGCAGTATTTACTGCGTAAACCGTTGCAGACCTGCAAGGCTCATCTGTAAGGGATATTGAACCAATATGCAGAATTTTGCTCTGTGTGATTATATCCTCAGGGATTTCCTCGACTGCCAGCATCTTATCTGCTCCGTGATTTCTTGCAAAGGAGAATTCACGCTCACCATTGGTCTTTACATCAACAAAGGCAAGAGTCGTGAAATAATCCTTGCTGAGCGAAAAACCTGTGCAGTGTATATTGCAGGACATCAATGTGTCTTTCAGGAAATGTCCGTGCATATCATCTCCTGCCTTGCCCAGAAAAGCAGCTTTTCCGCCTAACTTAGCGACAGCCGCCGCCACATTTGCGGGGGCGCCTCCGGGATTCTGAGCAAAAATTCGCTGTCTCTGCGTGTTAAAGCCCTGCATGGTAAAATCTATAAGTATCTCGCCTAAAGCAGCTATATCAAACATTTTCAGCCTTCCTTTCCTTGATTTCATCCACAATTTTGTTGTAGGATTTTTTATTAAGCCGATAGAAGAACAGAACCACCGCCGTAATTATCCAAAGCACTCCCGGAATAGTTGAAAAGCTATGTTTCATTATAGACAGAACAGCTTCATTCTGCTTTATATTTGCTTCAAAACCGGCACAACTTAGTGCTGCGGCAAGGACTGATGTGCCAATTGCCATTCCAATCTTATTTCCGAGTGAAATGAATGCGTACTGGAATCCGTCATTCCTTATGCCTGTTTTCCATTCTCCGTATTCAACGCAATCAGGAATTATCGCATAGATGGCTGTATTAAATCCCGCAAAAAAGAACTGCGTCAGTCCCGAGAAAATGTAGAAAGCAACGGCAGACTCCACAGGGCTGAACAGATAAAGAGAGAGCATAGAAACACCGGTGCAGAATGCGAGAATAGATGCGGTTCTGCCTTTATTTTCCGTTAGCTTAAACAGTATCTGGAACAGACCTGCTCCTATGATGGATGGTATAATGATTACCAACGAATAGGTTGTAAACAAGGTCTCGCTGCCCTCAACATACTTAAAGTAATACAAAGCGTCTGCATTTCTGCCATATAAGGTTACGCCGAAAAGAAACTGTCCAATCAGCGCAAGCAGATAGGGCTTGTTTTGTGCAACTGTTTTAATCTGCAGCTTAATGGGAATCTTCTTCTTTTCCGGGACTGTGACAGCCTCCTTTGTTTTGGCAAAGCAGAAAATATGACATAATGCAAAAATGATACCGTAAAGAATCGCAACAAGCAAGTAGCCCTGCTGATCGCTGCCGTTACCGAGCTTTGAAATAAGCGGTATGGTTATGATGTTAATCACACCTATCGCAATCATTGCGCTTACAGAGCGGAATGTGTTTATCTTTGCACGTTCTTCAATATTCTGCGTCATAGCGCCGCAAAGCGTTCCGTAGGGAATGTTTACACAGGTATATCCCAGAACGAGTATGCAGTAGGTGATTATCATATACACAATCTTCACAGTATCATTCCAATCGGGATGTGCCCAAAATGATGCAATAAGAACTACCGCCGTAAGCGGTGCAGCTATAAGCAGCCACGGACGGTACCTTCCCCAACGTGTATTTGTACTGTCTGTAAGACCGCCGACTATCGGGTCATTTATTGCGTCCCAGAACCTTGAAAAAAGCATTAGTGCGGCAACTGCGCTCATGCTTATTCCGAACACATCAGTATAGAAAATCATAAGGAAATTGCCGACGAACATCCAGCTGAAATTACAGCCCACATCTCCCATTCCGTAAGCCAGCTTGCTGATAAACGGTACTTTTATATTGGTATCATTCTCTTTCATAGCCCACCCCTCACAGTCGGTCACTTGTCAATATCCATTATTACCTTCATGGTAGTTTCTCTGTTTGCGTCTATGTACTCATACGCAGCCTTGTAGTCCTTGAACGCAAAATGCTTTGAGATAAGCGGTTTGAGCAACACCTTATTCTCATTCACAAGGCGGATAGCCTCAATGTAGTCCTCATTTCTGTACATCATAGAGGTGTTGAGGTCAAGCTCATGGTCATTGAGGACAGCCAGGTCAATATTTGCCATTCCTGCAAATACCGCAACAAGGATTATTGAGCTGCCTTTTCTTGCGTATTTTATTGCCTGTCCCATGGTGATGTCATTGCCGGCGCAGTCATAAATTACATCTGCCTTGTCAGGACCAAAATCCTCAAGCATTGCATCGCCGAAATCCTTTTTTCTGGTGTTCACGCAGAAATCAACGCCGCATTCCTTTGCTTTCTCAAGACGAAGGTCACTTACATCTGTTATCATGACGCTCTCAGCGCCCAGTCCCTTCGCGGTCTGTGCGACAAGAATACCGATAGGACCCGCACCCAGCACGGCTATCTTTCCCTTGACATCGCCCGCACGCTTTACTGCGTGTACCGCAACGGCAAGCGGCTCTATCATTGCACCTTCATCATAGGACATTTCCTCGGGGAGAGCCGTTACCTTTGCAGCGTCAACAGCGAAATATTCCGACGCTGTACCTGTGGTCTGGAATCCCATAACCTTAAGCTTTTCACACAGATTATACTTTCCGTGACGGCAAGGATAGCATTCTCCGCATACCACCTGAGGCTGAATGGTTATCTTCTGACCAACGGTAAAACCCTTTACATTTTCGCCGAGCTTTACAATCTCGCCGGATACTTCGTGTCCCTGTGTCACGGGGTAGCTGGTAAATGGGTGCTTTCCGTGATAAACATGGATGTCAGAACCACAGATGCCTATTCTTTTGATTTTTACAAGCACCTGCTCCGCCGTGATTTCGGGAACGGAAACCTCACGAAAAGTGATTTCCTTGGGATTTGTCATTACCTGCTGTAACATAATTATCTCTCCTTTGCAGAATTATTCTTTTGGTGGAAGTAGTTAAATATCAGCTTTTATAAAACGCTTTATTTAACTTGATTACAGTATATACCGTTTCTTAACTTTTGTCAAGCGTTTTAAAAAAGTTTTTAAGGATTTGTATATAATTATAAATTCTGCGAGGATTTTTATTAATATTAAACAAAAAGCGCACATAAATTCATGTGCGCTCCGTCACCTTATTAGAGTTCATTAAAATACTTATCAACAAAATACATTGCTGCCCCGACTGCAGACGCTTCTTTTTCATACGTACAGTTCTTAATGTACATAGTGTCTTTTTCAAATTTGTTATATCGAGCAGTCTTTTGGCTCAACTGTGCCATATAACTCTTAATATAACCTCCAACATATCCTCCTATCATAATATCACAGTCAAAAATCATTCGCAGATTTGAAATTGTTATAGCAAGATGTTCAAGATAACTGTTCCAGACATTCGATATTTCGCTGTCACCGTCTTCAAGGCGTTCATAAAATATTTCGAGAGTATCTGCATATTTAAGCAGCACCTGCGCAGAACAGTACGCATCGACACAGCCGTTCTTTCCGCAATAGCACTGTCTGCCATTGGGCTCGATTATCATATGTCCGAACTCGGCGCATCTATGATTGTGCCCCTCATATATACTGCCATTGAAATAAATCGCCCCGCCAACGCTGCTGCTGAGTGAAAGGTATATCATATCACTGTCTATATATCTCATTTCGGCGAGCAGTGCGCTGTTGGCATCATTTTCATAAGCAGTGGGATATCCTATACTCTGTGATAAATATCGCAGGCTCATATGCTCTTGCTTCAAAACGTGTGAACGCACAAGGGTTTCTGCGGATTTGTCAACGATTCCGGGAAGAGATACTCCCACACCAAGAATTGCTGCTTTATCAACGCCGCTTTCATCAATAATCCTATTCATTATGTCAGCGGCTTTGTCAAAATAGTTTTGTGTATCTTCAAAAACAGATTTTACTCTGGTTTTGTGAATTATCTTTCCACACAAATCTATTACAACACAGCTTATATGATTTGCAGTAATATCTATTCCTATGGAAAACCTATGTTCCGGAACAACAGAAAGCACACTGGCTTTTCTTCCGCCGGTAGATTCGTATTTCCCCGATTCAGTTATCAGCCCACTCAAGGTGAGCTCTTTTACAATCTGCAGCACGGTTGGCATACTCAATCCAAGCTCGTTCGCTATTTCAGGCTTAGAAGATTCTTCTTTTTTCAGAATGAACTTTGCTACTCGGCTTTTATTTAAATTGTTCCCTTTGATTAGCATATTGCACCTCTTAATTAAAATCTTTAATAAAAGTATATATCATTTCATCAAGAAAAT
>OGOE01001627.1_pt1 | contig 13014 bp, 6 predicted proteins | sample 1552611 | NCBI WGS metagenome assembly OGOE01 (sample SAMEA2580129, study PRJEB22360) | human gut metagenome | biome: human gut; feature: human-associated habitat; material: faeces | place: Denmark | collected 2008/2010
TATTAATGGTACTAATCAATCAGATGAGTTTCATAATTCTAATAATAAAGTCAGTTCAGATAACACTAATTCATTTACATACAGCTCTGAATTTCTTTCTAAATGCGAAACTCTTAAGGACTATATGTCATTCGTTAATAAAGTGCGTGTTAAGACAGATGTTGAAAGGCTTGATATCCGTACTGCTGTTACCGAAGCGGTTGATGAGTGTATTGCTGAGAATGTATTGTCGGAATTTTTTAGAAATCACAGGGAGGAAGTGATTGCTGTAAGCATTTATGAATACGATGAGGAAGGTCATCTTGAAATCGTTAAGGAAGAAGGCAGGCAATTGGGTATCGCTGAGGGTAGACAACTTGGACTTGCAGAAGGCTTAAATAAAGGTATCAATGCTTTTATAAAACTATGTAAAGATATGAACCTATCAGATGATGACACTGTTAATAAACTCATTGAAGATTACCAGCTATCCAAAGATGAAGCTGTCAAGGCTGTTGAAAATTATTATTAAAAAAACAACCCCACATATGCGCATGGAACATATTGCGGGGTTGTTTTTATGTGATTTTTAATAATCTAACTTTAAAGTTTTGATTATTCAGGCTTTATTATATTAGCTTGATTAACCTAGTAGTAATACGCTAATTGATTACTGAAGAAGTGTAAGAACACCATGGTTAGACTGATTAGCCTGTGCAAGCATAGACTGTCCAGCCTGTGCAAGAATGTTATTCTTGCTGTAGTTAACCATCTCTTCTGCCATATCTGTATCACGGATACGTGACTCAGCTGTCTGAAGGTTCTCAGAAGCTGTATCAAGGTTGTTGATTGTATGCTCAAGTCTGTTCTGAACGGCACCCATCTTACCTCTTGCAGCAGATACTTTCTTGATAGCTGCATCAATAGTTGTTGTAGCTGTCTTAGCACTCTCCTGAGAGCTTAAGTCTACTGCCTTTCCACCAACACCAAGTGCATCAGCACTCATGTCATCAAGTGTAAAGCTCATTGTCTGACCTTCGTTAGCACCAATCTGAAGCTCAATACCCTTGCCTGTAGCTGTAGCTGATGGCTTTAAGCTTAATGAACCATCTGCATTACCCACAGCCGCAATACCTGTCTTAGAATTGATTAATGCAGCCATAGCTTTAGCAGCATCTTCATTTACTGTATTTGCCACTACATAATTAACATCTTTATTATTATCACCTAACTTAGATGCATCTGAAACATATGCGAACTTCTCACCATTAACTGTAAATATTGAGTCTTCAATATTTTTGTCTTTATCTCCATCATATACCTGAATATTTTCTGATATTTTGTTATATGCATCTGTACCTGGAGTTGAATTTGCTGGTACTGCAGAAGTTCCATCCTGAGATACTAAAGCAATGCTTGGTGTTACTCCAGCTTCCTTAGCTGTGAATGTAATAGCTCCATTTCCATCAGTCTCCATATCAAACGTGTCTGCAAGACTTGTTTTCTTTAATTCAGCTATAATTGATTGAGCATCGTCATCTGCCTTATTCTTTCCTGTGAATGTAACTGATGTTGTAGTTGCATTACCATTCTTATCTAATGTTGTTACTGAATATGTTGATTCCTTACCATCAATTGGTTTTACTGCTGCTGTCTTAAATGTTGATGTTGTAGCTGCTGCTTCAGAAAGGTTACCTGCTGCACTCTTACTTACAGATACCTGAACCTTGCTTCCTGACTGTGAACCATCAAGTAACTTCATAGTATTGAACTCTGTTGTATCAGAAATTCTTGTTAATTCACTCTGAAGCTGTTCGATTTCGTTCTGTACTGCTTCTCTATCGTCATCTGTCTCTGTTCCGTTAGCTGCCTGTACTGAAAGCTCTCTCATTCTCTGAAGAATTGAATGTGATTCATTTAAAGCACCTTCAGCTGTCTGGATAAGTGAGATACCATCCTGAGCATTAGTTGAAGCCTGATTAAGACCTCTGATCTGTCCTCTCATCTTCTCTGAGATAGAAAGTCCTGCTGCATCATCTGCTGCACGGTTAATTCTGTAACCTGATGATAACTTCTCTGTTGATTTTGACTGTGCAGATGAAACTCCGCTTAACATTCTGTTAGCATTCATAGCTGACATATTGTGTTGTACTACCATAGTGTGTACCTCCGTGTAAATATAATATTTGTTCGGGAATCCGTTCCCATCTCCCTTACCGGGAATGTATTAGAACTGCTGGCATCAGCCTTTACAGTTAATACGCATATATAATAAACAGTGTTACCATGCTAACTCTGTATATTATCCTGACTGATGTCCTCTTTCCTATCTACAACCTGCTTATTCATCTTCTTATCTTCTCTTATAAGCCTGCGGATTTTGGAAAGTGTTTCCGGAGAAAGTCCGCGTTCCGCATAATATGGAGATATATAGCGGGACTCTTTCTTATCCGAATTGGCGGTATTTCTTGCAAGAACCTTGCTTCTTACAATGTTGAGTTCCCTTGGGGCATCTATTAAAAGATGAATATTCCCTTCTGAGCCTCCTGAATAGATAACCCTTACATCATCGCCGATGTTGATGTACTCGCCGGGTTTGATTGTGAGCTTAAGCACATTAACCTCCTTGTCTATGCAACAAATTATTTCAAAATGTTGCATCAAATGTTGTATGCTATATGGTGAATGGAGGTATAAATATGAGCACAGCACAACCGATAAGAAATATTGATGAGCTGGAAGCATTTCGCAGATTTTATCTGGATAATGAGCCCAACTTAAGAAACTATGCCCTTATATGTTTAGGGGTAAATTCAGCATTAAGAATTAGTGATTTGCTCGAATTACGATGGAAAGATGTCTATGACATCAAGGAAAAACATTTTAGGAAGCATCTCGTAACAACCGAGAAAAAGACTGGTAAGGAGACACGGATAGCAATTAACAAAAGCACAAGAAAAGGGTTATCTAGGTATATGGAGAGCCTTGATGACGTAACAGGGGAGGGGTATATATTCCCAGGGAGATACGATAATACTGCATTAAGCCGTTCGCAGGCATTCCGTATTATCAAACACGCGGCTGATATTCTTAATCTTGAAAACGGAATAAGCTGCCATTCAATGCGTAAAACCTTCGGGTATTATGCTTGGAAATGTGGAACACCACCTGCAATTCTTATGGATATCTATAACCATTCATCTTATGAAATAACTAAAAGATATCTTGGTATTATACAAGATGATAAAGACTCGGTGTTTCTGAGTGTTAATTTATAACATATCTATCATTACCCAAATATAAATTTTATTAGTATTCGCTATAAAGTATTATTATTATATGATGATATAAATAATGTAATTGAGCAGAACAAATATTCAAAGGATGCAACATTTTAAGATAAATTGTTGCATCCTTTTGAATTTTTATACTTATATTTTAACAAAAAACAGAGCGGTACATAATGCACCACTCTGTCCTAAATATTATGAAAATAAGAAAATTAAACTGACAATATTAGAAATCTACTTCTGTATCATAGTAGCAGCACTTAAGGAGCTTCTCCATCTCTTCCTGACTTGGCTGACGTGGGTTAGAACCTGTACAAGCATCGCTGATTGCATTAGCTGCTACTTCTGGGAGCTTAGCAAGGAATTCATCTTCTGGAACAATTCCCTGTTCTGCTGGAAGACCACCTTCGCCATAGTTCTTAATGCACTGTGGAATATTAAGCTCATCATTCATCTTACGAAGCATTGCGATTAAGTTATCAATCTTAGCTTCTGTTGTATCACCGCCTAATCCTAAGAAGTCAGCTATGTATGCATAACGCTTAGCTGCTGTCTCATCCTTAGAATTGTACTTGATAACCTTTGGAAGATACATAGCATTAGCTGCACCGTGGATAATATGTCCGCCTTCAAATGCTGCACCAGTCTTATGTGCCATTGAATGAACGATACCAAGTAATGCGTTAGAGAATGCCATACCTGCAAGACACTGTGCATTGTGCATTGCATCTCTCTTTTCCATATCTTCGTTATATGAACCAACAAGATCGTCCTTAATCATCTTCATAGCATGAAGTGCAAGTGCATCTGTATAATCGCAGTTAGCTGTAGATACATATGCCTCAATGGCGTGTGTCATAGCATCCATACCTGTATGTGCTACAAGCTTCTTAGGCATTGTCTCTGCAAGCTCTGGATCAACAATAGCTACATCTGGTGTAATCTCAAAGTCAGCTAATGGATATTTAATACCTTTCTCATAATCTGTTATAACTGAGAATGCTGTAACTTCTGTAGCTGTACCTGATGTAGATGAGACTGCACAGAAATGAGCTTTCGTACGAAGCTTTGGTAAGCCGAATACCTTGCACATATCCTCAAATGTTGTATCTGGATATTCATATTTAATCCACATAGCCTTGGCTGCATCGATAGGAGAACCACCACCAATAGCTACTATCCAGTCTGGCTGATATTCTTCCATAACCTTTGCACCCTTCATAACTGTATCAACTGAAGGGTCTGATTCGATACCCTCGAATAACTTAACTTCCATTCCAGCTTCCTTAAGATAATCTTCTGCTCTCTGAAGAAATCCGAAACGCTTCATTGAGCCACCACCAACACAGATGATAGCCTTCTTTCCTTTAAGAGTCTTAAGTGCTTCAAGAGCTCCTTTACCATGATATAAATCTCTTGGTAATGTAAAACGTACCATAACCCAATACCTCCTATAAATAAAAACATTAATAAGTGATTCGAATGGATTGTTAATTCTCTAACAATCTTTATATCAATAGTATATACCCTTGTCTTTATTTCAAGTAAATATATGATAATTTATTGTATTTTTTATGTATTTATGTATTAATTCACATATTATTTTACTAATCCTAAATTATTCACGGCAATGCCGTAAAAGTGGCTGAAAGGATGAGTTCTACGAGGCTCTATATAATATCAGCAAACTGCAGGTGCAGCTGGAATAGCAACTATTAACGAACCTTGCACTATAGGGATTTTATGCCCCCTTTTTTCGGTCAAGAGAGATTAGTTCAAGCTTCATGGATCAAATTTAAAGGTTCAAGATGCAGTTTTTAATTTAGATACTGCTTCGTGAATAATTTAGGATAAATATAATTATACTCCACTTAATTCCTCTCTTTATAAACAATATCCTGCAAAACAAAAGAGCCTCCAATATTCTCCTAATTACAAGGAAATCTATTGAAAGCTCAATTATATTATTTATCTAATTATTAATCTCTAACCATCAACACCTAATCCCATTAAACATTAAGCATTAACAACTTCTTTAACAGTCTTAACAACATTATCAACTGTAAATCCAAAATGTTCAAACAATGTAGCTGCTGGACCTGAAGCACCAAAGCCTTCCATAGCGATAACCCTGCCGTCAAGACCTACATACTTGTACCAGCCAAAGTCTGAAAGTGCTTCTACTGCAACTCTCTTTCTTACACCGTTAGGAAGCACACTTTCCTTATATTCCGCTGACTGTTTATCGAAAAGCTCCATACTTGGCATACTTACAACTCTTACATCAATGCCTGATTTCTTAAGTTCTTCCTTGGCATTAATTGCAAGACTTACCTCTGAACCGCTTGCTATGATAATAGCATCTGGAACTGCCTTTTCTGACTCAGCGATTACATAACCACCCTTAAGTGCATCCTTTGATGAACCCTCAATCTGTGGAAGGTTCTGTCTTGTAAGAACAAGTCCTGTTGGTCCACATTCATTTTCTACTGCATACATCCAGGCTGCTGCTGTTTCTGTTCTGTCACAAGGTCTGAATACTGTGAAATCAGGAAGTGAACGGAATGCAGCAAGCTGTTCAATTGGTTCATGTGTTGGTCCATCTTCTCCGACACCAATGCTGTCATGTGTGAATACATAAGTAAGTGGAAGCTTCATAAGTGCTGAAAGTCTTGCCATTGGCTTAACATAATCACTGAATACGAAGAATGTTGCAACAAATGCTTTTAAACCGCCGTGAAGTGCAAGTCCATTACCGATTGCCGCCATAGCCTGCTCTCTTACACCAAAATGAAGATTAGTTCCAGCATAATTATCTTTAGAGAAATCACCCGCATCCTTCATATTAGTCTTATTAGATGGTGCAAGATCTGCTGACCCACCTATTAAGTTAGGCATTGCCTTTTTAATCATATTAAGAATAGTTCCGCTTGTGCTTCTTGTAGCTTCTGGCTTATCACCTTTTGCCCAATATTCATCAGAATTGAACAAATCGGACATATCATATCCATCAAAGTAATTATCCCATAATTCTTTCATTTCTGGATACTTCTCCACATATGCAGCAAAAAGTTCATTCCATTTATCCTCTGCCTTTGCCATATTATCAGCAAGTTCCTTGTAATGGTCATATACTTCCTTAGGAACTTCAAAATCACCCTTGCAAGGCCAGTTAATATTTTCCTTAAGAGCAGCCACATTATCAACACCAAGAGGTTCTCCGTGTGCACTTGCCTTGCCCTGCTTAGCTGGACAGCCATAACCAATAAGTGTATTAACCTTAATAAGTGATGGTCTTGTCTTATCAGCCTTAGCTTCCTCTATTGCCTTGCCAATTGCTTCAAGGTCGTTGCCGTCCTCAACTTCTATTGTCTGGAAACCAAATGCCTTAAATCTTGTAACTACATCTTCTGTAAATGCTATATCTGTGCTTCCCTCAATAGATATATTGTTTGAATCATAGAATACAATAAGCTTTGAAAGTCCTAATGTACCAGCAAGTGAGAAACACTCTGATGAAATACCTTCCATCATACATCCATCTCCACCAAGTACATAAGTATAATGGTCTACAACTGGAAAGCCTTCCTTGTTAAATACTGATGAAAGATGTGCCTCTGCCATTGCCATACCAACTGCCATTGCCATGCCCTGTCCTAATGGACCCGTTGTAGCCTCAACACCTACAGTATGTCCATATTCCGGATGACCCGGTGTGAGTGAACCAAACTGTCTGAAATTCTTAACTTCTTCAAGTGAAAGATTACCTATTCCAAATAAATGGAATAATGAATAAAGAAGCATTGAGCCGTGTCCACCTGATAACACAAATCTATCTCTGTTAACCCAGTCTGGATTGTGTGGATTATAATTCATATGTTTTGCAAATAATTCATAAGCAACAGGTGCTGTTCCAAGTGGTAATCCAGGATGTCCTGAATTAGCTTTCTGTATCGCATCAGCGGATAAAACCCTGATTGCGTTTACTGACATTTCTTCAATATTCATAAGTATCCTCCATTCTTGTGCATATGCACACTATAAGTTATATTTTATTATCAATCTTTAAAATCTGCTTCTGTAAGGAATATAACATCTCCTCGTTCACTACGCTTCTTCTTAAGTCCGCCAAAGAACTTTCTTGACGCTCTCTTTTCAGAGTTGGCAATTGCCCTGTTGATAATCTCTTTAATATCATCAAGCTTGATATTATCATTAACACTATGAAGCTTGTCAATCTTTAAATACAGTTCAAGAAGTGCATCATCATCAACCTCATACTGTCTCTTTCTTGCAAAACGCTTTGCCATATCAACAAGTTCATTAACTGTGTACTGCTTTAATGTAATTCTATGGTTAAATGTCTTTACCATATCCGGATTAAAGTTCACAAGCACATTCATCTCTGCATCTGAATCTTCAAATATAACAACCATTCTATCTGTATCTTCGTTAAGACAGGATATAATCTCATTAATCCTCTTAGGCTGTATTGTACCTGCACCTTCAACGATAAGAGCTGTACCCTTAAGCTTGCCCATAGCTTTGGTTATGCCTCTCTGGTTAATACTCTCGCCAGATGTCTTGGCAATCTTCTTTGGTCTGTCAGGATATACATAATTAATAGCTCTTACAATTGTTCTAGCAAGATCTGTCTTATCAGAGCTTGAATTACCTGATATAAGAATGTTACCACACGAAGAATTAGTCATAGCCATCTCTTCATCAAGTGACTCGAATAAATCTACAAGCTGCTCCTCAAGTCCAGGCATCTCTCTGTATTTTTTAAATATCTTAGCAAGCTCCCCGGATAATTTCTTATCATTATGCCAAACCCTGTCATTGTCATCTTCATTATCCATTGAAGATACATTGAACTTCATATTCATACCCGGCGTAACAAAATCTGTAGCTGCAATCTCTGGCTCAGCGGCTCTGCTGTACTCTGCTTCTGAATTATTAACGTTGTTATAATTGTTAAGAACCTCATCTGTTACTGGCTCAAAATGTGTTGTGTTAAGAGTGAGTTCTTCATTCTCAGGTTCAGCGGCTTTTTCATTAACAGTATCTGATACTTCTGGTCTTTGCCATTCGCTGTCGTCCTGTGCCTGTTCACTATTATTGGCAATTACATTACCACTCACCGCTTCAACATTATTGGCAACTGTATTACCACTCACCGCTTCACCGTTATTAACACCTGTGCTACCGCTCACTGCTTCGCTATTATTAACATCTTCTGCCACTTTTAAAGCTTCTCTGGCTCTCTCAAGCTCCTGTGTCATTTTCTGATCTAATATAAACGAAGCCTTTCCCGTTCTCATAGCCAGATCTCTCTTAGCCGCACCAAGTAAAACCTCTGCATCAGCTAATCTCTTAGCCTCCCTCTCGCTAAATTCTGTTCCCTTTCTTAAAGCCTCTTCTTTCTTCATGGCAACAATCTTCTCGTAAGCTTCACTCTTCTCATCTTTCTCATCAAGCATACGCTCTAACTCAACCTTAGAGAACTCTCTTGTATCCTGCTTGCCATACTTTTCTTCTCTTACAGTTTCCATCCAGTCAGCTATGCTTAACTGTCCTTCAATCTGCTCATCTTCTATGTTCTCTGCTTCATCATCTACGTAAACAGTATTAGCATTTCCTGCATTACTATCTGCTGTGCCATCAGTTCTTGACTCACTTGTCTTTGCCGGACTCTCATTCAATACTTCGGACATTCCTGTCTTTCTTTCAAATGGAGGCTTAAATGACTCCTCATCACTAAATATATCATTAATATTCTTAGCAAGTTCTTCCTGAATATTATGAGTATCATAAAGGTTATAATTAGGTACTTTAACCTCTATGTCCATAGCATCAGCTTTCTCATCAATACGCTTTCTTGCCGCCTCCCGTGCTTCTTCTTCGTCTTCCTTGGTAATCTTATCACAGCTGTTCTCAATATTTCTTTTTGCGTTCTCGATAAGCTCCTTTAATGACATAGAAGCCTTGCTGACATTCTCATTAAGCTTCTTATCTGCACTCTCATCTAATATTCTGTTGTCCTGCTCTTTTTCAAGCTTTGCAGCACTCTCATCTACAGAATTCCCTTCTGCTTCCTGTCTTCTAAGAGCATTTACAATTGACTCTTTTAATGCACTGCTCTGGTCATTCTGGACAAGATCCATTGATAAACCAGATGTATCTTTTACACCAGCCACGTCTGAACTTCCCGCCACATTAACATTTCCTGTTGAACGGTCATTTCCGGTATAATCAATATTACCCACTGGCTGTTCTCCTGCAACATCTTCAGATTTAAATCTTAAAGCTTTATCAGTCACATTAGAATACCTGCTATCTGAAGCCTTGTTAGAAGGTGCTGCTTTGTCTGAATCAGCTTTATCATCTTCATCAAGCAGATCGCCGACTTCGTCCTTTTTAAGACGTGCAAGCTCTTTCTGCTCCATAAATAATCTTTCTTTGTTAGCTTCTTCGTCAGACTTTCTTGCGTTAATCTCACTTAAAATCTTCTTCTGTGTGTTAGTCATAGTAACACCCAGCTTTTCCTTAAGCTTTACAGCTTTCTCTACATATATACCATCCTGAAACCATAATACAAGGTTATCACAGGTCTTAGAACAATCTTCTTTTCTTCCTGTCTTGTAATATAATTCGGCAAGCTCATACATATATTTCTCGTCAATCTCAGCTTCCTTATACTTTTCAAGTATATCAACAAGCTCAGTATCAGGTGCATCCTGTGCCCTTCTTAAGTCGTAATATAAGATATACTTATTAACATCGTGTGCTGATAATTTGGCGTATTCCCTGTATAATTCTTCAGCATTTTCAAAATCGTCAACTTTGATAAAGAATTCTGTGAGCTTATATATAAGCTTTCTGCCTCCAAGGTTACGGTTGTATGCAAGAATTGCCATATCTCTTGCTTCTTCGTAGTCTCCTGCCGCTTCCTGTACATTAATTATCGTTGCAAGCGTAGACCAGTCTTTTACTTTATTCCAGTTCATCTGCTTTGCAATCTCTGCTGCCTGCTTATATTCTTTCTTAGCTGCAAGCTTCTTTATCTGTTCCAACTTTATATTAAACTCATATTTATCCACGTTAAAGACCTCCATTATGTCAATGAATCGACCCTCAAATTCCAATAATACGGCATATTAATGCCAATTTAAACATTCCGTATAATTTTATCACAGTAAAGTATCCTTGTAAACCTGCTATATGAAATCAAAGCTTGCCTGTTCATAGTCCATTCTTGTGTATTCCAATTCAGTCTCTTTAACATTACTATAATAGTCAACAACAACTGTCTGCTGCCTTTTGTCTGCCATCTTCTGCCCAAGTATATAATTAACATCAAACCTTGAGGTAATCGCCGGTGTTGCACCTCTTGCAGGAACAATGAGCTGTACATGGTTTACTGCAAGCAGTTTAAAGATTGGCTCCCATATATATATATCCTTTGCCGCACCAAATGGATTATCTATAAATATAGTCTTACCCAAAGGCTGTCCATCTGATACTGTGTTCATATTGGAAATATAATTAATAATAGCTATAAGGAACTGTATATATATCCCCTGCGACTGTCCTGTTGAGCCTACAGCTTCCTCATATCTTAAATATCTGCTCTGGTCTTTTATTCTCTCTCTCTTGTAAAGATTAATTCTTACTGAATTCATATCCGTTACAATTACTGAGAAAAGCCGTTTCCATGAAAGCCTGCTTCTTATATATCTGAAACGTTCTTCCTGCTCCTTAAAGCTTTCCGCTGCAACAATTGTCTCATCAATGTAAGCTGACATTCTGTCCTTATACATTTCTTCCCTAACATAAGGAATATAAAGCCCGATTATTGCAATATCTTCATTGTCCATTCTGATATGCGAAAGCTTTGGAAGTCTTTCAAGCTCAGTCTTTATATTACAGCATGTCTGTATACATCTGTTCTCAAAGTTATCCTTGATACGTTCCATATCCTCTATTCCCTTGTGAACACGCTCTTTCTCAAGTTCAATAAATGAATTCGTATCCTCTATTGATTTAACAAGCTGTTCTGTCTTTGCGGCATTAACAGGAAGCACAACCGATACATTAACCTCAACGGCAAGTTCAGCACCATTATAGTTCTTAAGTTCATCTATTAGCTTTGTTTTATATTTGTTGAACTCATCAGCTTTCTTGTATTCAAGCTTTAATATAGATGAATACTCTTTTGCTGTCTGCTCGTATTCTTTGGCAACACTTTCAAAATCTTTAATCTCAATGTCCGATTCTGATAATTCCGCATAATTCTCAATATCAATTCCTGCATTATATGTTATTCTTTCAAGGTCTTTTCTTATAAGCTGTATCTCTTTGAGTTCATCTGACATATGCTTTCTTAACTGTGCATACTTTTCTATATTCTTCTCTAATTCTGCTACTGCCACAGACATATCATCTGCGAACTTTTCAGGATTGTCACACTCAAATTCTTCATATCTTCCATATTTTTCTTCAATCTGACTCTTAGCGTGTGCAATACTTCCCTCAAGTCTGTTAAGAAGTGCTTCTTTAGCTTCTGTCTCCCTGCTTCCGGCATCATATTCTTTCTGATACTCGTGCAGTTCATTATTAAGCCCCATAAGCTTAGCTCTGTCACTTACAGATATTGTACCAGCCTCATACATTGCCTTAAGTTCTTCTAATGTATGGCCTCTGTACTCAATAGCTTCAACACACTTATCAATAGAAGCTTTCAGGTGCTTTCTAAGATTTTCCTTATCTGAAACATCTGAATTCTTATTAGATAAAATGTCTTTAAGACCTGTTATCTTAGCGATAAGTTCATTAGGATTAATCTGTCCCGCTTCATCATTACCGGAAGCCGTACTCTCATTGTAAAAATGCGACACTGTATTTTCCCAAATGCTTACAAGCTCTGAGTACTGATTATCAACATTGGTCTTATATTCATCTGCCTTAATATAGTCTTCTCTTATTTTATCAAGATAATCTGCACATTCTATAATCTGCGCTTCGGCAGACTTAAGCTGTTCAGTAAGCTGTTTTAATGTCACATATCCCGCCGTTACCCTCTCATTTACAACTGCGATTTCTTCATATCTGCTTATGTTTAATTCAACAGACTTCTTGGACTTTCTGACATTTTCAAGTTCTGCCATATCCTGTGACTTCTTATCATTATATCGTCCAAGCTCTGCTCTGTATGCGGCGATATTCTCTTTGATGTCATTTTTTCTCTTAAGAAGCTCCTCAGGTGCATCAAGCTTTTCCGCTGATGTATCACCAGCATTAACCGAAAGCACATAATCTTCAAGAACTGTCTGCTTTCTGCTATTAAGCTTTGTTATGGTATCGTTAAGATTATCAAGTTCTTCCCTTAAAATGCGTACCTTTACATCACGTCTTTTATCGTCTGTAAGATAACTTATGTCATTAAATGCAAATATAACTTTATCGCTGTTTATATTAATATTTTCATCTTTAAGTGCCTCTGCACTTATTACCGGATATACAGCACTATCCTGTGTTTCAGTTCCCAGTTCCGCTTCCTTTAACTTGTCAAAACCACTGTCAATTACAAAGCTGTACTGTATAAATGGTATTCTTTTAACAATATCTTTTCTCTGCTGTTCGCTTGCATTTTCAAGATACTTATAACCTTCTGTTACAGCTTCACCGCACACTGATTTAAGATATTCCCTGAACTTATTGTAAGAAGGATTGTCTATATAAT
>OGOE01001632.1_pt1 | contig 12954 bp, 9 predicted proteins | sample 1552611 | NCBI WGS metagenome assembly OGOE01 (sample SAMEA2580129, study PRJEB22360) | human gut metagenome | biome: human gut; feature: human-associated habitat; material: faeces | place: Denmark | collected 2008/2010
ACAGAAAGGAATATCGCATTCTTGACCGGAGTGATATCCCTTTTTATTCCATTGCAAAAAAATTCTATCTCACTCGCACCATACTTTCCCAAATATTCATCCAGTTTTGTTTCGTCTTTCCCCATTAATAATGCATGAAATTCTTTGAACATAGTTTCAACTTTTTCTACAACAGGATATTGGCTTTTTATCTGATCAATATATTTTTCAATATTGGGGTCACGTTTCGTTTTAGGATTACAGGTCAGGATATATTTGAGCAAATCTGTCCTGGTGATTATTATCACTTCAGGTGGTAACACCCATTCCATAACCGTTTTTGCATTGAACGGGGTTCTGTCTGGAAAATTATTTTTCCCGATAAGATAAATATAGTCTGCAAGGTTGCGCTCAGATTCGTGAAATGCTTTTTGACGCTTTATATAAAAATAAATCAGTTCATTGCTACAACCATCAGCCATCATCTTATAAATGACATTTAGCCACGCATTCATCGGTGATTCCCGCTTTTTATAATGATTGGGATGATCCAGACGGGAAATGTCTTCCTGCGTCATGGACAGATACCTCTTTGCTGTCACTGACGATATTCCAAATGCATCTGCTGCGCCTTTTAGCCGCGGTTTCTTTTGTTTCGCCCAATACCCCTGTATGTTCCGGATCAATTGCTGTTTTTTTTTCCGCATCTCTTCGTGATGCTGGTAGGATGTAGAATTTTAAATGGATTATTGGAACTATAGGTAGAAAAAATAAAAATCGTATTAAAATAAAAGATAGTTATCGCTTTTATTCTGAAAAACAATTATAATAAAAGAAATCAGATTTCAAAACTGAGTGGATTGAAACAGACAATAGCATAAAATTGACAAGATTGTCAGGGAGGAAAGAATGATGAGGGAGTTTATGCTTGAGGTGTGTACAGATTCTGTGGAATCTGCAGCCGCAGCGGTCCGGGGAGGTGCAAGGAGACTCGAAGTCTGCGCGAACCTTGTGATCGGAGGTACAACACCGGGGGTCAGCCAGTTTAAACAGATGAGGAAAGCTTGTGATATTCCGTTAAATGTATTACTGCGCCCGCGATATGGAGACTTTCTGTATACAGAGGCAGAATTTACGATGCTTTTGGAAGACACGGCAATGTTTCGGAAACTTGGGGCGGACGGCATAGTTGTTGGTTGTCTGAATGCGGATGGCACACTGGATCTGGAACGGATAAAAAAGCTGAGGGAGGCGGCAGACGGCATGCACATGACGCTTCACCGCGCATTTGACGTATGCAGAAATCCGAAAGAGACGCTGGAGCAGGCTGTGGAGATCGGAGTCGATACGATCCTTACGTCCGGCCATAAGGACAGCTGCATGGCCGGAATCGGGCTGTTGAAGCAGCTCACAGAGCAGTCGGCAGGCAGAATCCATATTCTTGCGGGTGGGGGAGTTACTCCGGAGAATATCGGCATGCTTGCGAAAGAGACCGGAACGGATAGTTTCCATATGTCCGGAAAGAAGATCATTGAAAGCGGAATGGAGTACCGGAATGACGAAGTAAATATGGGAATTCCGGGAATTGGCGAGTACGAGATCTTCCGTACGGATGAGACGAAGATTGTAAAGGCAGTTCAGGAATTAAATAAATTATTTAAGTAATTCTGCATGTTCACAAAAATAATACAAATTAAAAAAGAAAGGATAACGTATGTTTTCAGAAAAATTAAAAAAATACGCGGAATCACAATATGAGGAACGTCTGGGAATTCTTGGGGAGACAGGCCGTATCGTTGAGGAAAAAATGAAAAGCTGTACTCCGGATGAGCAGATCCTGATGAAATTCCTTTACGGAACGATGCCGGTCCGGGATGCCGGAGAATATGAATTTGAAGTTTTCCTGGGCTATGTCCGCCATTCACTCATGGTATATACGACAATGGACTGGTGCAGGGATCTTTCCGAAGAAATATTCATTAACCATGTTTTATATTACCGGATTAATTCCGAAAATATCGTTGACTGCCGCAGGTTCTTTTATGATCAGCTGATCGACAGAATACGCGGGCTGAGCGCGAAAGAAGCAGCGCTTGAGATCAACTACTGGTGTGCGGAAAACGGCTCCTACGAGGCATCTGACAGGAGAACCATATCGCCGGTGACACTGTATAAATCCGGAAAAGGACGCTGCGGAGAAGAATCTACTTTTGCGGTAACCGCCTTCAGGAGTGTTGGAATCCCGGCCCGCCAGGTATATACACCGAGATGGGCACACTGTGATGATAACCATGCCTGGGTGGAAGTTTATGTAGATGGAAAATGGCACTTCCTCGGTGCATGTGAGCCGGAAGAGATTCTTGATAAGGGCTGGTTCTCCAGTGCCTCCTCCAGAGCGCTTCTTGTCCATTCCCGCAGCTTCTCTGATTTCATGAGTGAGAGAAAAGAAGGCTGTCTAGGCAAACAGGAACTTCTTTACTACTACAACCATACAGATACATATGCCCGGACGAAAAATCTCCAGGTGAACGTATTAGATGGTGAAAAGAGACCGGTATCCGGAGCGAATGTAGCAGTACAGATCTTAAATGGTGCGGATCTTTTTGACGCGGCAACACTTACGACGGATGAAGAGGGAAAAGCATCCATTATTCTTGGACTTGGAACGATCCGTCTGGCTGCCAGAAAAGATGACTGGTACTGCGAGAAAAAGCTGAATGTCCGTGAACAGGGGGAGGTCATACTGGAACTTCGTCCGGAAAAGGAATTTTTACGGGAAAGCAGCGACTGGGAAGCTTTTTATGTGGAAGCACCGGCAGATTACCCGATGAATCCAGGAAAACTGACTCGTGAACAGAAAGAAAAGAACCGCAAACGTATCAGGGAGTGCGGAAAGATTCGTGAGGAGCGCATCAACAGTTATTATCTTAAAGAAAAGGCAGAAAAATATCCGGATCTGCAGGAGATCCTTCATTTTTCCGGCGGTAACTTTGATGAGCTGATCCATTTCCTGGAAAAGGATGGAAATCCGGACCGTAAGGAACTGTTAAAGAGTCTGGTACTTAAAGATTCCAAGGATGCTAGCGCGGATATTCTGGAAGCTCATCTGGAAGCTGCGTCCGAATACAGAGAAAAATGGGTGGTAGCAGGAAAATATGATATTTATGTCAAATACATCCTGTGCCCGAGAATATTCTTCGAGGAACTGAAAGCATGGAGAAAACCGGTGCTTGATGCATTTAACGAAGAGGAGAAAAAACGTTTCGCGGCGGATCCGATGGAGGCGTGGTCCTATGTGCAGAACGAGATCCGCTATGTACCAGAGCTTGATTACAGCACGATCTATACGACGCCGGAGGCAGCTTTAAAACTTAAGATCTGCAATCCGCTGGATAAAAAGATCACATTTGTCGCAATCTGTCGCGCACTGGGAATTCCGGCGCGGATCAATCCGGTAAACCTGGAAGCGGAATACTATAAAGATGGTCATTTTATTTCTACAGAGGCAGAAAAAGTTGTTGAGGGAGAGGACGAGAGTGCCGAGATCCGCCTGCTCGCAAAAGAAGGAGATCCGTGGAGCTATAACCGTACATGGACGATCGGAAGACTGCAGAATGGCCATTATGAAACATTGAATTATTTGGGAATCCGTTTTGAAGACGGAAAACTTGATTTGACCGTTCGCCCGGGAGCTTACCGGATCCTTACTTCGAACCGTCTTCCGAGCGGAAACCAGCTTGCTATGGAATATCGTTTCTGTATAAAAAACGGAGAGAAGAAAGAGATCGAAATGAAGTTGGAGTCTGTAAAAACAGAAGATATGCTTGTATCAAACCAGCTTGAAGATTTTGATGTCACGAAGGATGGAAAGACTCCGGTATCTGTGCTTTCCGTTATGGGCGAGGGAATGAATATCGCGGCATTCTTATCAGAGGGCGAAGAGCCGACAGAGCATGTTCTCAATGAGATCCTGGAGAGCAGTCCGGAACTGGAAAAATGCGGAGCAGATATCTGGTTTATTTTCCGTGATGAGCATGGAACAGAAAATAAGACTGTGAAGAAAGTTCTTGACCGTCTGCCGGGGATTCATATTCTGTACGCGGATTTCGACTCTGTCGTAGAACCGTTAGCCCGCCGGATGTATGTGGATCCGGAAAAACTCCCGCTTCTTCTGCTGTTAAAGCCAGGACTTCTGGGCATTTACGGAACCAGCGGTTACCATGTTGGCAGCGTAGAGCTTGCATTAAAATTACTGGAATATAACCAGCAGATGGAAAAAATGTAAAAATATTAGCAATAAAAACAAAAATTGCTTGAAAAAATTCTGAAAACAGAGTATCCTTGTAAGTAGTAGAATACGATGTTCCGGAACGTGGGAACATCACACGAAAAAGGAGGATTTTATGAAAAAACAGGCTTCTATCATTCTTGCCGCATTGCTTGCAGTAAGCCTTACTGCCTGCTCCGGAGGAAAAACTGAAACACCCGCAACAACAGCAGCCGGTGAAACTTCCGCCGCAACAGAGGCAGCGTCCACAGCAGGCGGCGATAACACGGCGGTGTCCCCGGACAACGACTTTGTAATCGCGCTTCAGGCCGATGCGACCCATCTGGATCCGCATGTTTCCGGAAACGGCGTTTCCAACACGATCACAAACTCCATGTATGAGACATTAGTGTGGTTTGATGAAAATCTTGAGCTTAAGCCGCTGCTTGCAAAGAGCTGGACCGTATCGGATGACGGACTGGATTACACATTTGTTCTCAATGAGGGTATCAAATTCCATGACGGTGAGCCGTTCAATGCGGAATCTATCGTAGCGAACTATGAGCGCGCAAAGAGCGATTCCTCTCTTCGTCTTGCATCCCAGACAGCAATGTGGGACAGTGTTACGGTTGACAGTGAGTATCAGGTGACGATCCATCTGAAAGAACCGAACAACACATTCTTAAATAAACTTGCACAGGTTAGAATTGTCAGCCCGAAGGCAATCAAAGAACTTGGAAAAGACGGTCTTGCAAAACAGTCCGCTGGAACTGGTCCGTTTATTCTTTCCGAGCGCGTAGATGGCGGATATACGAAGATGGTTCGCAACGAAAACTACTGGCAGGATGGTCCGAAGGTTGATACACTCACATGGCGTGTAGTTCCGGAGGATGGAGCCCGTGTTGCTATGCTCCAGACAGGTGAAGCGGATATTATTTCCCCGCTTCCGGCAATCCAGGTAGATAAGTTAAAAGATGATGCAAGCCTTGATGTTTTAAATCTCGGCGGTCTTACATACCGTTATGCGACTCTTAATAAGAACTATACATTAGCGGATGGAAGAAAACCGTTAGATGATGTAAGAGTTCGTCAGGCAATGAACTATGCATTCGACAGCGAAGCATATACACAGGTTGTATTCCAGGGTTACGCATCAGTTCCGACATCGTTATTTGCAAGTTCTGTTCCGTATTATGCTGAGCAGACTCCGTATACAGCAGATGTAGAAAAAGCAAAATCCCTGATGAGCGAAGCTGGTTACAGCGATGGTTTCCCGATCAATATCTGGGTAGATAATACAACAATTGAGATGCAGGGTGCAGAGTTCTTAAAACAGCAGCTCGCACAGATCAACATTGATGTAAATGTAGTTCCGATGGAATCCACAACGATCGCTGATATGACAAGTGCACCGGAAGATAAGACAGAAGTTCAGATGTGGTATGTAAACTGGTCCTCCGGCGATTATAGTGCAGATGGTTCCATGAGAAATATTCTTCATGGCGATAAGTATCCGCCGTCTGGATATAACACTGCATTCTATAACAACGCTGAGTTTAACAAGTGCCTTGATGATGCTCTTAAGACAACTGATACCGATGAAATTACAAAACTTTACGCACAGGCTCAGTCGATTGCGTGGGAAGAGTGCCCGTGGATCTTCCTCGGTGTTGATAATTCACTGATCGGACAGAAGAAGTATGTAAAGGGGATTAAATACAGACCGGGCGGAACAATCCTTGTTACAAACATAGAGCTTGTTCATTAAGTCTTGAAATAACTATTATGCCGGTCAAAAGGGGTAGTATGAATTACTGCCCCTTTAATCTTATGAGGCAATGCCGGAGGAAATACGACGGAGGTAATCTATGAACCGTTATTTTATCAGACGAATTTTGGAAACGATTCCGCTGATGCTGGTCATTTCCATCTTTGTATTCATGTTTATTCACTTGATTCCGGGCGACCCGGCGAGAACGATTGCGGGGCTGGATGCAGAAGAATCAGAGGTACAGGCGATTCGGGAAGAATATGATCTGGACAAACCGCTGGTAATTCAATATGTAAAATATATGGGAAAATTGTTCCACGGAAATATGGGACAAAGCATGAAATCCGGCACACCGGTCACAGAGCTTATTCTTACCCGTATGAAGACAACGTTAAAACTTGTGTTTGCGGGAATTCTGTGGGCACCGGCACTGGGAATTTTTATTGGAGTGATCTCGGCGATCAAGAGGGGAAAAGCGTTGGATCACGCCTGTATGTTCTTAGCCATTAGCGGTCTTTCAGCGCCTGGTTTCTGGCTGGGGCTTATGGGAATTCAGATCTTTTCTGTACAGCTTGGATGGCTTCCGTCCGGCGGCCTGGATTCCTGGAAAGGAATGGTGCTCCCGTCCTTTACGATGGGATGCAGCATCATGGCAGTACTTGCGAGATATTCCAGATCTTCCATGCTGGAGACACTCCGTGAGGATTATGTCAGAACCGCAAGAGCAAAGGGCCAGAAGGAATCGCTCGTTATGTTTCTTCACGCGTTCCGTAACTCCCTGATCCAGGTCGTTACGATCCTGGGACTTCAGATCGGTGGACTCTTATCAGGTTCCGTTCTTACAGAAACAGTTTTCTCTATTCCCGGAATGGGCCGTCTTCTTGTAGATTCTATTGCATTCCGTGATTATCCGGTCATTCAGGGACTTCTGATGCTGTTTGCTGTTCAGTATGTATTTATTAATCTGGTTGTGGATCTGCTTTACGGAGTCATCAATCCGAAGATTCGTTACGACTGATAAAAAGGAGGAAATGATATGGCTCAGAATGAGGAAAAAATGCAGGCGGATCAGGCGGCATTTGGGGCGCATTACATAGATGATACGATTCATGCCGATAAAAGCAGCCGCACGGCCGCATTTATTAAAAAATTTCTGCAGAGAAAAACAGCAGTCCTTGGACTTGTGATCATTCTCTTTTTCGTAGTCGTTGCGATCGTTGGACCATCAATCGCTCCATATGATTATACAGCATATGACTACAGCAACATGCTTTCCGGACCGAGTGCGGCGCACTGGTTTGGAACAGATCATTATGGACGGGATATTTTCAGTCGTATGCTGGTCGGCACAAGACTGACACTGGGAGTCGCCCTGTCTTCTGTAGTTGTGGGCGCGGCGCTCGGAACCGTTCTCGGTCTCCTGGCCGGTTATTACGGCGGAATTATTGAAATGCTTGTTATGCGAAGCGCGGACGTACTGTTCAGCTTCCCGGATATTCTTCTTGCGATCGCGATCGTTGCGATTCTTGGACCTGGAATCATCAACGTATTTATTGCCGTTATGGTATTCACGGTGCCGAGTTTTGCGCGTATCATGCGAAGCGCGACACTGACGGTAAAGAACTCTCTTTACGTTGAGGTGGCGCAGAGTCTGGGATGTAAGGATAACCGTCTTCTGTTTGTTCATATTTTCCCGGGAACGATCCAGTCCCTGATCGTAAACTTCACAATGCGTATCGGTTCCGCGATCATGGCAGCAGCATCCTTAAGTTTCCTGGGATTTGGTGCAAATGTTACAGAACCGGAGTGGGGAGCAATGCTCTCTCAGGGAAGAAACTATATTGGAATTGCGTCTCATATGGTCTATATTCCGGGTATCGTGATCTTCGTTACCGTACTGGCATTCAACCTGTTCGGAGACGGACTGCGGGATACACTTGATCCCAAGATCAAATAAATAAGATCAGAGAGGGAAAGGAGTACGTCATGTCAGAGGAAAAACTGCTGGTCGTTGATAAACTGAGAACGGAATTTTTCCAGAGCAAGAAATCGAGTGTTACCGCAATCAATGAGATCAGTTTTTATATTAATAAGGGGGAGATCGTCGGTCTCGTAGGCGAGTCCGGCTGCGGAAAAAGTGTGACCTCCCTTTCGATTATGCGTCTTTTAAACTTTACGTCAGGAAAAGTTACAAAAGGAGAAGTTCTCTTTGAGGGAACAGATCTTCAGAAACTGTCAGAGAAGGAAATGCGGCAGGTCCGCGGCGGAAAGATGAGTATGATCTTCCAGGAGCCGATGAGCAGCCTGAATCCGGCGATGCGTATCGATAAGCAGCTGATCGAGCAGATCCGTCTCCACACAGATTACAGCAAAGAAAAAGCTCTTGAAAGAGCGGCTGAAATGTTAAAACTGGTAGGCATCCCGGATCCGCCGCGGGTATTGAAAAACTATCCGCATCAGCTTTCCGGTGGTATGAGCCAACGTGTTATGATCGCGATGGCAATGAGCTGTAATCCACAGCTTCTGATCGCGGACGAGCCGACGACTGCACTGGATGTTACGATCCAGGCACAGATCCTGGAGCTTATGAAAAAGATCCAGAAAGAAGAAGGAATGAGTATCCTTCTGATCACCCATGATCTCGGTGTCGTTGCGGAGATGTGTACGAGAGTTATCGTTATGTACGCAGGCGAGATCGTAGAGGAAGCACCGGTAGATGTATTGTTCTATCAGCCGGCACATCCGTATACAAAAGGCCTGATCGCATCTGTTCCGAAGCTTGGATCAGGTGTAAAAGTACTTCCGAGTATTCCGGGAAGTGTTCCGGATCTTTCATCCTTACCAGAGGGATGTCGTTTTGCGCCGAGATGCGCGTTTGCGACGGAGCGGTGCCGGAAGGAAAAACCGGATCTTTATCCAGTAGGAGAGGGACAGAGATCCAGATGCTTCCTTGCGGAAAATGCCGGAAAGGGGGAGAAGTAGATGGCGGAAAGAGAAAAGATCGTCTCATTAAAGCAGGTATCCAAAGCATTCCCGGTCGGCAAAAACCTTTTAGGAAGACCAGATAAATTTGTACATGCGGTAAATAACGTAAGCTTTGATATTTATAAAGGCGAAACATTCTCCGTAGTAGGTGAGTCCGGCTGCGGAAAGAGTACAACAGGCCGTCTTTTGGATCATCTGATCACGCCGGATTCCGGTGAGATCTGGTTCTGTGGACAGGAGATCAGCCATTACACCCAGGCACAGATGCGCTCGCTCAGGAAAGATATCCAGATGATCTTCCAGGATCCGGCGGGCAGCCTGAATCCGAGAATGCGCGTGGAGGACCTTGTAGAAGAGCCGCTTCTTATTCATACTGATCTTTCAAGAGAAGAACGTATGAAGATCGTACATGAGCTTCTGGAGATTGTAGGACTGAGCGCGAAACACGCGAAACGTTTCCCGCACGAGTTCTCCGGCGGTCAGAAACAGCGTATCGGTATCGCGAGAGCTCTTACCGTGCGCCCAAAACTGATCATTGCCGACGAGCCGATCTCCGCGTTAGACGTGTCGATCCAGGCGCAGGTATTAAACCTGCTTCATGATCTTCAGGAACGGTTCGATCTGACATATTTGTTTATTTCACATGACCTGTCCGTTGTAGAGATGATCTCAGACCGAATTGCGGTCATGTATCTTGGATTTGTGGTGGAGACAGCGCCGAAAGAAGCACTCTATAAGACTCCGCTGCATCCATATACACAGGCACTTCTTTCAGCAGTGCCGATTCCGGACCCGCGTTATCAGCAGGATAGAATCATTCTTGAGGGTGATATCCCGAGTACGATCTCGCTGCCGAAGGGATGTCCGTTCGCAACGAGATGTAAACAGTGTAAAGCTGTCTGCATGGAAAATCGTCCGGAGACGAAGGAAGTGGAGCCGGGACATTTTGTAGCGTGTCATCTGTATGATTAAGAAGAGCGTTTTGAAGCTCTGTCATAGATGAAAAGGTGGAGAACAGGAATTTTGGTTCCTGTATCTCCACCTTTTTATGTGCCGTATCTATTGAAAGATACCGGCAGCAGAATATGTTTGAGCAATCGTTATTTCATAAGATTTGCAGCCGCGTCATACAGGAAATCATCCTCTAACGGGAAGATCGGACGCGGAACTTTCTCATAGTGAAGAGTCTTCAGATCTTCATTTGTGCTTCCTTTGGAAAGTGCCATAATACTGCGCTTTGCAACAGCAGACTGCGCTGCGGTCAGATATCCGAGTTTGCAGACAACGATGTCGGCGTCTTTCGGGTCACGTCCGAGGTCTTTGAAGATATCCGGTGTGGTGTATCCGACATGAGCTTCAGCAATCACTACATCGACTCCGTGGGTAGAGAAGAGAGCAAGTGCTGTTTTCATCGGGAATTTATCCCAATCTTCGATATAAGCTTTTACAACACCTGTTGCTGTGATCGGGGAAGTTGTCTTTGAGTCAAATTTGGAACCAAAGGTCAGTGTGATCTCCTGCCCAACTTTTCCCGCGCATGCTCTTGCGGCTTCCGGATCATAGATTCCGCCGTAAAGGACCGGAGTTCTTAATTTATCGGTACGCGGGTCATCCATGAGTTTCTTTAAGAAACCGGTGCAGTCGGAAGAAGAACCGGCTGTTGGGTTGTCTCCGGAGTCGGAAAGGTAAATCGGAAGCGGGTCACCGGCTAAAACTGCCTTCATAGCAGTGTCGATCGCTTCTTCCTCATGGTAAGTTTCTGTCTGGAAGCAGAATTCATTTTTTTTGCTCCACATGAGGTCGGCAAGACGGATCGCTTCGCTGTCAGCGAGCTCCTGGCTGTCAGCAACAACATGGACCGCAACAGAGCTGTCGGTATTATCTGCCCACGGGAATCCCATCAGGTAGGAAGCTGCCATGACACCCGGTTTCTTTTCCGCTTCTCGGGTCATTTCAACAAGCCCCTTCATCGGTTCTACGGTCGTAGAGGACTGTTCACCGGCGATCAGGATCGGAACCTTTACCCATGCGGATTTTGCTTTAAAACCATCTTCTAAGGCTGCGATCGTCATTTTTGCCGCATGTACACCTGTTTCATAGCGGTCGGTGTGCGGAGCACATTTATAGCCGACGAAACCGTCGCAGTTTTCCTGCATTTTCTTTGTCATGGTCGTATGCATATCAAGAGCGCAGAAGATAGGGATATTCGGGAATACCTGACGGAGTTCCTCTAAAAGCGGTCCCTCTGCCTCGCCGAAATCTCTGACACGCATGGAGCCGTGGAGAGAAAGTGTAACGGCATCGATCGGAGCTTTTGCCTGTTCTTCTTTTGCGAGTCGGATGATCTCTGCCTTGAGGTCAAGGTAAAAGTTACGGTCGACCTCACCATTCGGAACCGCGCTTGCGAAGATTGTCGGAACAACTTCATAGCCCTGGTCAAGGAGCGTCTGGATCACTCCGCTGGCAGGATCATTCGCCTTCATGTTCTGGAAAATTTTTTCGCCGCGGATCACATTGAAATCATTCGCGCCGGTCAGGATCGGATTAAAAGAGTTGGATTCGTGCATCAGTGAGGCGGTCAGCACTCGTTTCATAATACGTTTTCCTCCTTAATATAGATAAAAATATTAATAGTTTATTCTTTACAGTGTGACAGGGCAAGACCTGCAGCACCGTAGATTCCGGCATTATTTCCGAGAGCGGCGATAACAAAATCCGGTTTTCTGCGGACGACCGGTGTAAAGAGATCATGGTAATGGCGGATCTTATCGATCAGGAATGATCCGGCAGCAGAAAGACCTCCGCCGACCATATAAGCTTCCGGCTCGATGGTCATGGTTACCCCGGAAAGGATCCAGCCGAGATACCGGCAGGCGCGTTCTACGGCCTGGGAGGCGACAGGATCATTCTCTTTTGCAGCGTCGATCACATCTTTTGCGGTGATTTCAGGATTATCTTTTAATGTGGAAACAGCGTCAGGCTCAGCAAGAAGACGTTTTGCGGTACGGATGATTCCAGGCGCGGATGCTGCCTGTTGGAGACAGCCGACTCCGCCGCAGGTACAAGGTTCCGTTTCATCCTCGATAATATGGATATGTCCGAGCTCGCCGCAGAGACATTCTCTTCCGGCGCGAATCTTTCCGTCGAGGATCACGGCCCCGCCGATTCCTGTTCCGAGAGTGATCATAACCATATCCCGGAATGCTTTTCCGCTGCCCTGCCACATTTCGCCGAAAGCTGCGGTATTCGCATCATTTTCACAGAAAACAGAAATGCAATCGAGAAGCGCGCTGAGATCTTCCTGCGGATTAGTATCTTTCCAGCCAAGATTTGCACAGACTTCTACGTATCCGCCAGATAAAACGAGACCAGGGATCCCCATTCCGATTCCCGCGATATCTGCCAGAGAAAGTCCCCGGCCGGCGAGTGTTTCGCGGATCGAGCAGGCAATATCTTCGAGAATATGTCCGCCATTATCATCGATCCTTGTGGAAATTGCCCATGAAAAAAGAAGTGTTCCATCCGAGTCGAACAGGCCAAGCTTCGTTGAAGTGCCGCCAAGATCGATACCGATCAGATGGCAGTTTGAATTTTTCTGCATGTATATCTCCCTTCATAAATTTTCTGAAATAATACTAATTTCATTATAAGCAAGGGGGACAGAAAAGTCAAAAGAGAAATAAAATTATTTCAAAAAACATTATAGTTCGGAAAATAATATATAATAAATTAAAAGTACAAAGGAGAATTAAGTGATGATAGATGTAGTAGCTGCTGTAATAGTGAAGGATAATAAGTTTTTAATAACAAGAAGAGCGCCTAAGTTAAAGCTTGAAGGAATGTGGGAATTTCCAGGTGGAAAAGTAGAGAAAGGCGAATCATTGCATGAAGCCATAGAAAGAGAAATAAAAGAAGAGCTAAGCTGCACAGTAAAAGCAGTTGAAATATTTGA
>OGOE01001658.1_pt1 | contig 12761 bp, 13 predicted proteins | sample 1552611 | NCBI WGS metagenome assembly OGOE01 (sample SAMEA2580129, study PRJEB22360) | human gut metagenome | biome: human gut; feature: human-associated habitat; material: faeces | place: Denmark | collected 2008/2010
TACAGTTTCAGAAGCTGGGTGCCGAGAATTTTGCGGAACTCAGTAAGTATTATGGAAGACGCCACGACAATACATGTGACAGTGTGATGCTTGACAATTTTCTCTGGGCGGATTATTATCATGTCCACTTCTGCGAGAGAGATGGCAAGGCAGTTCTCTGGATTATGAAGATTTTAGGAAAGATGTACGCATCTCTTCCTGTGTGCGCCATCGAGGATATGCCCCACTACTTTAAAGAGATCGAACAATATTTCAACGAGAATCTTCATCTGCCGCTTGAGATCTACCTGGCGGACCAGGAGGCGGTGGATTATTTAAAGCTTCCGGCGGACCGCTACTCCGTAACGGAGCTTCCGGATGCAAAGGACTACCTTTACAGTGCGGAGGCGTTGAAGACATTGTCCGGAAAAGCACTTCATAAGAAGAAAAACAACCTGAACGCATTTAAGAAAGCATATGATGGAAGATATGAGTACCGGACGCTCTGCTGTTCGGACGGCTGCGAGATCTGGAAGTTTCTGGATCAATGGAGAGAGGGAAAAGGCCAGGAGGTCGAGGGACACTTGGATTATGAAGTGGAAGGAATCCACGAGATCTTAAGGAACTGCTCGATGCTGTCAGTCCGCATGGGAGGGATCTATGTGGATGACCGGTTGGAGGCGTTCTCCATCGGAAGCTATAATAATAAGGAAAAGATGGCGATCATCCACATCGAAAAGGCGAACCCGGAGATGCGCGGACTTTACCAGATGATCAACCAGCAGTTCCTGATCCATGAATTCCCGGAGGCGGAGATCGTAAACCGCGAGGATGATATGGGACTCCCGGGACTTCGGCAGGCAAAGATGTCTTATGCGCCGATGGATTTCGCGAGAAAGTATCGGATTAAACAGTTAGATTTTGAGGCACAGAGCGCGGAGTAAAGTATGATACGGTATTTGGAGACAGAAGAAAAGGGAAGATGCCTGGATCTCTGGAGAGAGGCGTTCCCGGAAGATTCCACGGAATTTTGTGATTATTATTTTAAGGAAAAAATGAAGGACAACAAGGTACTTGTCCGGGAGGAGAATGGCGAGATCGTGTCCATGCTCCACCTGAACCCTTATAAGATCTATATGCGGGGAAGTGAGGCCGTGTGCGACTATATCGTCGGCGTTTCCACACTGGTTGCTGAGCGCCACAAGGGATACATGAGAAGTCTCATGCTGGCGATGCTGCGGGATATGCAGGAAGAACGGATGCCGTTTACGTTCCTGATGCCGGCGAGAGAGTCCCTGTACCGTCCTTATGATTTCCGGTATATTTATGATCAGCCGCGCTGGGTTCTCAAATATAATCCCCACATCCACAGAGAGCCCTGTAACCTGAAGACGCTGGGCGCAGATCTGGCGGAGTGGCAGACTGCCTGGTTAAAGAGACAATATGAGGTCTTTGCGATCCGCGATGAGGCATATTTACAGCGGATGGAGAAGGAGCTTGCCAGCGAAAATGGAACCTGCACACTGCTCTATGACGATGACTGGTTTATCGGAATGCAGAGTGAGTGGGGCTTAAAGGAACGGGAGATGCGTTATCTCTACATCGGAGAACATTACCGGAGCGAGGCGGGACGGAAGCCGGCGATCATGGCGCGTATCGTCTGCATGCCGGAGTTCGTAAAGACGATCCGGCTGGCGGAGAACTGTCCGCAGGATGAAGTGACGGTGGAGATCGGGATCAACGATCTCTTCGTACCGCAGAATCAGGGTGCATGGCTGTGGCAGCTGACAAAGGAAGGCTCGAGGATGATCCAGGAATCCCGGTTTATCGCAAAGGGGAAAATGGAGGTCCTGACGATCTCGGAGCTTACCGAGTGGCTGTTCGGGTACCGGACACCGGCGCAGGTGGCGAAGATCCCGTATGGGGAGTATATTGAGCCGTTTCACGGAGTGTTCTTAGATGAAGTTGTATAAATGATATCAGGGTCAAACGGTGCATGATCCGCTGACAGCAAAGCAGAAAAGCGCATGATATCAGATGTGAGATGACTCCCACCTCTTTAGGTGACGAGCAGCAAGAATGCCGAGACGTTCTTGAATACAGAAAGGAGAGATCTGTCATGACAGAGCGGGAAACATTAAAAAAGTGGCTGGGTGAGAGCAGCAATATCGTATTTTTCGGCGGTGCCGGCGTGTCCACGGAGAGCCATATTCCGGATTTCAGGAGTACGGACGGACTGTACAACCAGCAGTATGATTATCCGCCGGAGACGATCTTAAGCCATTCCTTCTATATGAGAAAGCCGGAGGAATTTTACCGATTCTACCGGAACAAGATGCTGTTTCCGAACGCGGAGCCGAACAGAGCTCATAAGGCACTTGCAAAGTTAGAGAAAATGGGAAAATTAAAGGCAGTCGTAACACAGAATATCGACGGACTGCATCAGAAAGCGGGCAGCAGGGAGGTTTTGGAACTCCATGGTTCCGTACTGCGGAATTACTGCACACGCTGTGGAAAGTTCTATGGACTGGATGCAATCTTAAATTCTACGGGAGTTCCGAAATGTACCTGCGGCGGAACGATCAAGCCAGATGTAGTCCTCTATGAGGAAGGGCTGGATCAGGAGACCATCGAGAAATCCGTGAAATATATCGCGAATGCGGACGTGCTGATCATCGGCGGAACGTCCCTCACGGTATATCCTGCAGCGGGACTCATCGATTATTACCGGGGACATAAGCTGGTCCTCATCAATAAATCCGTGACACCGATGGATAACCGAGCGGATCTCGTGATCAGCGGGCCGATCGGTGAAGTGCTTGGGGACGCAGTCGGAGTATAAACAAATATTGTTTAGAATGATCGATGAATGCCGCAGTAAGTTTGAACATAATACATAGGCTGGAATGGGCGCACATATAAAGCGCGCGGCAAAAGCGCAGAAAACAGGAGGCAGAAACTATGTATCAGGCAGCAGAGAATCGTTATGAGACTATGGAGTATAAACGCTGTGGAAGAAGCGGTTTAAAGCTTCCGCGGATCGCGCTGGGACTCTGGCAGAATTTCGGGCTGGAGAAGACAATCGCGGAACAGGAGGAGATCCTGTGCCATGCTTTCGATAGCGGAATCACACACTTTGATCTTGCAAATAACTACGGACATCCGGCAAACGGCCTTGCTGAGAAAAATTTCGGTCAGGCGCTTAAGGACTGTCTTGGTACATACCGGGATGAGCTTGTGATCTCCACGAAAGCCGGATATGATATGTGGCCGGGACCGTATGGCAACTGGGGATCAAGAAAGTACCTGATGGCGAGTCTTGACCAGAGCTTAACGCGAATGGGACTGGATTACGTGGATATTTTCTACCACCACAGACCGGACCCGGAGACACCGTTGGAGGAGACCATGGGTGCGCTCAGCGATATCGTCCGCAGCGGAAAGGCGCTTTATGTAGGACTTTCCAATTATAAAGAGGAAGAAACGAGAAAAGCGGTCAGGATCTTAAAGGAAAACGGAACGCCGTGCCTGATCCACCAGCCGCGCTATAATATGCTGGAGCGTTGGGTGGAAGACGGACTTCTCTCCGCGCTTGATGAAAACGGAGTGGGCTGTATCTGCTTTTCCCCGCTCGCTCAGGGCGCACTGACAGATAAATACCTGAAGGGGATTCCGGCAGGTTCCCGCGCATCCCGTGAGGGAACGACGGTGGCACAGCGGTATCTTTCTGATGAACAATTAGAAAAAATCAAACAATTAAACCAATTTGCGGAAGAACGTGGACAGACGCTGGCGCAGATGGCTATCGCCTGGATCTTACGCCGCCCGGAGGTGACAACGGTCCTGGTGGGCGCCAGCAGGGTTTCGCAGCTGGATAACAGTCTTGCGGCGCTTGAGTGCACGGGATTTTCGGAGAATGAGCTGAAAAGGATCGACGAGATTCTGGCATAAAAGAACTTAGAACAGGATCAACACGCAGAAAACGTATGAAGCGTGAAAATTTGTAAGAAATAAAAGATCGTTTGAGAAGACAGGTTTCAGGCAACAGGAGACATAGAGAATGGTATATGAAGTAGGCGATATCGTAAAATTAAAGAAACCGCATCCCTGCGGCAGTCAGGAATGGGAAATCCTGCGCGTGGGCGCGGACTTCCGTTTAAAATGCATGGGCTGCGGCCATATGGTCATGGTGACGAGACGGCTGGTGGAGAAGAATACCAGAGGACTCAGGAAGCCGGATGGGACGGAAGTAAAATAAAGGAAACTTGAAAAACAAAAACCAGTCACATGGGATCCATTAGAGCGGGAAGCGTAATGGAAAACATGTGGCTGGTTTTTGAGTTCGGAGGCAACTATAAAAGCGCACAGATCTTCTCCGCCGCGTCCTGCGGCTCCCCGGTATTCGGGATATTGTACTTTGCATATTTCTTATATAACCCGCGTCGCGTGAGATAGGTGTTCTCGATTTCCTCTTTTGTGTGATTCTTAAATAACGGTCGTTCCGGATGTAACGCAAGATTCCGGTAACAGTCCTCAAACGGGCGGTCGATATAGAAGATCGTGCCGCTCTTCGCGAGGATCTCCCCGTTCCGGTCAAAGGTCAGCATTCCGCCTCCGGTGGAGACCACGGACGGGCCGAGGCCGCATACCTGACGGGCGATCTCATGTTCATAGTCCCGGAACAAAGACTCCCCGCCTTCTGCGAAGATCTCCGGGATCGTCATCTTGTAATGTTCGATCAGCATCTGATCCGTATCGTAAAACGGGAGACCGAGCTGTTCGGAGAGAAGTTTCCCGATAGTGGTCTTTCCGCTGCTTGTGAAGCCGCATAAAATAATTGGATGTTCTGGTGTCATGTCTGGTTCCTCTCGAAAGGTCTGCTGATTCTGGCGAAAGTATTCTGCGTTTTTGATAAGACCGCACCGGGTATCAAATGAGCCGGCAATGTCGGCCTGTAAATGAAAAGCACATATAAAATACCATAAATATAGAAGAAAGGCAATAAGAGTGAGGACAAAGTTTCCGGGAATAGCAGAAGCGGTTTCCTAAAACGTGGGCGGGCGAGTCTGCCGACACATATATTACTCCGCCTTCAGCAATGGATAATGCCCCAAAAACTGCTGCAGCGCCAGATTCCCGGAGGATCTTTTCCACGCCGCAATGATCTCAACGACCTCCTCTTCACCGATCAGCGGGATAAACACAAGGTTTTCCGCATTTGTCAGCTTATGCGTCACATAGGAGGGAATAATGGAGATCCCTTCCTCGATGGATACCATCATGAGAATACTCTCCACATCGTTGGAACGGAAAAAGATGTCCGGATGATATCCGGCCTGCTCATACATCTCGTAGAAGCGGAGGTCACTGACGGAATCCCCGGTGCTGGACGGGGTCATGAACAGCAGGCGTTCGCCGTGGAGCTCTGACCGCTGAAGGGATTCCCGCCTGGAAAGTGGATGATTGCTGTAAACAGCGACCATCAGAGGACTGCGCTCAATGAGCCGGTATTCAATGGACTCGTTTTTCACAAGCTCCGTGCTGTCCCAGGTAAAAATAATATCATATTCGTCCTTCAATAGCCCCGCGGCGAGAAGATCGGTGTTCCGGCGGTAACAGGAGACAAGAATATTTGGATATTTATTATGGAAGAAACGCAGGGAGTTGGAAAAATTGCTTCGCTCAAAGCCTTTTGTATATCCGATCCGCAGGGTTCCTACCATACCGGTTGAAACCTCCTGAATCCGGTTTACCGCCTGATCAATGCGGCCGAGGATCGACCTTGCATCACTTAAAAATGCGCTTCCGGCCGGAGTCAGGGAGATCGGGCGGCTCGACCGGTCAAAGAGCGGGACGCCGAGGCTGTCTTCTAACGCGCGGATCTGCTGGGTGATGGCAGTCTGGGTAATATAAAACTGATCTGCGGCTTTTGTGAAACTGCGGCATTCAGCGGCGGTCACGAAGTAGCGCAGCTGGTTTGTGTTCATAAGCTCCTCCTAAAAATAGGAATAAATCACCCCACTCTGTGGGAAGGATCGTTACTCTTCGTAAAACATAAGTTTTTCTTATGATATCATACAAAATGCGCGGTTGCAAATCCTTTTACCGGGCGGTATCATAAGACTACTGATGCTGGATGGCGGTACAAGGGCAGATATGTTTCAAACGGAGCATGCTGTACCATACCGAATACAGTGAAGGCAGCAGGATAAGAGCTGCGGATAAGACAGGCGCGGGCTGCAGCTGTAAGAGGGGAGTTATGCTTATGAAACGAGAAAATTTTGGCTCACGTTTAGGCTTTTTACTGGTAAGCGCGGGCTGTGCGATCGGAATTGGAAATGTGTGGCGGTTCCCGTATGTAGCGGGACAGAACGGAGGCGGCGTGTTCGTCCTGTTCTATCTGCTGTTCCTGTTGTGTATGGGCGTCCCGGTCCTCACGATGGAGCTTGCGGTGGGTCGTGCGGGACGAAAGAGCGCGGTCGGCGCGTATCGGGCACTGGAAAAGCCGGGCAGTAAATGGCATGTACACGGATGGTTCTGTATCCTTGGCTGTTACCTGTTAATGATGTATTACACAACCGTATCCGGCTGGATGCTCAGCTATTTTGTGAAGTTCGCGACGGGAACATTCACCGGAATGAATACGGATCAGGTTGCGGGAGTATTTGGGGATATGCTTGGCAATCCCGGAGAGATGGGATTCTGGATGGCTGTGACTGTTGTTGTCGGATTTTTTATCTGCAGCAGAGGTCTTCAGAATGGCCTTGAGAAGATCACAAAATGGATGATGGCGGCGCTGTTATTGCTGATCCTGGTGCTTGCGGGACACAGCCTGATCCTTCCGGGCGCGAAAGAGGGACTGAGCTTTTACCTTCTCCCGGATTTCAAACGCGCGTCGGAGGTTGGGCTCGGATCGGTGATCATGGCGGCTATGAACCAGTCCTTCTTTACATTAAGCCTTGGAATTGCGGCAATGGAGATCTTCGGGAGCTACATGTCCGAGGAACATACGCTTGCAGGTGAGGCGGTACGTATCTGCGGCCTTGATACGCTGGTAGCCCTTTCCGCCGGACTGATTATTTTCCCGGCATGCTTTTCCTTCGGTGTACAGCCGGATGCCGGCCCGCAGCTGATCTTTATCACACTTCCGAATGTATTTGCAAACATGGCAGGTGGACGGATCTGGGGCATGCTGTTCTTCTTATTTATGTCGGCGGCAAGCTTCTCAACTGTTATCGCCGTGTTTGAAAATCTGCTTTCCAGCTGCATGGATAACTTTGGATGGAGCAGACGAAAGGCTTCCGTGATCAACTGCATTTTCGTCCTGATCGCCAGTCTGCCCTGTGTTCTGGGCTACAATGTATGGAGCAGCCTTCACATCATCGGCGCGAGAGATGTTCTGGATTCTGAGGACTTCTTAGTCAGCAACCTGCTTTTACCGCTTGGATCCCTTGTTTATCTCTTATTCTGCGTGAGCAAGTGGGGATGGGGATATGATAAGTATCTCGCGGAGGCAAACAATGGAGCGGGACTTAAGATGCCGGGGGCGAACTGGGCGAAGATCTATTTCCGGTATGTTCTTCCGGTACTGATTTTGGTGATCCTGATCCAGGGACTGATCGGATAACAGACTGACCGGTATGCACGAAATTCATAAAAAGACAGGAATTCATGAAAAACTTACCGGTTTAATGCGATATGCACATAAAAACTTTAAAGTGTAAAAGCTTTTGTATTGAATATCGAAATAACCTGTGTTATAATAAGCATCGCAAATACAAAAAAAGAGGAGAGTACCACAATGAAAAAGATGATTGCACTGGGCATGGCCGCTATGATGTGCCTGTCCATGACTGCATGCAGTGTCTCCACATCTTCCAAGACCGAGACGACCGCAGCAGCAACAGAAGCAGCTGAGACAACTGCAGAAGCAGCAAAAGACAGCGAGACAACCGCAGAGGCTGCCGGCGATCTTGTTGCGACCGCAGATTATCCGACAAAACCGATCACAATGATCATTCCTTACGGTGCAGGCGGAACAACCGATACATGGGGCAGAAAACTTGCAGTTCTGCTTGAAAAATATTTAGGACAGCCGATTACCGTTACAAACCAGGGTGGCGCGTCCGGATCCATCGGAAGCCAGTTCGTAAAAGAGCAGCCGTCTGATGGCTACACACTTCTTGTGTGTGCGGAGACGATGGGAACCTACAGAACCATGAATATCTGCGACCTCGGATACGATGATTTCACCGTTATCTCTCCGTTGGTTGGTGATCCGAAGGTTCTTGTAGTCGGAAAAGACTCCAAGTACAACACACTTCAGGAGCTTCTTGATGCGATCAAGGAAAATCCGGGAAAGATCACAATGTCCCACTCCGGCCCTGGAGGAAGCGGACACAATCAGGGCCTTGTATTAAAAGAACTCGGCTATGAAGTTGCTATGACAAGCTTTGACTCCGGTAACGACGCGCTTCTCGGTGTCATCGGCGGACAGGTTGACTTCACAAACCCGAATATCTCCACCCTCGGCGGCTATATCGAGAGCGGCGATGTGAAACCGTTAGCAGTATTCTCCGATAAGAGAATGGACGCTTACCCGGATATCCCGGCGTTTACAGAGACAGTTCCGGAAGCTGAAAAGTACTTAAATATCCCGTACACACTCCTTTCCTTCGCTGTAAATAACGATACACCGCAGGAGGTTGTTGATGTATTAAAGGCAGCATCTGAGAAGGTATTCGCAGATCCGGAGTGGACCGACTTCGTAAAACAGAACGCAGCGGATCCGGTATATGACGAGTACAAAGATGACGCATCGATCCAGGCATTCTATGACAACTGGAAATCCGTAATCTGCTGGTTACAGTATGACAACGGTGTTGCCGAGAAGAGTCCGGAAGAGTTCGGCATCAAGAGAATTGGAGAATAATCAATGAAGAATAAGATTCATTCGCTGATCGTCGAAGGAATTGTATTTTGCGGGAGCGGCCTTGTGCTGCTCTCGTATTCTCTTTCATCCTACGCGAAAGGGTTTAACAAAAGCTGGGCACAGTCCCCGTACCTGTTTCCGCTGATCGTGGCGATCGCCATGATCGGTCTGTCCTTATGGATCGTCGGAGAGGGAGTTACGGCGATGAAAAAGGCTGCCGCAAATCCGGATGACAAGAAGCCGGAAAAGGCAGGAAAAACAGAAAAGAGGCGCTGGGTCGTGATCGCCCTGATCCTCTGTGCGATCTACTATGCGGCTCTCGCCTTCATTAAAATTCCGTATATCACCATCGGAATTTTATCTTTTGCGTATACATTTTCGACATTTGAGGTTGTGACGGTGGTATTCCTGATCGCCATGATGGTTTTCATGGGTGTCAGAAAAATTCCGGTCCTTGTCTTCGTGCCGATCGGAACCACCTTGTTCTTAAGCCTCGCATTCCGCACATTCTTACATGTGCTTCTGCCATAGAAAGGAGAAAGGAAAATGATGCAGATGTTATCCGTGGTCGATCCGCGGTTTATCCTTATGGTTCTCCTTGGTTCTGTGGCTGGTCTGTTCGTAGGAGCGATCCCGGGACTTTCCGTGTCCATGGCGACCGCGCTTCTCGTATCCATTACTTATACCTGGGAACATTCAGACGCCCTGGCGATGATCATGGGTGTCTATGTAGTCGGAGTCTTCTCCGGTGCGGTATCGGCGATCCTGATCAATATCCCCGGCGCGCCTTCATCGGTCGTAACGACACTGGACGGCTATCCGATGTCGAAAAAAGGTCAGTCCTACAAGGCGCTCTTTACCGCAACGATCTATTCGTTTATCGGAAGCTTATTTGGCCTTCTGGCTCTGGGACTCTTAGCGGAACCGGTATCGAGAGTTGCGATCAAATTTACAAAGATGGACTATTTCCTTCTGGCTCTCTTCGGACTTGCGACGGTTGGTTCCGTCAGCACGAAGAACTACGCGAAGGGCCTTATCAGCGTTATGATCGGTCTTGTGATCAGCATGATCGGACTGGATCCGCTGATGGGAACAAAGCGCCTGACCTTCGGGATCCAGAACCTCGCGGGCGGTGTCAGCACAGTCCCGGCACTTGTCGGCTTCTTCGGTTTCGCAGAAGTGCTCTCTGTTGTATACAACATGAAGCAGGAGCAGAATGTCCTTGCGATGGAAAAGGCGAAGGTCAGCCTGAAAGAGATCTTAAAAAGCTGGAAGCTTTCCTTATATACATCCACGATCGGTCTTTTAGTCGGCGCTCTTCCGGGAGCAGGCGGACCGGTGGCATCCTTTATCGCATATAATGAGGCGAAGCGTCTCGTAAAGAAGCCGGAGGTTCCCTTCGGTGAGGGCGCAGTGGAAGGAATCGTGGCCAGTGAGTCCTCCAACAACGCATGTATCGGCGGTGCACTGATCCCGATGCTGACGTTGGCGGTTCCGGGCGACGCAGTTACCGCGATCATCCTTTCCGTATTCTATGTCCATGGCTTACAGCCGGGTCCGTTATTTATCACCCAGAACAAAGAATCTTTCTACTCGATCGTAGTAGCGGGAATCATCGCGTGCTTTGCGCTTTTACTGTTAGGACTGATTGTTGCCCCGAGGATCTGTAAGGTCATTACGATCCCGAAGAACATCATGATCCCGGTGGTAACGAGTCTCTGTGTGATCGGTTCCTTCGCGTGCAACAACCGTCTGTTTGATGTGGGACTCATGTTCTTCTTCGGACTGATGGGATTCATGATGCGCCGATTCGATTATCCGGTTGCCCCGCTGATCCTTGCGATGGTACTCGGAAAGATGATGGATTCCAATTTCCGTCAGGCAGTGTCCCTGGCATCGTCCTCCGACAACCCGTTTATGGCGATGTTCGGACATCCGATCACGATCGTTCTTTCGATTTGTACATTATTCGTCCTTCTTGGAAATATTCCGTGGACGAAGCCATATATCGATAAAGTAAAAGGGATCTTTTCGAGAAAAACGGCGTAATTTCAGATAAAACTTCTGAAAAACAGGCCGGATCACCAAATTTCGACCGGCGCAGGATCTCTCACCGGTGCGAAAGATGGTAAGGAATGAAAAAAGTATAAAAAGAGCAGGAAATCAGGCAAAAAGTGCTTGCATTTCCTGCTCTTTTTTGCTAAGATTATTACCTGTGACATGTAAAAAATCCTTGCTCCTGATACTGAAAATCGGGGGCCGGAAGACCAGAAGGAGGTTTATGAAACTATGAACAAATACGAGTTAGCAGTTGTTCTTAGCGCAAAACTTGAAGATGACGAGAGAGCAGCCGCACTTGAGAAAGTGAAAGGCTATATCACACGTTTCGGCGGCAATATCGTTGATGTGGACGAATGGGGCAAGAAGAGACTTGCATACGAGATCCAGAAGAGCAAAGAGGGATTCTACTACTTCATCCACTTCGAGGGTGAGGCAAACTGCCCGAACGAGGTTGAGGCTCACATCCGTATTATGGAGCCGGTTGTTCGCTATCTTTGCGTAAGACAGGACGCTTAATAAAGAAAGAGTGAGAATATGAACAGAGTTATCCTTATGGGTAGATTAACCAGAGATCCGGAAGTACGCTATTCCCAGGGCGAGCGCTCTATGGCGATCGCAAGATATACACTTGCAGTTGACAGAAGAGGCAGAAGAAGCCAGGACGGCGATCAGGGTCAGACGGCCGATTTTATCAACATCGTAGCTTTTGATCGTGCCGGTGAATTTGCGGAGAAATACTTCCGTCAGGGCATGCGTGTACTGGTTTCCGGAAGAATCCAGACCGGAAGCTATGTAAATAAGGATGGCCAGAAGGTCTATACAACAGATATTATTGTAGATGACCAGGAATTCGCTGACAGCAAGGGTCAGGGCGGCGATAACAGCGGCTTTGGCGGCGGCAACAGCTATGGCGGCGGAAACCGCGGCGGCTACCAGCAGGGGACAAGACCTGCTCCGTCCAGTGCCATTGGCGACGGATTTATGAATATCCCGGATGGAGTCGAGGACGAAGGACTTCCATTCAACTAAATATCAGTCTGAGGCAATACAGTGCGTTACTCCTAATTCGCTGTGAGTAGACTGAGTTTGCACGTGGCCGGACAAGCATTGGACGGTTACAGACAACGAAACTAACAGGAGGTAATTTAAAATGGCATTCAATAAAGGTGACAAGTCCGATTCTTCCAGAGTAAGAAGAGGCGGCATGCATAGAAGAAAAAAAGTTTGCGTATTCTGCGGCGATAAGAACGGCGAGATCGATTACAAGGACGTAAACAAGTTAAAGAGATACGTATCCGAGAGAGGAAAAATCCTCCCGAGAAGAATCACAGGCAACTGCGCAAAGCACCAGAGAGCTTTAACAGTAGCTATCAAGAGAGCACGTCATATCGCTCTTATGCCGTACACATGTGAATAATTCCTTAGAATAAGGATTTTCACGGATAAAGTAAGGTTTTATCTAATTAATTTGAAGCATCATTCGAGCCCCTATGTGAGAGATCACACAGGGGCTTTTTTCTATTGGCGTATTTCGTATGGGACATTTCGTTTCCAGCATTGCCAATTTAGCATAAATTGCATAAATAATCGGGAAAGCAACATAGATAAATATAGTTGAATATGTTTTACGTCCGTGTTAGAATGAACATAGAAAACTAAAAAGCATAGCATCTGCAAGGGTGCTACCAACACCCTTGCAGATGTGAAAAGTGTTTAAGGGACACTTCTCACAATGGTTGCGCCACTACTATGCCATTCCATTATAGTCGAAATAATAATAATAGACAAG
>OGOE01001659.1_pt1 | contig 12760 bp, 11 predicted proteins | sample 1552611 | NCBI WGS metagenome assembly OGOE01 (sample SAMEA2580129, study PRJEB22360) | human gut metagenome | biome: human gut; feature: human-associated habitat; material: faeces | place: Denmark | collected 2008/2010
CCTACGATGAGCTGCACCTCGACAAGCTCGGTGACGAGCTGAGTGCGCTTTTCATCATTATCTCCGATACAGATGCCACATTCAACTTCCTTGTAGCGATCATGTATTCCCAGCTTTTCAACCTACTCTGCACCAAAGCAGATAATTCCCCAGGTGGAAAGCTGACCTATCATGTACGCTGTTTGTTAGACGAGTTCGCCAATATTGGCGAAATACCGCAGTTTGAGAAGCTCATTGCGACTATCCGAAGCCGTGAAATATCGGCAAGTATCATCTTGCAAGCTAAGAGCCAGCTAAAGGCTATTTATAAAGATAATGCAGATACGATCGAAGGCAACTGTGATACGATGCTGTTTTTGGGCGGCAAGGAGAAGTCAACATTAAAGGAGATCAGTGAAAGTCTCGGAAAAGAGACAATCGACTCCTTTAATACTTCTACTAACAGAGGTCAGAGTGAAAGCTACGGTATGAACTATCAGAAGCTCGGCAAAGAACTGAAAAGTCAGGACGAACTGGCGGTCATGGACGGCGGTAAATGTATCTTACAGGTGCGAGGAGTGCGTCCGTTCTTCTCGGACAAGTTTGACATTACCCGTCATAAGCAATATCCAATGCTTTTGGACGATAATCCTGAGATGGGGTTCAACATCGAAAAATATGTGAGTGACCAAAAGGCGATGCGTTTGAGACTGTCTCAACAGGAGAAGTTCACGGGGTATGGTGTTGATATGACGGCCGCCGGACAGGAAGTTACAACAGTATCAGCAACAGAAACAGAAACCGCTGATACACAAAATTCTGAGGAAACCGACGAAAAAGAGATATATGTCGGATTTTAACTCGGACAGTGAAGAAACCGAACAAAGAGATAATCGGTTGAAGCTGCGGACATTCTTTACTTTATTTTTTGAGGGAGACTTTTTACCTATGAACGAACTGAATATTTCTGCGGTCGATGCTACCGCTATGGAGACAGCAACCACTACCTCTGCACCTAAGCACAAGTGGCTCTCTAAGCTCACCCGTGGTGCAAAGAAGGCAACGATGTTCTGCACTGTTGCAGGCATCATGGCATCTACCTGTGCAACTCAGGCATTCGCAGCAGGCACCGGCGAGGTCGATACCTCGTCCTTTATCACTACTGCCTGCACCGTACTCAAAAGCGTCATCTGCCTTATCGGCGGCGGTGTTTCGCTTTGGGGTGTCGTAAACCTCCTCGAAGGTTACGGCAACGATAACCCCGGTGCGAAGTCTCAGGGCATGAAGCAGCTTATGGCTGGTCTTGGTCTGATCCTCCTCGCTATCATTCTCGTACCTGTTCTTGAGGGTATGATGACGGGTGCGGTGTAATCTGACACACGCTAATCAAGAAAAGAGACAAGCGTAAACCTCGGCTGAACGCTATATAAATGATGCCGTTCCAATAGAATTATGAAAGGTCGCTCAGCGGTGGGCTGTGGTGGGTATGGGCGATAAGACAGAATGGGAATAAACATCGGTTATCTGACAGCGAACCGAACAAGTGCAGGAGATGAGGTCTACACACCATTTTATGCGGTAGAACCGTTACTGGAGTTTCTTCCGAAAGATAAGAAGATATGGTGTCCGTTCGATGAGGAATGGAGCGCTTTCTATCAGTTCCTTTCGGAGAAAGGCTATGAAGTGGAGCGAAGCAGCTTAAAGGAGGGACAGGACTTTTTCAGGTATGAACCCGAACATTGGGACATTCTTGTGTCCAATCCCCCATTCAGCAAAAAGAATGAAGTCTTAAAAAGAGCTTTTTCTTTTCAGAAGCCCTTCGCTCTGCTCCTGCCCGTGAACAGTATTCAAGGCAAGGCGAGATATAAGATTTTCAACAACGAAATCCAGATGCTCTCCTTTGACGGGCGTGTGGACTATCATACACGGCAGAACATGGAATGTACCACTAAGGGCAATCACTTCGGCTCTGCTTATTTCTGCCGTGACCTTCTGCCCTCCAAACTGGAGCTTCGGCAGCTTGTCAAATATGACAGACCTTTAGTCACTCCCACGATTGGAGGTGATGAATAATGGGAATTATCAGCGATGCGATCGATGCACTGGAAGATTGGTGTAAAGACTTATTTAAGGACGGCATCCAGTCTCAGTTTGACGGCATTTCCGACCTACTGACCGACACTTTCTCGCAAACAACGGGAACAGGCGGCAGCGGTGGACTTGTCAATGACTTCGTAACTCAGCACCCGTCACAGTTCACCGGCGGAGGTACTGGCGGTACTACGATCTGGACAACGATCGAAACGCTTTGCAACAATGTCGTAGTGCCTATCGGCGGTTTCATTCTGACAGTTATCCTGCTGAATGAACTGATACAGATGGTACTGCGAGGAAATAACTTCAAGGACTTCGATGATTCTATCTTCATTAAATGGATCATCAAAGCCTTGTGCGGTGTAATACTGGTCGCCAACACCTATTACATCGCTTCGGCACTATTCTCGTTTGGCACAACGGTATGCTCCAATGGGCTTGCCACACTATTCGGGACCGGAGATTATCTATCTTCCACACTCTCGATCAATCCGTCGGCTCTCAGCGGTCTGAGCTTGGGTGAGCTGATGACGGTGTGGTTTATTTCCCTGATCGTTCATCTTGGGGTGCTGATACTGATAGTCGCTATCGTTATCACACTTGCAAGCCGTATCATCGAGGTGTTTATGTATCTCAGCATTGCACCTATCCCTATGGCAACCATGATGGACAGCGGTGAATGGGCTTCTATCGGTAAGAACTGGATCAAACAGCTTCTCGCTCTTTCTTTCCAGGGGTTCTTTATCGTAGTGGCACTCGGTATTTTCAAGACGCTTTTCTCCAATGCAATCGTTGCTCTGAATGCAAGTACAGACGGCGTTATCCTGCAAATGGGACTGCTTCTCGGCTATACCGCAGCACTTATCTTCACGATTCTCCGCACAGGAGCTATCTCAAAATCTGTGTTTAGCGCACATTGAGAACAAGATCGGAGGTTTTATGGCACATTATGTACCGATCCCAAAGGACTTGAACGACATCAAAGAGAAGTTCATCATGGGATTTACAAAAAGACAGGTAATATGCTTCGGTATCGGTCTTGTTCTTGGTGCGCCTGTGTACTTTCTCACAAGAGCGTCTATCGGAATGTCGGGAGCGATCTTCGCTATGGGTGCGGTCGCCGCACCTGCGATACTCTGCGGCATTTACAAGAAAAACGGGGTGTTCTTGGAGAAACAGGTGAAGTTCATGCGTGAATACTTCACAAGACCGAGAAAGCGATATTACCGAACAACAAACATTTTCGTTTCTATCGAAAGACAGATCGAATACAACAGAATCAAGAAGAAGTTGAGAGATGCCGAAAGAAAAGGCTGATACGGCTCTTATATATAATAGTATAACTTTCGGTGTCTCCGCTTTGAAATAAACGGAGGTCACAATGGGCTTTAGAAAGAGAAATGCCAAGTTAAGTGATAATAAGTCGAAGTCGGCTGTTATCATGGGCAAGCCTGCCTCACAGCTTACAAAAGAGGAGAAAAAGATACTCTCCGCACGAATGGCGGAGATCAGGAGTGAAAACGGCGGTAAGAATACTGTGCAGAACACGATACCGTTTCTTTGTATGTACAAGGACGGTGTGTGTCAGGTCAGCGAAAACTTCTTTTCCCTGACGGTGCAGTTTTACGATGCCAACTACTCCATTGCAGAGTTTGATGAGCAGAACAATATCTTTTCCAAGTATTGCGATGTGATCAATCTCTTTGACAATACGATCAAATTTCAGCTTACCTTTGAAAATCAGAACAGATCAAAGGCAAAGCTCGTCAAAACGGTGCAGATACCCGAACACGACGATGATTTCAACTCTATCCGCAAGGAATACAGCGAAATGCTTACCGACAAGCTCCTGAAAGGCAGCAACGGTCAGTCAGCTCGTAAGTTCCTGACATTCGGTATCGAATCCACATCATACAAGGCGGCAAGGGCAAAGCTCATGAGCATTAAGAACGATGTTATCAAGGGCTTCAAAGCCTTTGGTGTCGAAGCGGAACTGCTTGACGGCAGACAGCGGCTTGAAGCTCTGTATTATGCCCTGAACCCTTACAGAAATTCCCCATTCATTTTCGATTGGGGCGAAATGCTGAGGGCAGGAATGGACACAAAGGATTTCATCTGTCCGCCCTCGCTCAAATTCAATAAGAGCGATTTTGAGATCGGCAATGCCTACGGCGCTGTGTGGGGTATGAATATCCTCGCCGGAGAGCTGCCCGATGAAATTCTCAAGGACTTCCTTGAAATGCAGAATCTGTTCTGCGTGAACATTCATGTCGAACCGCTGGACCAGATAGATGCCCTGAAATTCGTCAAAAAGAAGCTCACGAATGTGGAGCAGATGAAGATCGACGAACAGAAGAAAGCATCGCAGTCGGGCTATGATCCGGACATTCTGCCTCCTGCGATCAAGATGTATATCGAGGACATCGAAAAGCTCCTCGGTGACTTGAACAGCAAAAATGAGCGATTATTCCATATCAGCATTTCACTGAGGGCATACGCAAAATCGAAGAAAGACCTGAAACTTCTTTCTGAGATGCTGAAAAGAACTTGCCAGAAAAACAACTGCATCATGTTCCCGTATGATTACAGGCAGGAGCAGACACTTGTATCCACGCTGCCTATCGGCTATAACGAGATTCCCGTCCGTCGTGAGATGCACACTTCGGGCATTGCGATTTTCGTACCGTTTACCACAAAAGAGCTGTTTCAGGACGGACAGGCTACCTATTACGGTATCAATACGCTGTCGGGCAACATGATAAGAGCAAATCGCTCCCGATTAAAGAACCCGAACGGTCTTATCCTCGGTACGCCGGGTGCCGGCAAGAGTTTCAGCGTCAAGCGTGAAATCCTCGACTGCTTTCTCACTACGCTCGATGATATTATCATCTGCGATCCCGAAGGCGAGTATTTTCCGCTTGTATCGGCGCTTCACGGTCAGCTTATCCGCATCGCCAGCAATTCCGAACAGCATATCAATCCGATGGACATAACCATTGATGACTATATGTTCACCAATCCTATGGAAGTGATTGCAAACAAGAGTGATTTTCTTATCAGCTTGTGCGAGATCATTGTCGGCGGCAGATACGGGCTTTCCGCTGAGGAACGTTCGGTCATTGATAAGTGCGTTCAGCGTATCTACAAGCATTTTATCGAAAACGAACCGACTGAGGACAAGATGCCGCTTCTCTCCGACTTACAGCGAGAGCTTCATGAGGAGGGTGAAGTCGCTCTGCGTGTGGCGAACAGCCTTGAAATGTTTGTAAATGGTTCTCAGAACCTTTTCAATCACCGCACAAACATTGATATGAGCAATCGTATCATCTGCTTTGATATTAAGGAACTTGGCAACCAGCTCAAAAAGGTCGGTATGCTGATCGTTCAGGATACGGTTTGGAACAGAGTTTCCGCTAACCGTGAGAAAAAGAAGATCACCCGCTACTACATCGATGAATTCCACTTGCTTCTGAAAGAGGAGCAGACTGCGAAATATTCCGCTGAGATATGGAAGCGTTTCCGTAAATGGGGCGGAGTTCCGACAGGTATCACGCAGAATGTCAAGGACTTGCTTTCTTCTCAGGAGGTCGAGAACATCTTTGATAACTCGGACTTCGTGTATATGCTGAATCAAGCCGCAGGCGACCGTGATATTTTAGCGGAAAAACTGCACATTTCCAAAGAGCAGATGAAGTATGTCACGAACAGCGGTCCGGGCGAAGGACTTATCCGTTATGATAAGGTGTTACTGCCGTTTACGGATAAATTTCCGCAGGATACGCAGATGTATCGCCTTATGACAACCCGTCCCGCTGACCTTGCATAAACTGCGCAGAATGGAGGATTTATGAGCTTACAACGAAAAGAAAATAACCTCCGCAGAGCGCAGGCGCGTTTCGATAAAGTCAGCAGACGGTCGAAGCAGTTTCAGATAGACTTCCGCCGTGAACAGAACAGCAGAGGTCGCTTTCATACCCGTGCCCATATCCTTCGTGGTGAGAAAACGCACCACGGCGGCAGGGGTATCATTCACAAGTTTGCAAATGCAAAATACCGTATTACGGGTGATGCTCCCTCGGTCACAAGGACGATCAAATCATGGCAGCCTAAGACCTTTAAGGGCAAGCTGTTCAAGGCGAATGCCCGTGCGGTCAATTTTGCAGTACATGATGTAGCGCAGACGGCGGTAGATACGGCTCTTGCGACAGAAACGGTAGGGCTGAAAGTATCGGATACTGCCCAGCGTGAAGTCCGCAGCAAACTCAAACAGAAATATACCCGTGAAGCGGTTGACGATTATCACCGTGGAGTATTTCTCATGGGACGGACGGCGACTGATGCTGTCAAGGGCGTTCACAGTCACCTGAAAACCAAGAAGCAGTACAAGCTCGAAAAGGCAAAGTTACAGCTCAAAAAGGCGGATAACAAGCTGTATCGGGCAAAAACGAACCGTCCGAAGCTCTGTGCCAATTCCGCCGATCTGCGGAAAGCGAAAGCGGAGTATCGGGCAAAGGTAAAGCCTGCACACGGAAATAAGCTCCGCAAGGCAATGAACAAGCGCCGGCTGCAAGCCTACAAGCAAACAAAGCGCGAGCTGAAATTTGAGAAAAAACAGCTCGTGACGGAAAACAAATTCCGTGTCAAGGAATACCGCAATCAGAAGAAGATCGCAAAGCTCAGTAAGCCGGGACTGCTGATATTGAAGCCAGCCACATACAGCGCAGGACGAATGAAGGCATCGGCTTGGCAAAAGGCGGTCAACGTAGATCAGGACAACGATTTTGTTCATGCTATCGACTCCGCAAAACGGCGTATCGCTGAACCTGTTGCTCAGAAAGTGAGCAAGCCCCAGCGATTGCATAAGAAGGAGAAACAGCGTGATCTCCTGAGCGATAAAAAGAGCAAATCCGACAAGAAGCTGAACCGTCAGGAAAGCAAGCTGAAAGAGAAACATGACAGCTACAAGAAGCGGAAGAAGAAACCCAAACCGAAGTCAAAGAAAAAGGGCGTAAAGGACACGATCTCGGCGACTCTGAAAGCGGCTTGGAAATTCGTGAAGAATGTCTACGAGGCTGAGGTCAAGAAGTTTTTTCTTACTATGGCGATACCTGTCATTGTGATATTGCTTGTATTTGCGATATTGACGATGATATTCTCAGCTACTTCCTCCAACAGCGGTTTTACGCTCGGCACATATGCAGCGCAGGATTATGACCTGAGTGAAGCTGAGAAATATTACACGGAGCTTGCCTATAACCTCAACCAGAAAATACGAAAGGTCGGCAGTTCTACGGATTGGCAAAGCGGACTTGCGGCATTCGGTGCGAATACCGGCGACTTGGAAGATACCCCTGATGAATGGGTATGGGGACAATCCTCGGTTTATGACTGGACTCCGCAGTATGATTTTGACTGCTACAAGCTGTGGTCATTCCTCTGTGCTTATTACTACGATTTCGATGCTGATAACGATGATATTTACTATTGGGAGTTCGACGGCGATACAGAAGATCTGCTTGAAGAAATCTTCGATGATGAATATGAGTTTGTGTATTGGTATGACAATCAATCCCGTTGGGAGGAACTTGACGATTATGTCTATTTCGGCGGCGGAAGCAGTACGGACGGCAGTTATTACTACTGCGAACAGTCCGCAAGCAAAAGCAACGGTTCATGGACATACAAGTTCAAGCCAACTTCCTACACTTCAGAGCTTGGACAGTATCTTGACGGTGATGGTTACTGCTACCTGAACGGCAATTACCGGGTGCTGAATGCCAATAAGAGCTATGCTCTGACAGGCTATTATGTGCTTGATAACCGTTATTTTGCAGACGGCGCACATACGGTATCGCCGTTCTACTGGATAGACGGTGACGGAAACTTCTTCTTCCGCAATCATGACGGAAACAATCAATACCGCTCGTTCTACGGTTGGACAGATGATGATGCGTGGTTCATGATTACCGAAGCTGATGCAAGAGCTTGGCTCGGTGACGATGATTGCTCCGCACTGTACGGATATGTACAGAAGCAATACTGGAAAACAGAATGCAAACTCTACTACAACGTGAAGCAGAACAAGACCTTTGACGAGGTCATAGCTGAAAAGCTCGGCAGTATGTCGCATTCCGATGAACGCTTGCAGTATTACAGCCTGCTTGTGGGCACGGACGGCTCCGGCACGATGTACGGCAATCATCAGACACTTCACAATCTTCTTCCGGGGCCTACTGTCCGTAACTACTCGCTAAAGCGTGAGTTCGGGTACGAAATGACTGGTTGGAATGAAGATAGTGACGGACTGTATCAGGGTATCAAGGTCTATTGCAGCAACGGCGATACGCTGAAAGCTCCATTCAAATGTAAGATCACCGATGTCGATACCGGTGAGAACAAGATCACTGTCCGCAAGGACGATGTGGAGTATTGGTATGACGGTACGGGAGGAACGAAGCGTGATACCGAGGTCACTATCGCAAACGCCGTGCTGTTAAGCGGCTTTTCCGAGGGCGATACGGTCAATGACGGACAGGACTTCGCAAAAACAACGGCAGGAAATGTCAATTTCCACGTTTACATAGATACTGACGGCTACGGTTGGGACTATATTGATCCTCGCCTTGTGCTGTACTAAAGGAGGAGCTATGGAGCGAATAGACAAAAAAATAGCTGAAAATCACCAGCGTCAGGACTTCCTGCGAAAGCGTATGCAATCCGACAAAGAGGAACTTGCAAAACTGGAGTCCGAAGCAAGGGTGCTTGAACACTCTCAGCTTGCTGTGGTCTTTAGCTGTGAGATCAAGGACGTAAACACGCTCGTTACAAAAGAGCATGATACGCTTATGCGACTGCGTTCACAGGGTATCACGGACGATATGCTTGAAGCTCTTGCAAAAGGCGAAATTACGATAAATACAAATTCCGAGGAGGAAACAAATGAAAGCAAGATTTTTTAGCGCTATGCTTGCAGCATTTATGCTCGCAACAGCAAGCGTCGGCGGTGTGACCGCTTCAGCTGCGGAAAAGACGGTTGCCGAGGAAGGAACAGCCGAGACTACTGCTGTCGATGATGATAGCTCTGTGGAGACTACGGAAACAACGACTTCTGAGCCTGCGGACGATAGCTCTGTTACAACGGTAACTGCCGATGATATGGAGAAGTTCCGTGAGGTCATGAGCGACCTTGCCGAGGCAGGGACAACGGAGGTCAATACCGACTATGACGGCGATCCCTATTATGATACGGACGGCAACGCTACCCTTATCAAGTCGGAACAGATCATTTACAATACGGAAGAAATGCAGTTCATCGCTGTGACAACGAAGGATGGTCATGTGTTCTATGTGCTTATCAACTATTCTGCGAAAAATGCCGAAGACCAGGTATTTTTCCTGAACAAAGTGGACGACTATGACCTCTACGCCCTTCTTTATGCAGGCGATGATGAGGATAGCAAGATCACCCCCGAACAGGCACATCAGGCCGCTGAAAAAGCAAACGGCAGAGTGACCGGAAGGGCAACTGACGGCGAGACTGCTGAAACTGCCGAGGACGGCGAAGATACATCTGAACCGGCAGCTCAGGCAAAGCCTGTCCCCATGAGCAAGAACAGTATGATGCTCGTTTTCGGCGCACTCGCTTTGATCGGTGTCGGCGGTGCAGGCTTCTTCATGATGAAGAAAAAGAACGGCGGTAATAAGACTGCGGCTAAGTTCGAGCCTGAGTTTGACGATGAAACCGAGATTGCCGAAGAAGATGAGGACGAGATGAATTTCTACGATCATCAGGACAATGAAGAATAAGAAAGAGAGGACAAAAGAATGAGAATGATGAATAAGATCGGTATCGGTATTATGGCTGCGGTAGGTACTGCCGCAGCGGTGGGCGCAGGTTCAAAGATCGTTGATAATCACAGACGCAAGTGGTTCGATAACGGCTATAAGTCCGGTCACTTTGCAGGCTTCATTGACGGTGCAAAGTCAATGGTCAGCATTGCTGAGGAGACTGCAACCCTCGCTCAGAAGGTCAATCAGAACAGCACGGTTATCCGTGAGAAGTATGAAAAGCTCTGCGAGGAGTTTGAGGAGCTTCAGGAGAACTACGACGATCTTTGTGAGGATTACTACAACGACTGACCGACTTTGAACCCAATGGATTCAAAGTTCCCGACAACAGAACAACGTGAGACAATGAGAAAAGAGAGAGAATTTGTCTAATGAAAGTTTTAAGCCTATTTGACGGCATTTCCTGCGGTATGCTTGCTCTGCTGAGGGCAGGCATACCCGTGGAGTGCTATGATGCCTTTGAGATTGACAAATATGCCGTCACGGTCTCAAAACGTAATTTCCCCGTAATCGTTCATCACGGGAATGTATATGACGGCGACTTTACGAAGTTCAAGGGCTATGATCTGCTTCTTGGCGGTTCGCCCTGTACCTATTGGTCTATCGCCAAAAAGGACAGAGAAGTTGACTGCAACGGCGAGGGATTCAGGCTCTTTAAGGAATATGTGAGGGCCCTCCATGAAAGTGGGTGTAGATACTTCTTATATGAGAACAACTACTCCGTTCACCAGAACATCAAGGACGAGATCAGCAAGGCTCTCGGCGTAGAGCCTATTATGATAAACTCCGCGCTTGTTTCGGCGCAGAACCGCAAACGCTGTTACTGGACGAATATCCCGTTTATTTCTTTTCCCGAAGATAAGGGCATTTTGCTGAAAGATGTGCTTGAAAGCGGTCTGCCGTGGCAGGACAAGTCCTACTGTATGACTTCCTCCTATAACGGTGCGGTGCTGTATAACACTCTGGAACGCAAGCAGCGGACTATGGTTGCAGAGCCTATCCCGATCAATACATATCAGGATACGGACAAGTCCCGTACTGTCATGGCAGGCTATCACAAGTACGGTGAAGCAACAATTATAAAAAATTCGGGCTTCAACGGAGGTACAACAGCAGTCGCTATGCCGATGGGTGCCGCCCAGCGCGGACGGTATGTTGACGGTAAAAATACCGAACAGCATATTGAAGTGCGTGAGGACGGAAAATCCAACTGCCTGACAACGGTTCAGAAAGATTCGCTGATCTGCACTCCCGTCCGTGTCGGACATTACGGCAAGGGCGGACAGGGACAGCGTATTTATTCCGTGCGCGGAAAATCGGTCACACTCTCCGCAAACGGCGGTGGTCAGGGTGCAAAGACAGGTCTGTATAAGATTGATCTCCCTGACGGTGACTATATTATCCGCAAGCTAACACCCATAGAAGCAGAGCGTTTGCAGACGCTTCCCGACAACTACACCGCAGGCATATCCAACACGCAGCGTTACAAATGTATCGGCAACGGCTGGACGGTCGATGTGATCGCCCACATTTTGGGAGGACTTCGTGATGAATGAAGAACTCCTGAAAACCTGTACCGACAACAATAATTACACTATCTATACAGCCTTTTGCAAGGCACAGCGTATTTTGATGCGGTCTTATACTCCTGTTTGCAGTATCAGCGGCGGTTCGGACAGCGATATTGTGCTTGACATGATCCACAAGGTCGATAAGGACGGCAAGGTCAAGTATTTTTGGATAGATACCGGGCTTGAATACTCCGCAACAAAGGAGCATCTCGATTTCCTTGAACAAAAATACGGTATCGAGATTATCCGCTTGAAGCCCGATAAGCCTATTCCGACCTGTGTGCGTGAGTATGGTGTTCCTTTCCTGTCGAAATATGTCTCGGAACAGATGATGCGTTTGCAGAAACACAATTTTCAGTGGGAAGATGAACCGCTTGAAGTGCTGTTGCAGAAATATCCTCAGTGCAAGACTGCTCTGCAATGGTGGTGCGGAGAGCGATATTCCGACAAGGACGGCTATCAGAAAATCAGCAGATTCAGCATAGAACGCAACCGCTATCTGAAACAGTTTATCATGGCGAATCAGCCGGATTTCCCCATCTCCAACAAGTGCTGTGAGTTTTCAAAAAAGAAACCGGCAAAGCGTATTGTCAAGGAGCTTGAAGCTGACCTTGATATTACGGGTATCCGACAGTCCGAGGGCGGTATCCGTTCGGCGGCTTTCAAGACTTGTTTTTCCGAGTGCAAGTCAAAGGGGTGCAATACATTCCGCCCGGTCTTTTGGTATACAGACGGCGATAAGCGTGACTATGAAGAAATGTTCGGCGTTACGCACTCTCGGTGCTATACCGAATACGGACTGAGGAGAACAGGCTGTGTAGGCTGTCCGTTCAGCAAACATATCAATGAGGAGCTTGCGATCATTGAGCAGAATGAGCCGATGTTGTATAAGGCGGCGGTCAATATCTTCGGTAAATCCTATGAATATACAGCGAAATACCGTGCTTTCGTCAAGGAGATGAAAGCAAAGGAGAAAGAGGAAAAGAAACGTGATAGACTACTCAGCCTTAACGGAACATCTGCCTGTGATACTGGCGGTGACAGCGATACTCGGTCTGCTGTTCGGAGTGCCGTATCTTCTGACGAAAACGCTCCTGAGATCGGAAAAGGAGCGTGATGAAGATGTTTGATCCTGAATTTCAGCGGAAAGCACTGAGCCTTGTTATGGGCTTCATCATGGAGTTTTCGGGTACACTGGCAGAACTGGAACCGGTCGAGCTGACAGCGGATAACCTAAATGTATCGACAATATCTGTTTCCTGCCTGAA
>OGOE01001680.1_pt1 | contig 12626 bp, 18 predicted proteins | sample 1552611 | NCBI WGS metagenome assembly OGOE01 (sample SAMEA2580129, study PRJEB22360) | human gut metagenome | biome: human gut; feature: human-associated habitat; material: faeces | place: Denmark | collected 2008/2010
TGTATTGGCATTGCTTTCTGATGTCGCCGCTGATTTGGCACTGCTTGCCGCCGCACTGGCACTAGAAGCCGCATTCGTCTTATATGTATTGGCATTGCTTTCTGATGTCGCCGCTGATTTGGCACTGCTTGCCGCCGCACTGGCACTAGAAGCCGCATTCGTCTTATATGTATTGGCATTGCTTTCTGATGTCGCCGCTGATTTGGCACTGCTTGCCGCCGCACTGGCACTAGAAGCCGCATTCGTCTTATATGTATTGGCATTGCTTTCTGATGTCGCCGCTGATTTGGCACTGCTTGCCGCCGCATTGGCATATGCTGTTATTTGAGGTATATAAGTATTGTCAATTGCTTTCTTAAATGACACAATATACTGGTATTCCTCATCTACAACATTTTTGTCATCTTCTATCTGTTTTAAAATCTCGTTAAAAGCTGTTATGTATTTCTGCTTTATCTCATCTGTTGCATTCTCAATCTGGTCAACGAAATCCTCATATGTACCCATTCTTTTTACTACACCGGGTGCAAAACACATCCATATTTTCTGCTTTTTTCTATCGCTGTTAATACTTACTGCCCATTCTCCGGGCTTCATTTTTTCCGGATCAAAATCCGCTTCCATTCCTCTTCTTACATATATTCCCATGTCATTATCCTCTTGCTGTTCCTGAACTCCATACTGCTATGCCACTTGTGTTATACAAAACTAAATTGCCATCTGTCTGCAATCTCAACTCGTATCCAACTGAGTTTCCGAGTATTGCCGTACCATCCTGGCTTCCTATATAAGATTTACTGTTATCTCCCATAGTGATTACATTTGTAACTCCACCAATATCAGGATGTTCGTAATCTTTATTAAGTTTAAATTCACCAGCTTCTACGCTGTCAGACTTTACTTTATCTATCTGTAAATCCTGTATTCCCATTATTGTTTTTCTTTCTTGGCCCCACATATCAGTTCCATATATTGAAATCATTTCTTTAGTACTGTAAGGATTTATTGTTATTGTAACTGTGCTCGTCTTAGCAATAGCACAAGTGTCTTTATTAAACTCTGTTAGTCCATTAAGTACCCTTTTTACATATACAAAATCATACATATCTATCTGACCATTACCGTTAAAATCATATAAATTTTTATTTAATGTATTTGCTGCATCAGCTCTTATTACATATGACAATGTATCCAGAACTTTTTTATTAGGTGGTATATATGCCTCTGTGGTTCTTTTTAACATTCCATTTTCTATGCTCCAGCCACCAATAAAACCTTTTTGGGCATCTACTCCATTTGCTCCCCAGGAACCTATAAGCTCTCCCTTAGCATTTAATATATTTATTGCTCCGTGTGTATTATCCTGTCCACCTAGCTTTAATATTCCTCCCTCTATATATGTCGCAGATACTTTATTAGCCGCAATTATATCCATAATTACTTTTGCTGTAACAGTAAATCCATATGGATAAGTCTTTCCTCCATCCATACTTATTCCTATTGCTTCCGCTGTCCATTTTGTTATATATGTACTCTCTGCAAGGGTCTTTTTATCGTGTGTATAATATATATATCCGCCTCCTTCTGCTTCCTGCGCTGTATAATACAATCCTGTATTTTTGCTAAGCTTCTCTGTCAGCTCTGCCAATGCCTTTTCTCTTACATTCTTCTCCTTCTCAACTTTCTTATCTGCACTCGACTCTGCCATTTTTAATATTTTTGTAACTGTAGAATTGCCAGATATTTCCGTTTCCTCCTTTGTCTTACAGTCACAGCTAATATCTGTATAGTCTCCAATTGTATAAGTAAGCCTTGTTAAATAACAGTCATAAGCATTACCTTTATAGTCTTCCACACATAACGGGTCCATAGACTCCAGCCTGAAATCCGACCTTACTTTTCCGCTTAGCTTTCTGAACCTCATATCCTTATATTTATTATTTAAAGCTGTCAGTATTTTATTTACATTATCTTCATTTATCAGAGGATTGTTAGAAATCTCTAATATATAGCCTTCTGTACCCACAATATAACTTACATCATTTATTGTTGCGGCCACTCCTGTAATTATTGTATCTTCTGTAGCGGCTGTTAAATCTGATATATCATACTTAAACTCTATATCTTTTCTATCGCCAAATGCTCCGCCATCAAAAGTATAGCCAGAATTATAATCAGAAAAATTACCACCATCTGCTGTATCCCCGGAGTTATAGTTTGTTAGATTACCACCATCAAGATTATCTCCTCTCCTGAATATTTTTTTATAATCATTTATTGTTATAATGCCCTCTGTATTAGCCTTAAGCACACTGCCCGCACATTGCATTATATATTCAGCTAACTGCCTGTATGTAGATATGCTGTTATCCAGTTCCGTAAGCATTAAATCATAATTAGTAAATTTAGTATTTGCCAATGTAAGTCCACAGCTTTCCACTGCTGTTTTTAATGCCTGTGCATATGTACAAGGCAAAGTAAATTTACTTGCATCTATGCTTTTATCAAGCTCTCTCACATTGTCATAACAGGTTAAATTAAGCAATCCATTATCGTATTTACTTGAATAAACTTTATATTGCCCCTTTTTATACTCTTTTCCACCATTTATTATGTATGGAATAACTGTTGCACCGGTGCAATTATTCAAATTATAATTCTGATCATAATTCATAAGCTGTAATGTAAGAACTTTACAGCTTACAAAACCAATACTGAAATTGCTGCTTTCACTTGATGTATCTTCAATTTTTATGCCATCACTCATCACTCTTTTTTCATCTGCATATATGAGCTGTCCATCAACAAGATGTATTTCAACTTTTGCACTGTCTCTTCCATTTCTTTCTACATTTAACATACTTATACCTCTATTCTGCTGAACTCTAAACTCCAATAAACCTTTCCGTCTGTACCAGCTTCCACGAACTCAGCTTTCCTGTCTCCGACATACACTTCTGTCTTTGTCATCTCATATGGATTTCTTACATCCATATACTGCATAACCGCATACTCTATGCCATCAACCGCATTTGCTATTTCTGCTGCCTTTTCCCATTCAAGCCTGCTCCACTTCAAGGGAATAGTGTCTTTAACTGCTATAACGTCTTTATGGGCTCTTCCATCTAATGTTCTTCCTGTCTGTGAACTGCTTAAATCTGCAATAGTCTGTGAATATGAATCAGGCAGGGGTAACTCTACCCCTGCCAATATTAAAATAGGTCTGAACTTCGCCATAAATATCTCCTTATATTCCTAAAATAGGATCTTTGCCAGTCTTATCTCGCTCTTTTTTGTATTCCTCTACAAATGCCTGGAAGAACTTAGCCATCTCTCCCTTTAGAGATACAACTACCTCTGTTCTCTGTCTATCTGTCAGCCCTGCAAGTTCATCTCTCATAATCTGTCTTATAAGTCCTTCTGGAGCTTCTATGTTATTTCCACTCCTCTGGTCTCCTAATACAGCCACAAATGGACTATTAGCTGGTATAACAGCACCCTTTGCCAAAAATGGTATCTGTGGGGCTTGTATATTAGGCAGAAAGCCAAACGGGTGGCCTCCTAAAATATCCACTTTTTTAAGTGCTACAAATGCACTGCTAAGTGTCTGGAATGGTTTTGAAACCACATTATTTATTCCAGATATCAATCTGTTAATTATATTTTTAAATGTTGCACCAATATTAGAAGCCACTCCTGCAAAACTTGTTGCCGAGAAAATATTTAATACACGCTGCCAAGCATTACTGAATATACTTTTCAGAGTTTCACCCAGATTTCTGAATGGCGCTATTATCGTATCTACCAGCTTGTTAAAGCCCTGTCTTACAGAACCTAACATACCCGATACCCCATTCAGCAGTCCTTTTATAAGAAACTGTCCTATATCTGCAAATACTGTAGAAGGACTATGTATTCCAAAGAAATTGCATACGGCATCTATGATTGGCTTAACTAAATTGTTATAAAGCCAAAGCCCTATATTTTTAATAAGGCTTACAATTCCATCTTTAAGTCCCTCTATAAGCATTTCTCCTATATTGATTCCAACATCAAATATTAATGTAAGAAGTGTAAGAAATACCGTTACAATTAATTCTATTAAGGATCTTATTACTCCACCCCAATCAATACCCTTTATAACATCAAAAACAGCATTTACAACACCGAGCCAGTCTGTATCCCTTAGCAGCTCAGTAAGCATATCTACAATCCCAATAACAAGAGCGGATACATCAACTCCAAGTTCTCTCCAATTAGTTGTATTAAAAAAGTTAGATATACTTGAAGCTAACGATGAACCGAGCAGCGTCCAATCAAATGTGGACAGAAAGCCATATATCCAGTCAAATGCTCCATTCAGAATATCTGCTAAAGACCTTCCTAATAAATCCCACTGTATTGTTGATATAGCTGATGTAAGTCCACTTCCAATCTTCTCTCCAAAACCCAAAAAATTAAAATTAGTTAAAAATGTATCTGCAAATATAAGCGCTGTGTTAATTCCTCCGGAAACTGTCTGACCTATTACATTCCAGTCAATTCCATCTGCCAGACCATTAAAAAATGTTGCAAAGCTTATAGATACTTTTGAAGCATTACTATACACTTCGTCCCAGTTAATTCCTTGCAACATATTAGTTATTTTCTGTCCTATAAGAACACCCACATCAGTAAAATCCTGATTTTCCCAAGCCTGTTTTATCATATTGGCAAAATCAGAAGCTCCCGCAGACTCTGTTACATCATATTTTATTGCTGTTCCACTGTCAGATGATGAGCTATTATCTGACAATATATTAAACTCATCAATATTGGCTACGGCTTTCTGTGTTTCCTTTCCCACTTTCTTTGCCGCCGCTGCCTGTTTATTCATTGCTTTAGCTGCTTGTGTGCTTGCGCTTATCGTCTTTCCAAAAAGCGTATTAGTAAATACTGCAAGCTGATTGGTAAGTGTCTTAAGCCCCTGCATAAGCATATTAATATATGGCATAGCTGCTTCGTATATTGGCTGGAAAGCTACTGCAAGGTTACCTTTAACAACTGCCAGCGAGGAACTAAATTCATCGTTAGCTTTAAGCATTGTTCCAAACTGTTCTCTTAAGGCATCTAAGCCTTTTCTTATAACATTAAATACAAGTGCTGTCTTTGCAATGCCCGCTAATTTCTTTAAGCTTCCACTTATCTTTTGTGTTCTGCTATCGGCTTTGCTCATTGCTCCGCCCATTCCAATTGCTTTTCCTGCAACTTTTCCTATCTGTGAGCCAAGCATTTTACAAACACTGCCCAGTTTCTTTTTTCTTGCTATGGATTTCTCCTGTGCAGCTGCAACCTCTTCCTGCGCCTGCTTTTCTTCCTCTGCTGCCTGCTTCTCCGCTAATGCCTTTTCCTTTGCGGACTGTTTTACTGCTTCTGCCGCTTCCCTTGCCGCCTTTTTCTCAGCGGCCGCTTTTTCTTTCACCACCTGTTTTAAATTATCAATTGCAATTTTTTCAGCTTCCTGCTGCATATAATAATTTCTTAAATCATCTTTTGCAGCATTTATTGAATTCCTTAATTCCTCAACACTTTCTTTATCCTGCTTATAACTCTCGGATTGTCCATCTATATCAAATTGGGAATATCCCGCCATTCTTTCCTGAAGCTTTTCAAGCTCTTTTTCATATTCTTTAATGGAATCCAGTATGGCTTTAGGACCTGTAACATCATCTAACTTGTTAATCATCTGGTTTACCTTTAGCATTGCCTGCGCTGATTTTATTGCTTCTGCTGTAAGATCCTGCATAGAGCTTTGTATACTGTCCATATTTATGCCAGATACATTATCCTCTATATCTTTTCCCATATTTTCGATTGTCCGGGCTATATCATTAGCCATACTTTTAAGTTCTTTTGTATCGTTATCCAGGCCGTCAAGATTAATTCCAGTATCAAAGCTTATCTTCCTCTCATCATCACTCATTTAAGCCCTCCATACAAAAAATAGAGGGCTGTCATACAGTCCTCTATCCAAACATATTTTTTATAAATTCGTCCTCTTCAAGTTCTTCCTTATCTTTTATTACTGGCAGATCTATCATATCTTTGTTAGCTCTATAGAAGGCTTTTTCATATTTTTCCAGCTTTTCGTGCTTTGCCAGCTTCTGCCTTATATATACAACCTCGCTAAACACACACTCTCCAATTTCCATATATAAGCCGATAACCGTCCACCAATGTATATATTTGGCTGTTCTTACTTCTCTGCCAGCCACTCGGTTAATTGCCGGAATTACAATAGACTCATCGTGTTCCCAGTCCATCAGGCGTAATTCCTGTGCAGTCTTTTCTGTATACTGTTCACCACAGTCAATGAACCATACGGCCTGCCTGTATGCCTCTTCTATATCTTTTTCTGGTATACCTTCAAAGTTTATATATAATATCTTTAGTGCAACATAGCACTTTTCTTTTTCCTCAAGCTCCTGATCATTGTAAGCCTGTATTATTTTTAATATATCCCTGTAATCAGACCGTATCCTATATTTTTTTTTATTAACTTCAAGCTCTGTTGGCAGACCCTTCATAGTTTATACCCCACGGAATTTCTTGTAATTTTTACTCTTTCGATACTGCTTATTTTTATTTCTACGGTACTCCCTGTTACCTTCGTACTCAGCAGTATACTTACTTACACGAAGATTTACATTGTCAACAGTTTCTCCACACTCATCACCAATTAATCTTCCAAGCTTTTCAATTATTTCTTCACACAGAAGCTTTCGCCCTGTTCCTACTCTGCACAAAGGGCTCTGTCCAGCAAATAAAACATCATACGCATCTGCATTAAACAGATAATTTATCTGCTTCTTAAGTGCCTCATCAAATGCTGTAAGCTGTGCTCCTACTATCTCTGCATTATCCTCTGCTGTTCCATCTGGCTTAATCTTTGCATCAGGAAGCTCCTTTGCTATATTATTAAGATTATTTACAACCTCTTTATACCTTGTAAGTATATTCACATCCCCTGGGTTAAACCTTAATATTCTGTTAGGGTCGCCATTTATCTTATAACTTTTAAGTCCTTCATCAAATGATAAATTTTCCATATTAGACATACTTTATATCTCCTTATACTGTTGCAAATGTTGGTGTCTTATCGTTCATTGTTACTGTACCCTGTTTTCTGTTACCATTAAGGCTTATTGTATATGGAATTGCCACACCACCTGTCTTTCCACCATAGCTTGTAGGCTTAACCACAACGTCTTCCGTCCACGCATCAAATGGTCCTGTTTTCTTATCGACAATAATTTCAAGGATTTTTGTTTTACAGTCATCTCCTGTAAGCCTGTTTAAAGCAATATCCTTAAGCTTTGGATATATGCTGTCCTCTGTATTAGCATAATATGTATCTACTTCTATGCTTGGCTCATATCCATTGTCCTGTACAGATGTTTCATCTAAAATATTTTTCTTGGTTTCTGTATCCGGATTTAATTCCACACTCATATCCTCCACGTCTTTTCCTATCAGATACCATACTGGATCTGCTCCTCCAAATGAAGCATCAATATAATGTAAAAGATGGCTTCTCTTTAACTTGCCTACACCTTCTTGTCCAAATCTTTGCAGGTTCATTCCGTCTTTATTCATTTGCTTTCCTCCTAATTATCAATTCTATACTGTGCTGTTATCTGTAACTGATATCTTACAGGTCCTGTAAGTTCATCTGTAAGATAAGCTAAAAGCATTGCGTTGGAACAGCTTATCTGTTCAAGCTTGCCCTTTTTAACATTGTTATCATCTCCTATAGTCACCTCATATGCACCCTCAACATTCTCAAGATACCAGGATAAATTGCTTAGGAAATTACTGTTATTTAATCTGTCATAGTCAGATGCCGCCTGACAGGTAGCGTACATAATCATATCACTCTGCCTAATCTGATTACCCAGTACATCCTCAGATATTTTTCTGTCACCAGCAATATACAATCCTGCCTCGCCCTCAGTATCATCTGAGAAATCATAGTGGATATTATTAGTAAAATCTTCTATGTGCGGGTATTCATTAATTATCTGCTTTGTAATCTCTAATATTGTCATAATTTATTGGCTACCTCCTGTGCTCCTTTAAGTATCTGTGCTCTCTTTGCCTTTTTCATTCTCTCAAAATAAAAAGCACCTCGTGTTGGTGCTTCCTGGTACTTTAAATCAGTCTGTGTTACTATCTTTTTCCCATCTTTTGGTGCATATGTGCTTCCAGTCGGCTCATATATCATAACTTTTCCATAATATGTAAATCGTGCATATGGAACATTGACATTAACATATCCTGAACCAATAACTGTATTTGTAATCATACTCTGTATCATTGTTCCTGAAGCCCTCGGCATCATTGGTGACATCTGCTTCATAACTTCGTTGTCAATGAACTTCTGTACAGGTCCACCCCTTTGAAGCCCTTTTCTTTTCCTTGCAAAGTCTTTCAGGGATATATTCATATTTCCGTGTATTGTAAAGTGCATATAATCACCTTCCTGCCAATTCTATGTGCTGCATATTCTTACTGCCGTATAATTTCTCTGTCACCTGATATACTTCATACACCCTTGCACTGCGTTTTAGTTCTTTCAGGCTGTCTGATATTCCCTTATCTGACTGATTGTCGAATTCAACCTCACACAGTCCCTTAACAACTAAATCTTTAGCTTTGAATGCAATTCCTTTAGCCTGTTCTGCTGGAATGTATATCTTTAAGCTGTCATTTCTGGTGCTTCCGTCCTTGCTTACACTATCCTGTGTATCACTCATTACAAATACCGCTTCTATATAATGCCGCAGAAAGCCTTCATCTGTATGCGAATAATAAGTAACACTTGCATTAGTGTACATCTTCGCTCACCTTTTCCCTTTCTGCCTTAAGCTCCTCAACTGCATATCCTTTTTCTTTTAAAACCTTAACTGCATAATCATTATTAGTTATTCCTATGCCATTCTTAAAATCAATTCCATATAATCTTTCAGTTATGCCAAGTGGGGCTGTAACTTTATATTTCATACATACACCTCCCAGCAGGAATACGGCTTATCAATCCTGTATGTGAAAGATAATTGTTTATACAGTCTTTAATCTCATTATCACAATTATCTTTCTGCACTGCTTTACTTTCGTATGACACAGAGTAATCTCCCACCTTTTCAGATGTTATGCCCTTAACTGCTTTATCATATTCCTGTAATTTCTCTGCTATATCACATACGCACTTTTTTACTTCTTCCGGTATATCCGTAGATGTCTTTAACCTTCCAAATGTATAATAGTCTACCTTTCCTGCCGCCTTTGCTTCATAATAATTAAAATCAGCGGCACTAATAAGTGCCGCTTTTCCAAGTAAATATTCGTTATTATAATATTCATAATCTGCGTAACTCATTAGTGCCTCCATATTATTCAGATACAAGAATAGAGAATGGACATCTCTTACTCTTATCACCTTTTATTCTGTTAACTGGATTAGGAAGCTCCCAGCCAAGTCGCATAACTGCACGAAGTGCAACCATATCATTCTGCATAAGATTATATACAATCTCCTTTGTTGTTGGATCCTGAATTACACCTTCTGTAAATATCTTATATGTTATATCCTGTCTTACAGAATATACAAGCTGGTTAAAATCTCCGCTTATCATTAATGCCTTGCTTGCATCATATGCACCATTAAGAGGGAAATACATAGGATTACCATCTAATGCGTAATTAGTTGCCCCCTGCATATCTGATTTAAAAAGCGGAACTCCATTATTATCTCTTAAGCCCCTGAGCTTCGCTCTCATTGTCACATCCGCAATTGCTCCTGTTGGAAGATAACCACTAGCCTCAATATTGGCTATAACACCGCCTTCTGCCATAATATCCGTATACAGATCACTTGTTAATGTTGTCTTCGCTCCTGCTGTCTTAGCTGTTGTTACAATATCATCTCTCCAAGTTGTTGGTTTATCAACTCCAAAAAGAACCGCTCCATCAATCTTATTGCCAAAAGCTTCTGCAATTCTTGGCTTAATCTCTGCCCATAAGTCATAATCAGCATCATCTAATACCGCTTCTGGGATAGGAACGATTACCGCAATCTCTTCTGCATATATATACTTATTAGCCCAGGCCTGCTTTGTAGTCTGCTTTGTTCCTGGTTCTCCATTAACAAAATACGCCACTGGAAGCATATCTAATACCGGCATACTTGTCTTATTGCTGGTCATATTGGGAAGTCGCTTCCCCAGCTGAAGAACTGTACTGCTTTCTGTCGCCGACTGTATAATCTCCTTGCTTATCTGCTCCGGAATTAATGCCGCCGCATCATTTCTGGTTACAATGTTTGTTGCAAATCTCTGTAAATTCATCTTATTTCTATTCATCATATTCTCCTTATCTTGCCCTGAATGCCTCTTTCAGTGCATCACTAATCTGTTCGCTTTTGGTTCTTGTCTCTCCACTTCCACTCTGAACACCAGTAGATACTCTGTATCCTGCTGTGTTCTTATATCGTGGATTGTCCTTTAAGAATTTATCTGCTGCCGCACCAAAATCCACTTTATCTGTTACCATCTGATTAACCTTATAAGTTACATAATCAATATCATCTTCCCTGACATTTTTCTGTCTTAAAAGCTTCTCATTCTCGTAAGCCTTTACCTTTAATACAGCCTCATCTCTTTCTTTGGTTACTGCTGCTATATCAGGCTTCTGTGCTTCCTTTTTGTTCTTGTAATCTTTAAAAGCCTCCTGTGCTTCCTCTTCAGTCATTCCCTGCTGTCTGAAATAACTTGATAATGCCGCCTTTGTTGCACGCTCTGCTCTTGCCGTTGCTATTTCCTCTGCCTGTTCAAAACTATATCCTGTTTCGTGTCTTTCTGTTCCGGTTGTACCAGTTCCCTCTTCGCCACCGTCAGCAAAAAGCTGTAAATTAAATCTTCTCATCAATAACCTCCTATGTTATCCCGTGTTTGCCTCACACGTTTTGGTACGAAAAAAGGCAAGGTTCTTAAACCCTGCCTCTGTTTCTTATATTTATTTCATTTTAAATAATATCACCTTTTTAACGAACAAAACGAACAATCTTTATAAATCCCGCATAATTTTCATTTACTGCCTCAATTCCCAGTTCAAATGACTTTAATAATACTCTTATTACTTCATTAACATCTGAACACATAAGCTTCATATAGCCGTCTTTTTCTTCACATACTGGTTCATACCCTGCCAGCTCAGTAATACTTATCCTGCACGTCTGGCTCAGTGCCGATACTGCCGCACATATTATATCACTGCCCTTCTGCGCATACCCCGCGTGTCCCTCTATTTCAAACCCATTATCATATATTGTTATATTAATCATTTATACCCTCCCAAGGCCATCTACTGTCACTCTTTCTCTTTGCTCTTTCATTCCCATAGCTTCTGTAAATTCCCTGTATTCTGCACTTGTCTTTCTATATCTGGCTCTTGCTTCCTTTACCTGTTCATTTTCCGCTCCTGCCTTTTTAAGAAGATGTACATCAAGCCTCTCCTTACGCATAAGTGTTTCTAACTGTCTCATTCTTTGTGTTGCCTCATAGGTTGTATATTCTTTTCCATTAAATTCTTTCTTTTCATTCTCTTTGGCATTCATCTTATCAAGCTGTTCATCTGTATACAGCCTCACTGACACTCCTGGTATAAATGGCCAGAAATTATGATAACAGTTAATACCGCACAATCCCAACGGGTCTACACCATAGCCTGTTGTTTTTACAAAATCTGGATATTCTTCTGCTGACATATTACTCCTTTCTGTTGCACCGGTGCAACTTGGGTATAAAAATACCACCAATCTTTCGACTGGTGGCTGTTACTTGTTTTCTTTTATTTCTGCTTTATCTTCATTATTGCTTTCTGCCTTTATTGGTCCTTTTTCCAATAATGCAATCAATTCATCAATTGTCATTCCCGGTTTTCCATCTAATATACCATCCATTGAAACACCTCCTGCCTCAATATTACCCTCTCTGTATGCCAACAGAATAGCATTTTTTTTAAAACAAATCAATACACTTATTAATATTATCACTATATTTTTCCTGACACTCTCTCATCAATTCAACCGCTCCATTATAATCAAAATGTTCGCCTTTTGAAATATATCGTACATCTCCTTGATTTGTCACAATGGTCATAGTTTTTATTGTGTCGTGTCTCATAAATACTCCAATATCATTTGCGTAGCGGTGCAACACTCTATTTTTTTGTCGTCTTTTAATTTTTTTATGCCCTGACGAATAGCTTCTGCTTTTCCTATATCTTGTCGAATACAGTAGTCATTCAATATCTCTGATGACTCCTTATCAAGCCTTACAGTTATTCTTTCTTCTTTGGGGTTATTGGTTGGACGACCTATTTTAGGTGACATCTCTTTCACCTCCTTGTTTTGTCTGCCATAATTGTATATATATTATGTCAGCCAAAATTCAAGAGGTTTTTAAATTATTTTTCGATATATCGTAAATTCACAGTATCACAGTTTCTTAACCTTGTAAACCCCTGTTATTTCCTGTGTTTTTTACAGTTTATATTTTTTTATCTAAATATTAATAATTAAAAATTTA
>OGOE01001682.1_pt1 | contig 12593 bp, 9 predicted proteins | sample 1552611 | NCBI WGS metagenome assembly OGOE01 (sample SAMEA2580129, study PRJEB22360) | human gut metagenome | biome: human gut; feature: human-associated habitat; material: faeces | place: Denmark | collected 2008/2010
ATTTTTGGGAATCGTTACTTCCCTTTGACAAGTTTCACCATCAATCAGAATTCCATTTACAATCACAAGCGGATTTTCATCTCGTTTGTTTCTCAACCAGGGCGTGTTAGAAAACGCATGCCTTTCGATGCGTGTGACACTATTTGGAATGGTAATGCTAGTCAAGTTTTTACAACCAGAAAACATACTCCTTTCGATGCGTGTGACGCTCTCCGGGATTTCAATGTTGGTTAAGCTGGTGCAATTCTCAAACGCACTTTCTCCGATTCTTGTGACGCTCTCCGGAATTTTGATGCTGGTTAAGCTGTCACAAACGAAAAATGCACAATTTTTGATGTTTGTGACACTATCCGGAATCGTGATATTTGTTAAGCTTTAACAAGCAAAAAATGCACCATTTCCGATGCTTGTGACACTCTCTGGAATCGTGATACTGGTCAAGCCGGACCACATAAATGCAAAATCGCCAATGCTTGTAACACCATCTTCAATCACAACTTTTTTTATTTCACTATTGTTGAATACAGGGCTATTATAAGGGCGACGACCTTCAAGGTTATCATCGTAAGATTTCATTGGCCCTGTGCCGCTGATGGTCATTGTGCCATCGGTGTTCAGTGTCCAAGTCAAACCATCATCTTCGTTCAGGCGGATTATGACTTTGCTTGTATCTACGCCGAGATCATTGTATGTCAGCGTAGAGTTGCCTTCCAGAAGCACCTCGGTCAAAGCAGTACAGCCATTAAACGCATTCGTTCCGATGCTTGTGACACTACTTGGAATTTCAATGTTTGCTAAATTGCTACAGTTCTCAAACGCAGAATATCCGATGCTTGTGACACCTTCTGGAATTATGATGCTGGTCAAGTTGGTGCATTTCTGAAACGCAGAAACTCCGATTCTTGTGACATCGTTCGGAATCGTTACTTCTCCCGAACAAGTTGTGCCGTCGATCAAGATTCCATTTACAATCACAAGCGGGTTTCCTTGCTGTTCGTTTGTTAACCAAGCTGTGCCAGAAAACGCACCTTCTCCAATGCTTGTGACACTACTTGGAATCGTGATGCTTGCCAAGCTGCTGCAACCGGAAAACGCAGAACTTCCAATGCTTGTGACACTATTTGGAATGACAATGCTAGTCAAGCTACTACAACCAGAAAACATATCCCATTCGATTCTTGTGACACTATTTGGAATGATAATGCTAGTCAAGCTGCTACAATTGGAAAACACAAAAAATCCGATGCTTCTGACACTATCCGGAATTTCGATGCTGATTAAGCCAGTGCAACCGGAAAATGCATTATTTTCGATGCTTGTGACACCATTTGGAATTTCAATGATTGCTAAATTGCTACAGTTCTCAAATGCAGAACTTCTGATACTTGTGACACCATCTGGAATGGTGATACTTGTCAAGCTGGTGCAATTGTAAAACGCAGAACTTCCGATGCTTGTGACACCACTCGGAATTTCGATGCTTGCTAAATTGCTGCAATCGGAAAACGCAGAATCTCCGATGCTTATGACACTATTGGAAATCGTGATGCTCTCTAAATTGTTACATTCACAAAACGCATAATTACCGATACTTGTAACGCCATCTTCAATCACAACTTTTTTTATGTTGCTATTGCTGCATGCAGGACTATCCGTCATCTCCCCTTTGCCGCTGACGGTCATTGTGCCCTCAGCGTCTAGTGTCCAGATCAGGTTGTCTTCTGTCCATGTCTGCGTTCCCGATTCTGTCCCTGCACCTGCATCCTCCGCACTCGCCGTGATCCCCCACGAGATATTTTGCAGGGTATCGGTCGGGAAGTACAGCAGCGTCCCCGCCGCCATGATTACTGCCGACGAAAGGGCAGCCAGCCGTTTCCATTGTTTCTTCATAATATGCCTCCTTTGTTTTCGGATATATTACATATCCTTGATATTCCTATTATAACACAATCGAGTATTCTTTGTCAAGAAAAAAGGAGGATTTTTTGATATTTCGTTCAATTTTTGGAAGTTGGAGAGGGGAGGGTGTTGTTTCGTTCTTGTAGTAGTCAAGGTCAAACTTCTCGTGTTTTGTGAGAAAAACAGCTTTGCACGCAATCTGCTTACAGATTTTTGTGTTGACATGTTTCATAAAATGTAGTATAATATTGTTGACAGAATCATCTACATTGACGATGTGTTCTTTTGAGATGTGCATCGATTTCAAGGAGGTATAAATGTATGAAACAATGGATTCGCGTAAAAAAGGCATTGCTCCTGTCGTTAATTTTGCTGATGGCTTGGCTGTTGCCGCTGCTTCAATGGAATGGAACAGTTTTGTCGGCAGCGGCAATCTCTACAGATTATCCGGCACAGCTGATGCATCTTGCCAGCAAGGACAGCACCAAAGTTCTGACAGCAAATGGAACTTCTGATGGAGCGGCACTTTCTCTGCAAACGCTGGGTAGTGATTTATCTGCATCATGGCGGTTCGATCGTGTCGGTTCGGATGGGAACGGTACTTTTTTCAAACTAGTCAACGCACAGTCCGGAAGGCTTTTGACGCCGCGAAATTATAACGTATCTGACAAAACAGATGTGATTTTGTACGGCAGTGAATCCGCACAATCTCAACATTGGTATGTTGTTCCCGTAAAACAAGATCATCTGGGCAATGATCTATACTATAAAATTGTGAATTATTCTGATACTTCTCTTGCCTTGACGCAGGGAACTTCCGGCATGACATTAGCCAAATACAGCGGAACAGACAATCAGCTCTGGCTGCTTAATGCTGACGGATTACAGGGTTTTGCAGGATATTGCTTTGATGACAACACCGGCAACATCAAGGCAGGGGACATTGGTGGTCTGTTCGGCGAAATCGTAGAGGTTTCCACTTTTGCCGATCTTAAGAAATATGCTACCGCTGATATACCCTATACCATTGTTGTCACGGCAAATATTCGTGTTACCGCACTGCAAAAGGATTCCTCCGGACGCAACTATTGTCCGGACGGACGAATCTATGTTCACAGCAACAAAACGATCATCGGCAGTTACGCGGCACATACTATGTATAATGTACAGTTCTGTACATCTTCCAATAACGGAACCGGAAACAATCTGATCCTGAAAAACTTTGAGCTACAGCACAATGCGGAGTCCAACGGCAATGATTCCATTGTTGTCTATCTCGGCTCTGGACAGAACATCTGGGTAGATCACTGCACCTTTGTAGGCCATAGCGATTATAATACAGCATCTACCGGACTACCAGACTGGGATAAGTTTCTGGCATGCTGCTATGATGCTGACTACACAACAGTTTCAGACTGCTCTTTCGGACTTCACGAATACGGTGTGATATTGGGGTATCCGGCAGATGATGAAAACTCTTATAAAACCTATAATAATTATCCCCGCATGTCCATTATCAGCAATCGCTTTGAAAAAACTTTGACCCGCGGCCCTGGGCTGATGCGTTACGGTTATTTTCATTCGCTGAATAACTATGTGAAAACATTCAGCATGGCATATACTGTGCACACAGCATCTAAGATTTTTGCAGAAAACTGTTATTATGAAGACGGCGGAAACGTTATCTGTGACTGGAACACAGTAACCTATCCCGGCTCTTATGCAGAAACAGGTTCAAAATCGGTGAACTGCAAGCGAACAACGATCGAGGGATATGCACAGGACTGTACATGGCGACCAACTTCCAATTACAAAACCATTTCTCGCACTGCAGATGAGGCAAAGGTTTATTGTGAGAACTACAGCGGCTGTCAAAATGACAGAAATCATATGATGTATCTGCGATATGCAGTTGCTGGTGTGCCAAGTGCAGGCTATACAGAATCACCCAGTGCACCATTGGCAGAACTTTTTACCGAGGGTTCTGCTTACCGTATTCGCAATGTCAACTCCGGCTTGTATTTGCAGGTAGCAGGTGCTGCCGCAAAAAATGGCACCAATGTGCAGCAGTGGGGATCAGATGGAATCGCAGTTCACGACATCTGGAAATTGTGCAGTGCCGGTGAAGGGTACTACTATCTGGTTTCTGCAGTAGGGGACGGCGGAACATATGTGCTGGACGTTGCTGGAAAAAAGGCCGCAAATGGAACCAATATAGATATTTACACCTATAACGGCGGGGACAATCAGAAGTTTATGCTGACAAAAAACGGGGACGGCAGCTATCAGATTCGAACCCATATTTCAAATGGAAATTCTGTGGTAGAAGTAGAAAATGCCTCCCAAACCTCCGGTGCCAATGTGCAGCAGTGGGAAGTCAACGGTGCGAACTGTCAGAATTGGATTTTAGAGCCGACAACTGACCCCGGCTGCTCCATGAACACCGATGTGATCTATACCTTTGAAAATGCTGGTTCTGGTCTGGTAATGGATATTACCGATGGAAAAATGACAGACAATACAAATGTACAGCAGTGGTCGTCCAACGGGTTGAATTGCCAGAAGTGGACACTTCGTGCCTTTGGCTCTGGCAATTACTATTGGATTCGCTCACAGCAGGATAGTCATTATGCATTGAAGGCAGAGGGCAGCAAAAACGGCGGAAATCTGGCAATTGCAGCATGGTCCAATAAAGATAGCACTCAGCTGTTCCGGTTTACTAAGAATCTGGACGGATCCTACAGCATTTTGACACACGCTTCTGGTGATTCCTGTTATGTAGAAGTCGCCGATGCATCCACTGCAAACGGTGCCAATGTGCAGCAATGGGAACCGACCGGCAGCAGTTGTCAGAAATGGCAGACAAAGACAGAAACCACTACTGTAACAACTAAGGTAACTACAACTGTAACAACAACGACAACGACCAAAGCAACCACAAATACGACAACAGCCGCAGCAACTAGCACCACTACTGCAACTGCTACAGAACCGCCTGTGATTTCTGGTGACATCAATGCAGACGGCAAAACGAATCTGGCAGATGTGGTGTTGCTGCAAAAATGGTTGTTGGGATTTCCTGAAACAAAACTTGCCAACTGGCAGGCAGGGGATCTGAATGCAGATAGAATTCTGAACGGATTCGATCTTTGCCTGCTGCGAAATAATGTGATATAGCTACCTGTACACTTTTGTGCAGTATTTCCTTTGCACAGAGTAATGCCTGTTCGTACCTGCCGAACAGGCATGCAGCAGAATATCAATTTTCCGGCGATGACAAAAGATTCGCTTACTCATGTTCCCTCATGCTTTCCATGAAAATCGTCACGCATTTCCAGCCGTCGCTGAGATGCTGCCGTCTGTCCTACGGAGTGCAGCAGTTCTGTCAGCATTTTTTGCATAAATCGGCGGGTTTCCGGCTGCATGTCTGTCCATGCACGGAGCACACCAGAGAGCGTTCCTGCACCGCCGCCGATCAGATCTTGTATGGTATGGGCATTGGTTTCACTTTGCAGAATGTGGAAAATGGCATCGGTCAGCTTTTCTCGCTCCTCCGGTTTCATGCCCAGGATCCACTGCCGCAGCGAGGAATCCAGCAGCTTACTGGTGTTGGTGGTATCCTCGGAATAGTACCAGTCATTCCGGATCACACACCACGAGTATGGATCGTGCTGCAAAAGACCTTTTTGTGTGCTGTAAACTACCTGATATTCCTCGTCATGCTCCAGCAGCATGCCTACTACAGAAGCTTGCGGAACAAAGGTATACACTCGTTCCTGCAATTGCTGAAACTGCGGCTCAGCAAACAGGTCTGTCACAAAGCCTGGTCCGTCATTGTTATAGACTGCACGAATCCGCGAAAAGTCTTCCGACTGCATCTGGACGGCTGCATAAACTGCCAGATTGCCGCCTTTGGAGTGTCCGCCCACATAGACGTTGGAAAATCCCAGTGACAAAATCCCTCGCAGATACGCCGCCGCTGCTGCCTGTGACGGCACATAGGGCAGAAAAGACAAGTTGAAATCTTCCCGCCAGCCAGTCAGTGTGTTGTCTGTGCCACGGAATGCCACATAAACGGTATCACTGTCCAGCAGAAATGCAGTGGCGGAAAATTGCTGCTGCCGGGTTTCGCTGAACTGTTCTGCATAACGGAATAAACGCACTTCTCCGAAACGCCGGCTGGCTGCGGTCTGCCGAAGCAGGTCACGGTCAGTTTCTACCCGCACTTTCTGTTCTGCAGTGGGACGGTGTTCCCAGAGCCTTGCTGCATCCCGCAGAGAAATTGATTCCGCTGCGGTAAAGCCCTCTGCAATGCCGTCCCAGTTCAAATAGGACAGGCAGCAGAAAATCAGATTGTCCACGTGACAGAAAGGCGATTGTTGCATGGTCAGATCATCCCGCCACTGGCAATAGGTCAAGATATTTGCATCATACGTGGTTTTCATTGCAGTCACCTCAAAATCCATTTTGTTTCAGCTTTTGTACCAGCTGGCTGTACCATTCCCGCACGTCAAAGTCCGGAATATTTTCCCGATTCAGGTCGATCATATCCCCGTGGGAAACTCCCCGCCGCTTAGTTTCAGGCACCATGAGAAAAGGTGCCCACTCCAGCTTTGCCGATACAACCGGTACCAGGCCGTCGTTCTCTCCAGCTTTTCGCCGGTTCAGGAAATATCCCAGCCACAGCGGGAACGGGGCGGAAAATGCACTGTGCATCCTGGACATCACCGCCTGATAATAGACACCGGAAATAGGGGGATGTTCTGTATGAAATTTTTGACAGTTTTCGGCAGTCAATTCCCGCACACCAGCCAGAAAATCCGGATTCTGATCTCCCAATTTTGTAAACAGCCGGTTATACTTTGCTGCGATCCATCGTGCCACACCTGCCGGCACCTTTTGCAATAGATCGTCCACAAAGGCACAGCCATGATGCGGCGTATTGATCGTTGTCAGAGAAGCCACATACTTTGCCGCACCATATTCCTGCATGGCACAGCGGCAGTCCAGACCGCCTTTGGAATGGGCAATGACGTTGACCTTTTCCGCACCAGTTTCAGCAATAACAGACTGAATTTGTGCTGCCAGTTCCTTGGCACTGACGGAAATCGATTGTGCTGACTGCTGTTTTCCGTAAAAAATAGTTGCTCCGTTTCGAATCAGTTCTGCCGGAATCCGTCCCCAGTAATTGAAAAATTGCCAGTCCCGAAAAAAGATGCCGTGCACCAGCAAAATCGGATATCTGGTCTTGCAGATCTCTGATCCTTTTCGCATAACGTTACATTCGGCTTTGGCACACTCCAGCTGCAATTCCCGTTTGGCAGTACGATAGACATGCCCCACCAGAAACAAATTTAGCAGTGGCACCCACCAGAGAAAAAAGAGGGCAACATGCCACGGCAGTTTCACCTGTGTGGAGTGCAGTGCAATATGCAGCAGTCCCTGAAATACTATGAACCAGCAGAGCAGAGAGAACACGCCCAGATCGATCAGCAGAATTACCCAGAACAATTTCACGCCCCAAAAAAGTGCACCGGCAGTGAGAAGTTCCAGACAAAACCAGACAGTGCTGGTGCGGAGCAGATCACAGCCGTGTGCCAATGAAGCCAGCTTCTTTTCTCCTGCTATGGTATGCACATGGGCAAACTGGAAAAACAGGAACAAGATACCGCACAAGATGCCGACAAGAATTTTCCAACCGACAGCGGCGTGCCATATGGCAAAAATGGCTGTCAGATTTCCTGTGACCCAAAATGTCACCAGCCGAAGCAGGCGAAAGCCTAACGAATTCTTTTTCATCTGTATTCCTCTCTGTTCAGACATTTTTCATGTCCTATTGCAAAAAACCGGACCGGCAGTGCTGCCTAGTCCGGTTTTTTCTTTATTCATCAATATGGTTTTGTTCCTAGAAAATCAATCATAGAAACCATCATCTGGAGCCGGAATCGTTTCTTCCGGAACAGAAGGTGCCGCAGTAACTACTGGTGCCTGTGTAACAACAGGAGCATTTGGAGCCGGCGGCTGTGTCGCTGCCGGAGTGGTGTATCGGGGTTTTGTTGCGTTGCTGGTATTATTGTTGTAGTATGCCCGTGTGGTCACTGCCGGCTGATAGCTGTTGTCTGTATCGTCATCATATGAACCGTAGTTGTTATACGTATCATCATCTTCATAGACTGCCTGTGTGCCATAGGTTTTCGCAGTCGTAATAGTTTCTGTAGTGACACGATTGGCATCGGTGGTCTTTCGCTCAAATTTAGTAGAAACTGCTGACGCTGTGGTTTCGCTGATGATCTGGGTTTCTTCTGTGGAAGCCACAGTTACCACCAGAGAATCATTGACGTTGTTGGCGGAACTGCTTTCCTGAATCGGACAGAGCATCAAAAAAATCAAGATCAGCATTGTCAATATCACAAAGCTGGAGCAGGTGATCAGCGTGATTTTGGTGGGGTGTGACAAGTTTGCAAAGAAGTTTTTCATATTCCAAAACCTTTCTGAAAAAGAAAATTTTACTGTTTTTACGCAAAGACATTTCACTTTATTATAATGGATTTTTCCGGAAAAGTCAAGCCTTTCTGCAATACTAGTGAAAATACAACAAATGAGATAATTTTCACCAAAACATTGAGATAAAATTTGTGCACAAGTACAATTTTAAAAAAAAGCTTGCTTTTCTTTGTAAAATGTGATATAATACAAAGTGTTGTATCGTCGTTGGATTTGACGATTCTTATGCACTGATTTGGAGAGTTATCGAAGTGGTCATAACGAGCTGCACTCGAAATGCAGTTGTCCGAAAGGGCACGTGGGTTCGAATCCCACACTCTCCGCCATGTTTTTCAAAAAGCCACGCAGTTTCGACTTTGTTTGAAATTGTGTGGCTTTTTTAGTCTTGTTTGCAATATTGTGCACGCATTTTCGTATTTTACGGCCGAGTGCTGATATTTTGCATAAAACATCTATTTATAAAGCTTATAAAGCGGGAAAATCATTAAGGCAACTTACATTTTTCACAAATTGTGCAATGAAACAAGAAAAAAACTGTTGACTTTTTCTCGAAAATCGCGTATAATGAAGATAATCGAATAAAGGCATTCCGATCAAATCATTTCGGAAAGGAAAGGGATTAAATTAAATGAAACGATTTTCCAAAGGAAGCAAACGACTGCTTTCCGTCTTGCTCAGCGGTGCTATGCTGGCAGGGACATGCAGTTCTGTAGCCGTGGGAGCTGCGGACGAAAAAGAAGCGAATTTTGCACGGGCACTGCAATATTCCATCTATTTTTACGACGGCAATATGTGCGGCACAGAAGTACAGGACAACAACCGCTACACTTGGCGTGGCAACTGCCATACCTATGATGCTCAGGTTGCCATGAACTCCACCGCCACCAATTTAAGTGCCGATTTCCTCACCAAGTATAAAGATATACTGGATCCGGACGGGGACGGCTACATCGATGTTGCCGGCGGTTTCCATGATGCCGGCGACCATGTAAAATTCGGTATGCCGGAGAACTACTCCGCAGCAACACTGGGCTGGGGCTATTACGAATTCCGTGATGCTTACCAGAAAACTGGTCAGGACGACCATATCGAAACTATTCTGCGGTACTTTAACGACTATCTGATGAAGTGTACCTTCTTGGATTCCAACGGTGACGTGATTGCACATTGCTATCAGGTAGGCGACGGTGACATTGACCACGCTTACTGGAACGCACCGGAATTGGATGAAATGGATCGTCCGGCATTTTTCCTCACCGGCGATAAGCCACAGACAGACTATGTTGCTTCTGCCGCTGCTTCGCTGGCGATCAACTACCTGAACTTCAAGGACACCGATCCGGAATATGCACAGAAGTCGCTGGACTATGCAACAGCACTGTATAAATTCGCAGAAACTCACGAAAAGCAGCTGAGCGACAACGGCGATGGTCCGAAGGCTTATTACAATTCGTCCAAGTGGGAAGACGATTACTGCTGGGCTTCTGCATGGATGTACAAGATCACCGGCGATCACCACTATCTGGAACAGATCTTCCCGTACTACGACTACTATGCAGCACCCTGCTATGTCTACTGCTGGAACGATGTCTGGGGCGGCGTGCAGTGTATTCTGGGCGAGATCACCAGCGAGCAGTACCCGAACTTCATTGACGAATACAAGAAAGCTGCCGGAAAGAGCCCCTACGAGGAAATGAACTGCTGGAGTTCCGTAGCAGAAGCCCTGAACAAATACATGACTGGCGGCGTGGGAACCATTACACCGGCTGGTTATTTCTGGCTGAACACATGGGGCTCTGCACGATACAATGCGGCGGCTCAGATGATGGCGTTGGTATACGATAAATATAACAACAACGGAAAGCCCGGCGAATACAGCGAATGGGCAAAGGGACAGATGGAATATCTGCTGGGGGATAACCCCATGAACCGTGCCTATGAAGTTGGCTACGATGAAACCGCAGCGAAATTCCCGCACCACCGTGCAGCTTCTGGTCTGACAAAGTGTGAGGACACCGACGAGCAGAAGCATGTGCTCTATGGTGCACTGGTCGGCGGCCCGGATGCACAAGATAAGCATAACGACATTACCGCAGACTGGATCTATAACGAAGTTACCATTGACTATAACGCTGCTTTTGTAGGAGCGTGTGCTGGTCTGTATGATTACTACGGCACAGATGCAATGGAGATCACACCGGATTTCCCGCCGGAAGATAAGAACAGCGGCAGTGATAACGGCGGCAACGATTTCTGGGTAGATGCTTATGCGGTAGACGACATACAGACTTCCGGTGCCGGCGTGACAAAGCTTGCCATTCAGATGCGTACCAATTCTATCACACCCAAGACCGACCTGTCCATGCGGTATTATTTCAGTATCGCAGAAATGGAAAACAAATCCAATATCAGCAAAGTTACCGGCAATGAGTTATACGATCAGGCAAGCGTAGAAGCTGCTCCGGCAGACGGTGTGATCTCTGGTCCGTACCAGTACGATGCTTCTTACGATCCGGATATTTACTATGTAGAAGTAAAGTGGGACGGCTATAAAATTGCCAACTCCAACAAGAAATATCAGTTCACCGTGGGCTTGTACTACGGCGATAAGTGGGATCCCACCAACGACTGGAGTTATCAGGGCATTACCAAGTGCAAGGATACCTATCAGGACGGCTCCGAAACCAGAACCGATTACATTTGTGTATACTCCAATGGAGAACTGGTAGGTGGCATTGAACCGAATGGCAACAAGCCGGCAGTTACCACCACCACAACACCTGCGGAAACCACGATCACTACCACTAAAACTACTACTGTAACAACCAAAGCTACCAGTACCTCTGCGGAAACTACCACAACGGAGCAGACATCATCCGCTGCACCTTCCACAGATACAACCGAAACCACTGCAAACACTACAAAAACCTCGGAAAGCGGTTCTGATGTCACACCATCTGTCATGTACGGTGATGTCAATCTGGACGGTCGAATCGATGTGACTGATGCCGTGTTGCTGAATAAGATGGCTGCCGGTGCAGTGACAGGGAACGACCAGCAGCGGCGTGCCGGCGACTGCAACGTTGACGGAGAAGTGGACACCGCAGACAGCGTTATGCTTCTGCAATTTTTGGTACACATCATTCAATACCTCGGACCGCAGGCAAAGTAAAGGCATTGCTGAAACCGAAAGAAAGGAATATCATTTTTCATGGAGCAAGAACATACAAAACCAACTTCCAACTGGCAGGAATTCTGGCAGATTCTCAGGCACGGACAATTCGGGAAATTATTTGCCGGTGCCACTGAAAATACGCTGATTCAATTCTTCCGCTACTGTTTTGTAGGCGGAGCTGCAACTGTGGTAGACTGGGGAATTTCCGCACTGCTGTTTTTTGCCGTATTTGACCAGCATTACGCCATTCTTGCAAACGGCTGTTCCTTTGTTGCCGGACTGCTTGCCAACTACTTCCTGAGTACATTCTGGGTCTTTCGTTCGTCGAAAGTGCAGTCCCGTCTGGTGGAATTTCTCGCATTCGCCGCAATCGGCGTGGTGGGACTTCTGCTGACGATCGGCATTACAAAGGTCAGCGAGATAACACTTGGAAATATCACCAGTGCCTATCAGATGATCGGAAAAGTAGTTTCCACTATGGTGGCATTCCTGTGGAATTTCTTCGCACGGAAGTATCTCTTGTTTTCGAAAAAAGAAGCTTAACCGGCTGAAAAAGCCGCTTTTATCCAAAAAAAGCACTGTCAGCCGTGGGCGGTTTTGCCCTGCTGTACAGTGCTTTTTATATTTGAAAGGAGTGAATCGTTTATGAAAATGACATTTATCGGGGCTACTCATGAAGTCACTGGCAGCTGTACCTATCTGGAAGTCTGCGGAAAGCGGCTTCTGGTGGATTTCGGTATGGAGCAGGGGAGAGATACCTATGAAAATGTAAAAATCCCTTGTGCTCCGTCACAAATCGACTATGTGCTGCTGACGCATGCTCACATTGACCACTCCGGCTTGCTGCCGCTGTTGTACGCCGGCGGCTTCTCCGGTGAGATCCACGCTACCTCAGCCACGTGTTCTCTCTGTGAGATCATGCTGCGGGACAGTGCACACATTCAGGAATTTGAAGCAGAATGGAAGAACAGGAAAGCAAGGCGATCTGGAAAACCAGAAGTTGTACCAATCTATA
>OGOE01001728.1_pt1 | contig 12189 bp, 6 predicted proteins | sample 1552611 | NCBI WGS metagenome assembly OGOE01 (sample SAMEA2580129, study PRJEB22360) | human gut metagenome | biome: human gut; feature: human-associated habitat; material: faeces | place: Denmark | collected 2008/2010
CTGTGACCCTCTGCTTGTAAGGCAGATGCTCTCCCAGCTGAGCTAAGATCCCACGTCATCAACGAAATTTATTATACTATAAGCTTTGAAATGTGTCAAGACTTTTTTTGTTTTCACTTTTTAGTTTTCACTTGTAATACTTTCTTTTTTTAATTTAATAATATAATACCAAACATATATCAGATATATTGCAAAGTTAATTATTGACATTATTGTAATATTGTATCCTTTTTGAAACAAATAGCTGCTGTAAGTAATTACAGTACACAATTGCAAAGCTATACTCAAAAACATTGTTCTTTTATCATATATCATAATTAAAATTGCCAGAATTTCATATACATATCCATATCTTTCATGCATTCCTGGTAAAAAAATAACGGCTGTGTATGTTAAAATAAATGCAGTAAATGTAAATGTATAACTTGTAAATTCTATTTTCTGATATATTACCCATACGCAGAACATTCCCAATACACAAAATGCTAATATCAAACACAAGCTCTTAATATACATTCTATTGTCTGATACACTATCCGCATTAATAAATACATTACAAATTCCTGGATAATTATAAAAAATACTATCGGCATCTCCACTTACCTGACCAAAATATATTTTTAATATATCTAAAATATTTCTGCCATTTAGTATCCCTGGTAAAGCAAGGCATACTATTGAGACAATACTTCCAACAAACTTTTTTAATGGAAAGTCTTTATTCTTTATGTACATTAACATGATCATTGGTAAAATAAACACTGCCTGAAGCTTAAATGAAAATGCAGCACCCCAGAAAAACATTGCCAGCCAATATTTTTTCTGAAATATTAAGTAAAGTGTCACAATACAAAAAAAGCAATATATTGAATCACATTGCGCCCAAAATGATGAATTTAATATTACAACTGGAGAAATAAAAATGCATCCAAAGATAAAAAAACATTCCAAAGCATTTTTCTTCCATATATTTTTTGCCCAGATTCCTCCCATTATTGCTAATGCAATATCAAATATTATGGAAAAAATTTTATATAAATACAGCGGATTTATTGGTAAATAAGTGAATATTGCAATAAAAAACTGATACAATAAATTATAATTTCCAACTTGCTTTCCAAGACCACTTATTCCTCCATTAGATTTGATTTCTTCATACCATGGAAGCAAAAATATTTGGGCATCTCTTGAAACAAACTTTCGCAGCATAATTCTGACTGCAATCCCCAATAAAAATATCGCAATAAATGCAATATATATTATTTTCTTTTCAATCCAGCTCTTAACCTCTTGTTCTACATTTTTCATTTACAATTCATCCCCTGTTTCCCTGATAATGTACTGCGTTTTTTAACAAAAGAGAGAGACTTCCACAGGTCTCTCTCTTTTTGTTCCCAATACTTCTGGTAAGTAATGGGCTCCTGCTTAAATTATTATATTATAAATGTGTATTCTGATTTACATTAATTATTTTGTTGCTTTTTTTCTTGCAAAATAAACGATAGCGCATCCACTTACAAGTGCAATAGCAAGATAGAGTATAATCTGGCTGTTATCACCAGTCTTAGAGCTTTTACTTTTCTTAGATGTTTTCTTTTTCGTAGAAGTTGTATTATCCTTCTTTGTTGTTGAAGATTCATCCTCTGTATCTTCCTCATCATTATCGTCAACATCCTCTGTATCTTCTTCCGTTGTCGCTGCTGGTGCCTCACTTGTTGCCGGTGCCTCACTTGTTGTCTCTTGTGCCACTACATTAATTGTAGCTGTAACACTCTTTTCTACTCCTGCATCTAATATATACGCTGAAACCTTATGTTCTCCAAGAGATAATGTTTCTAAATAGGTACCTTTAATTGTTACTGGGACAATTTTTGTCTCTGTTTCTGCTGCCTGTACATTTATTGGCGTAAGTATATTGTAACTTTTTACTGAAGATTTTTTAACTTTTCGTACTGGTGCCGTTGTGTCTAGCGGTGGCGCTGGTGCCTCTGATGATGGTGCTGGTGCCTCCGATGATGGCGCCGGTGCCTCTGATGATGGTGCTGGTGCCTCTGATGATGGTGCCGGTGCCTCTGATGATGGCGCTGGTGCCTCTGATGTTACCGCTGGTGCCTCTGATGTCACTGATGCATCCGTTGTTGGCGGAACTTCCTCTGAATCACCATCACTCCAATTATCTCTATCCAGCTCGTTTTCAGGATTATCAACTGTTACTTTATGTATCTTTTCTGCTGTTGTAGACATACGCACCTTTATAACATGGTCTTTTTTACTTCCCTTTACATAAGTACCAGTTGCACCTTCTACAATTTCAAACACTGTTTCTGACTCTGCTGGCGGCTCCGTCTCTGTAGCAAATACATTTGTTCCTATTAAAGAAGTACCTAACAGCACTCCCATAAGGACCGCACCTATTCTCTTTTTCATGGTTTTTCATCTCCTCTCACAAATACACATTCCTCTTTATGTCTCTTACGTCATGTCATTTATAATAAAACTGGAATCAGGCAATACATCAGGCAGGAACTGATGGTGTACCCCCAGCATTATTATACAAATTCAGTTTTGAAAAATATTCAGTAAATCGCTACTATCTTTATAATGCCAGGCTCCATGTTGGAAGCCATTCTAATATCTGATTAACAAAGTCTATATTTACAGCCATTCCCAATAGTACCGGATAAAATAAAACAAATAATATGATAGACATCCCTCCTGTAATCACCATATATTTTCTTTCTTTTAAACAATGGCTGAAGGAGTTCGCAATCATTAACACCAGGAATATCATTCCGAGAAAATACTGGTAAATAAACACTGTTCTGTGAATAAACAGCCATGGGAGCATAACCGATACATAAGCAAGAACAAGAAATACTGAATTATTTGACCGTCTTGTTTTCCATAAATAAATCTGGTGAAATAATGCTACAAAGCCGCCCCAGCATAACAACGGATTAATAAAGGTTGCTACTGTGCTTATTTTGTCCCTGCTTAAAATGGAATACGAATCCAGTAACGGACGTTTATCCCACAGCCATTCATACCATTCTGATGAATATGGATGTTCAAAAACGGTAACTGAATGATAACTAAGCATCAGCTTTCCATTATCAATTGCTGTTTGAATCAATCCTTTGTCCGTATATACCTTTATAAATGGAATATAGGAAAGCACATAGATCGTAAGCGGAAAAATAATAAAGAAAACGGTACTTGCCGCCGCAAGCTTCACAAGATATTTCCGCTGTTTACTTATGTTCCGATATCCTCCGATATATTTATACACATTTACAAAATAAATCACAGCAATTCCAACAGATGCATAAACTCCCGTCCATTTAACAGATATTGCAGCACCCATTGCAAGCCCGCAGAGAAATAGCCATAAAAACTGTATTTTTAAACTCTTCCCTTTCTCCAGTGCTTTTACAAATCCAAACATAAGGGCGAACATAAGCAATACAAAAAATGCTACAATTATATCTAACGTTGCGATTCTTGCCAGCGTAAAGTTCATAAAACCTGTACCTAATATTATTGCTGCAAAAAATGCCGTTGATGTTTTTCGAAACATATAAAATGCCAGAAGATACATGAGCGGCATCATCAATATTCCCGCAATAGCACACATAATTCTCCAGCCAAATGGATTCATTCCAAATATTTTGATTCCAATAGAAATTATTGTTTTTCCAAGTGGTGGATGTGTATTCTCATAAATCGGAAGCTGATGCAAAAATTCATACGCGGTACGTGCGTGATATACTTCATCAAACATGCTCTGATCATAATACGTCCTTATCCCCGGAAACAGTCCCTGCTCATCAAATAAGTTTGGATAATTGTCCGCATTAGACGGAAAAACCCTATTCCCATTACTATCCACGCATACAATCTCATGAATACGTGCTTCCCCTTCCATTAAAACCATTCCAAGTGAAGTAAATTCTCTGTTATTAAAGTCTACCTCATTCCAGGCAAAAGCACTTTCTATGTTATGATTAGCATCCAATACATTCCACACCTTACTGGCTTCATCCCAGCATGAAAAAGAAATGCTCCGCTTGGAATTATACCCAAGATAAATATAGATTTTTGAAAGGTTCACTTTGCCATTAAAATTCAGTATGATTTCGTTCTGGCCTTTCTCCCCAACCTTAAAATCCTGATATGTTTCCGGTACACGATGACTTCCTAAGCGAAAAAGAACGAGTACAGCAAATATGCCTGTCACTACTAACATCAGCACGATATCTCTTGTACTAAATCTTCTCTTCCTAACAGCCTTTACACTGCTCCATCCTTCCACCTGTTCTATATTATCCATTTCCACATTGTTAAAAGGTTTCTCTTTCTTTCTCTTATCTGCATCAGAAAAGACTTTACTAACTTTACTTCCTTTATTTCCAAAATTTCCGCTTATAATTTTATATGCTGACATTCCTAATGCTAAAAATATCAAAACTATTGAGATACTATATAATATGGGTACAGTCTCTTTTGAAAAAATATCTTCAAACCTCTGCCCCATCACTTTTTTTGCCACAATCCACCCCAGTATTCCAATATTTAACAGAAAATATTCTGTCACAAATTGCAGAAGAGTCCCTCCTTTTTTCTTCACGTATCGGTCTGCCATACAAAGAAGCAAAATACCCAAAACGGACAGACACATTCCCGTACTATCTCCCGAAAGAATAAAGAGAATAGACACTGGGCAAAACAGATAAAAAGCAATCACACGCATGTAAACTTTTTCAGTTTTCTTTGAATAAAGATAGTAGCTTAGTAATCCAAAAATAATCCACTCTAATAACAGAAGGATCCATATCTCTGTCTTTCGTTCAGGAATCATGAGAACCGGAACAATTCTCGTAAAAATATAAAATAACAGCAGTTCTATGCGAGAATACTCTACGCAATTATTTTTATTGCATAAATAATAAATCCCCCAAAAAAACATAAATACTATTCCAAAAGCTGCATATGACGAAACCATGTCTCCCTGCCTTTCTCTTCGTGATACTCCTTCTCTGTATTTACTTTCCAGAAACTTGTCTTCTTTGACCTTCCCTTTTGTAAATCTATATAATTATTCTACCATTTCTGAACCATTCTTCAAGTTCAAGTCGAACGTCCGTGAGACTTGGCGCGTGATTCTGGTCAGCGAAGCTGACATGTTCCTATCAGAATCACTGCGCATCCTCGCGGAGCGTTTATCTCAGTCGGAGATTGGACTCCCACTGAGACAAATTTGCTATTACTCACCAGCTGAAGAGGTGGGAGTCTTCTCGACTGAGATAAAAAATGACACAAAAATCCCTGTTATATATATAAATACATATAACAGGGATTTCTTTCACTGCTTTTTAGTTAAATCACTTTTTTAGTTAAATCAGCAAATTTACATTCACGTGTTTAGTAAACACTATTTGATCGTGAATTTATGCTTTACTGGTTTGAAAATTTTTTTCTTTATCTTCTTAAGTTTTTTAAGCTTTTTACTACGCACTACTACTTTTTTAAGCTTTGGAAGTTTTCCAAATGCCTGACTCTTGATCGTTATAACATTCTTACCGATTGTTATCGTGTGCAGTTTCTTTGCATTATAAAAAGCTTTTGTTCCAACAACTTTTACGTTATTGCCGATAACAACTTTCTTTACTGTTTTGTTCTTCAAGAAAGCTTTTGGTGCGATAGATGTAACTTTAAATTTCTTTCCATTAATTGTTATTGTTGATGGAATTGCTATTGTCGCTGCTTTCTTTCCTTTGGCAAATCCGCAAACCTGTACGGTACCAGTCTGATTTTTCGTTACACTGGTCACTTTATAAATATATTTTCCTCTGGTAACTTTTGCATTTTTCTTTATTGCTGGTTTTGTTTCTGGTTTCGCTGGTGTTTCCGGTTTACTGGAAGGGTTCTTCTCCCATTTCGCATAGAGAGTTGTTTCTTCCTTGATACTATCTTTATCAAAGTCAAATGCATTCGTACATTCTTTATTCGTATACCAGCCTTTGAAAGTATACCCTTCCTTTGCCGGATCTGCCGGTTTCTTGGCAAATTCTCCACATTCTATGGTCTGTTCTTCTACCTTGCTTCCTCCTACAGAATCAAAGATTACTTTATTCTCAGGATTTATTGCAACAAATTTATTACCGTTTTGCTTTGCATAAGCTTCTGCTGTTGAACCTGCATATCCATAAATTGTGACATCTTTTGGAATAGCAATAAAGTCTTTAACTGTCTCTTTTGGATCATATATATAAACTTTTGTTTTTGCTGCTGATTCCTCTTCTGTAACATCTTCTGTTGTTGGTTCTTTGATTACAAGATCTTTATTCAGAATCCATATTTTCTCTAATCCACTCTTTCGGAATGCTTCTACATCCATTGTCTGAACATTCTTAGGAATTGTTATATCCTTCAGTGCTGTTGTTCCATAAAATGCTGCCTGATTAATCACTTTTACTGTTTTAGGAACGGTAAAAGATTTCAGTCTGGTATTTTTCATGAACATAGAACTTCCAAGATTCTGAATGTTATTCATCTGGATATCAATTTCATCAAAATCTAATCCATAGAATAAAGCAGAACCAATTTTTCCAGTTGCCGAATAGCTCTCACCGAGTATAACTTTCTTTAATTTACCTGTACTGTCATTTCGTGTATTGCTCCAGAATACCTCATTAAAGCTACTGCCACTGACCTTATCAAGCGAAGCATAAACTTCTAACTCTTCCAGAGCTGGAATCATCTGAAAAGCTTGTCCTTGTATAGATGTTACACTCTTTGGAATTACTATTTTCTTTACATTTCTTTGTCCAAAGAATGCTCTACTTCCAATTGTCTTTACGGATTCTGGAAGAATAATATTTTTTATTCCACCATCTTTAATTTCATCTTTATATTTTGTATAAGAGTCTCCTTCAGCAGAATTTCCTCCATTGGCATTAATTATAGAAAATGCATAGTCTCCAATCGAAGTCAGATTTGTAAGCTTTGTAAAATCAATATCAAGATTAACATCAGAATCAAATGCATTATTCCCAATTGTTTCTATACTTGATGGAAGAACAACCTTTTTTAAACTAAAGCATTGCTTAAATGCTCCACTCGGGATTGTCTTCATTCCCTCTGGAAGTGTTACGTTCTCTAATGAAACAAGATGTGCCGCAAAAGCACTGCTGTTATCTAATGCAGTCCCCTCTCCATCATTCTTTATAATTAAAGTCTTTATCGCTGTCTGTCCTGGATAGTTTGCTCTGAATTCTTCATTGCTTCTTATCGGATTATTTACCTGCTCGCTGCTGGTATGCATATTATAAGAATACTCACCCTTCACATAGGAAAAATTACCCAAAATGTTCACCATTCTTCTGTACCCCGAATCCTCTCCAGACCACCGGCTTTCCAAAGTCATTGTTTCTAAGCTGATACAGCCGCCAAAAGCTATTCCACCAATTTTTTCTACAGAAGATGGAATCGTTACTTCTGACAATCCGGCTTTTGTAAAAGCATAGGGCATAATCTCTTTTACTCCTGTTAAATCAATAGATTTCAAACCAGTACATTCAGCAAATGCTGCTGTTCCAATCGTATTTACATTTTTATCCATATTAACTGTTTTCAAATTAGTACATCCGGCAAACATTTCATATGGTAATTCTGCTTTTGGTAATTCTGCTTTTGCATCTCCAGAGCTTCCTATCGTTACTTTTTCTAAAGTGGTACAGCCAGCAAAAAGCCCCGCTGCCGATCCTCCTCCATAGTTTTTAATTGATTCTTTCGGAAGATAAATTTCTTTCACCTTTACTCCCTGAGCACTTGTTGAGGGGCCAGATGGATTTATATCATAAAAGTTACCAAGGCTCTTTAAATCAATTTTATAAGGATAATACCCAAATGCTCCATATTCTATCTTTGTAAGTTTGCTCTCTTTTGAAATATCAATTGTTGCCAGACTGGTACAGCCGGAGAAAGTTTCTGTTCCAATCCGAGTTACACTATCCGGAATTTTAATAGAAGTTAATGCTGTACAGTCATAAAATGCTCTCCAATCCAAATCTTTTATCTGTGCATTTGCCGCAAAGTTCACCTGCAAAAGATTCGTACAGCCGGAGAATGCTGCCCCGCCGATTGCTTTGACGGATGCCGGGATATTTACTTTCGTAACGTCTGTATTTTTGAAAAGTGCTTTGTGTGCAATCTTTGTACATCCGTCTTTAAAAGTAATTTCCGATACTTTTGAAGCATCATTTTCTGCCTTTGGTACATAAACCGCTACTTTACCTGCGTATACAACGCCATTTTCCGATTGCATTTTAGAAAGCCATTTTGGAACGATAACAGAATCCTGATGCTTATCCCAGTTCAGAAAACTGTCTTCTACATCTTCTAATGTAGATGGAAAGGAAATCTTGACGGTATCACTGTCAGCATACCCTGTTTTCCAGGCTCCTCCAGCCATTGATGTGATGCCTTCTTCAATCTTCACTAATTTAAGACTATTCTTATAGGCAACGCTTTCAATATTTTTGATTTCATAAGTCCCATTTGCATCTGTTACTTTAGACTTAATATGCAATTTTTCAGGTGTTGCGTCTTCATCAACAAAGCTGATCGCAGCACTGTAAGTACCCGCAGAATCCCCACGCTTGCTTAATTCGTACTGTACTTTCACCCCATTGTCATCATCTGTAACTGTAATGGAATCTGCCGCCTGTCCTCTTATCGGGAAGACTAACAGCAGGAATGCCAGCAACAGGCATCCTCCTATACTGCTCATTAGTTTTTGTTTCATGCTACTCCTCCTTTTCTTTTGAATGTACTCATCAAATTCATCACATGAAAAATTGTGCAAGTATCATTCATTTTTAAATATTTTTTATTCTCACTCGTTCATCAGACGAGAAATGAGCGCGGTTATACATTCATCAAATATTCCATTTCTTTTTAATTCCTGTGGAAGTACCGGCATTCGGTTGTGCAGGAAATCCATGTAACGATAATAGGTATCTGTATCTGCATTCTCCCAGTCTATTTCGTATACATATTGGTTTCCTGTGTCGCTGTTTTGAAGAATTCCTCTTTTTAATGGAAGTGTAATTTCAGTTTCTTTTAAAAAAAGGTTTCCATCTTTGCTATGACCTTGCTTTAAAAATGGAAATTCTACCACAATAAAGTTATCAGAAAATCCTTTACACTCTGCTGTATATCTCTTTGATTCCGCTTGTATTTCTGCTTCAGCTTTCCTCTCTGTTTTCAATGTAAAAACTGCTTCGGCACATATGTTCTGAATCTGATAATCTGTTTTTACCTTTCTGCCTGCCGCTGTATATAGCGCCATTACCATAAAATAAAGGTTTAAGAAAAGCCAGAAAAGAATGACACAGTAGGTATACGTCTGCTCTCTTCCAGATAAACCGACCAGTCTTACAATACCGATCATGGAGAGTGCGATTCCGGCAATATAAGGTATCGTATAATGAAAGGCACTGTTATTCTTTCTGGCAGCCGACTTATCAGTAACCCGAAAAATACTCTTTTTCTTTCCGATATTTGCTGTAAGAACAGTCGGTAACAGCCATGGTGCCAATGTAGTCTCATAAATATCTGTCCACTTTGTTGTACGAATATTTCTGGAAAAACGACGCATGCAGATATTTCCGGATATGTACATCGGCAGCCAGAATAAAAACACCTGATACAGACGGCATTTTACTATCATGATTCCGAAAAATGCAAAAAGTAAAGGTGCCATAAAATAAATGAGCCGTTTTACAGGTGTGTACCAATAACTGATCGCCGTCAAATAATTTAGCTTCTGCAAAAAGGTTAGTTCCTTTGAAAACAGAAAACGGGTCTTTTTGCCAGATTGTATACACCCCTTTGCCCATCGTCTTCTCTGTCCGACAAGTTCTTTAAATGTCATTGGCGGCATTCCACTGGCAAGTACTTCAGGGATAGCAATTCCTTTATATCCCTTCTTTTCGATTTCAATTCCTGTCGCAAAGTCTTCTGTGACAACACCGGTAACAAAACCTCCTGTTTCTTCCAGCGCTTTTCTGGAAAGGACAGCATTCGATCCGCCAAAAATAACACTGTTTGACTTATTCTTTGCTACCTGTACTACTTTATAAAAGTAATCCTGCTCATTCGGAATGTGGTCAGAGGCATAGAGATTATACTGAAACAGGTCTGGATAATAGAAATTCTGTGGTGTCTGCACAAAACCTATCTGCTCTTTGGAAAACCAGGGTATTGTCCTCATAAGAAACTTCTTCTTTGGCATCATATCCGCATCAAATACTGCAATATATGGAGAAGAAGATTTCTGAAGGGCATAGTTCAGATTACCTGCCTTCGCATCTTTATGTTCTGATCTGGTTACATAATATATAAGCATTTTTTCTGCTAATTCTTTCACCTCTTGGCGGTTTCCATCATCACAAAGATAAATATGTACTTTATTTTTATCCGGATATTCCATTTGCTTACAGGCATAGAGTGTTTTTTCCAGCAGTGTAATATCCTCATTAATTGTTGGGATAAAAACATCTACCTCTGGCAAATCTTCTTTTTTCATGTAGGGAGTATGCAGATTTACGCGGTCATAATCATACATATTATAAAAATGTACTGCCATTTCCAATAAGCCTACACACTCTGCAATAAGAAGGATTGCCCAGAAAATAACAGATAGTATTCCTTCTTCTTTAGGTATTGTAAAAAAAATTCTCCAGATTAAATAATCCAATGTAAAAATCATTGTGAGAATGATAAAAAACTTATTCCAGCCCGTATTTTTCTTCATTGTCTTTTTTTCCTGTTTTTCCATAACCTCATCCTCGTTTTGCTGCGTATTATATTTATTTTTTATATTTACTTTTTATATTTATTTTCCTCCCAATGCAGAAAATAAAACGCGTCCTACTTCCGTTAAGTCCTTCTCTTTCCAGCCACTATATTTCTTACAGTCTGATCGTAAAGCTGAAAACACCTCATCTTTATTAGAAAGCGACCATGCCGCAAAGCTGATTCCCTTTTGATTTAAATAACTGGCAAAATTCTCTCCCTGCTTTAGGGCGTCCTTCTCTCCCTGCTCCGTATTAATTCCCCACTCTGACACAAAAATCGGTATTCCTCCGCTCTGACAGTCTGCTATCATATTTTCGTATGCATCATCATACTGCCCTGCATAAAAATGATAGCTATACATTAAATTAGAATACGGCAACGCATCTTTTTTCACCTTTGTAATGGAATAACTATAATCCGGTGTTCCTACCAAGATTACTGCATCTGGCGCATTAGCCCGAATCACCGGAATAATCTGGTTTGCATATTCTACAATGTCTTCCCACGTTGTGTCTCCATTCGGCTCATTACATATCTCATATATGATACCATCCTTCTTCCCATAGAGAGCAGAAACTTCGGAAAAAAATTCTTTTGCCTTCTCAACATTATTAAGCGGATTCTGTTCACCAAGCATATGCCAATCCACAAGCGCATACATATCTGCCGCCAATGTATTTTCTATAGCTGCCTGCATCAATTTCCAACTAAGATCTGGATTCTGCACATATCCTCCCTCTCCATTTCCATCATCGGAATACATCGCAATACGGAACATATTCGCTCCCCACTTTTTTGTTTCGCAAATTGACGAATAATTCGTATATTCCGGATACCAGAGAAGGCCATGGCTGCTCATTCCTCTCAGCTGTACTTTATTTCCTTTTTCATCTATTAAATTAATTCCTTTTACTGTAAGCTTTCCATGTGCTTTTACGCCGTCTTCTGATACATCCTGCTTAGGAACGTTCGCTGCCTTTCGTATTTGCTGTATCTCATCTGATTGGAGCTTACGATTCTGCTCCCTGCTCTTACAAAGTAAAGCATATTCGATAAGACAAAGCACACATAAAAAGATTGTAATAAACAACAGCAGAAGGATTCCTTTTTTCTTTTTCACTTTCTCCTCCTCTTTTTTTAATCAAAATCTTATTTAATGACACAAAAATCCCTATCATATATAAATACACATAACAGGGATTCCTTTCACTTTTTTTAAATTATATATTCTGTTTATATATTTTGCGACTCAATATTTTCCAACGTCCGATTTCAAGTCGAGCCGTCGCGAGACTTGGCGCGTGATTCTGGTCAGCGTAAGCTGAC
>OGOE01001730.1_pt1 | contig 12159 bp, 9 predicted proteins | sample 1552611 | NCBI WGS metagenome assembly OGOE01 (sample SAMEA2580129, study PRJEB22360) | human gut metagenome | biome: human gut; feature: human-associated habitat; material: faeces | place: Denmark | collected 2008/2010
GCGCCGGTCAGGATCGAATAGACCATAAATACAACGAACATGACCGCACAGAAGACAACCGCTGTCCGGTCCCCGAACCGTCTCGCCTTCTTTAAGAGAACTCCCCGGAAGATAAACTCCTCCATGAACGGGGCGATCAGGCAGGTATAGATCACCATTCCAGGCGTCAGCTCATCGAGGGCGTCCATCACCGGGTTCATATCCGTCGCCGGAACTCCCGTAAATATGGAAAAAAACACGTCCAGAAACACGCCGAGGAAATTAAAGATGTACCCAAGTCCCAGGCACATGAAAAGCGCCGACATCCAGACCTCCGCCGGAAGTGTATGAGCCGGTCTCCGGTCCGATCTCACAAAACATGTCATCGGAACCACCAGAAGGAATGGAACTCCGATAGAAAAGATATACTGCACCAGGACTCCCGTCCACGGGGAATCAAAAAGCCCGGAAAGCAGACGCGCTCCGCCGCTTCCCAGGCCATGGATCCGGTGCCATACCAGGCCATAGAAAGCACTGCCCAGGTACTGGAACCCTGAGCAGGCGCACATGGCAAGGCATAAAATTGTAAACGTAATCAGAAAATCTCTTCGTTTATGCACCATATTCTTCCTTCATGATCTCACTGCTTCTCGCAATGAACTTTGTCATACGCTCCGGGGAAAGACTTCCGTGAGCGAGCTTTGCAAGGTCATAGAGCTGTTCGCAGAGCATCGGTGTCTTCTCGCCGTCCTTGTTGTTTAACACATACTTTACAAGGCCGTTGTTTGCGTTGAGGACAAGTGTCTCCTCCGCCGGGAACATGTCGGCACCGCCGCCGTACATGCTGTACATCTTCATCATATCCTGCATTCTGCGGCTCTCCTCAGACACAGTGATCATGGACGCGAGGCCCTCGTTTTTCAGCTTCTCGACCTTGACGTTCAGTTTGTCATTTCCGATGGCCTTCTTGAAGACCTCCGCAAGAGTCTCAGCATCCTTCTTCTCCTGCTCCTTCGCGGCCTCATCTGTCTCCTCAGAATCCTTGAAGGTCTCATTGACATCCGCGTCGATGCGCAGGAACTTCAAGCCCTCATTCTTCTGCTCCACATGCTGCATAAACGGAGAATCGATCGGATTCGGAAGGATCACAGCGTCAATTCCAGCTTCCTTGAACATGTTGATATACTGGCTCTGCTCTTTCTCGTCAGTTACATAAAAGATCTTGTTCTCGTGTTTTTCCTTGTTCTCCTCCAGGCAGTCAGCGAGAGTCAGGTACTTGCCGTCCAGATTCTTGTAGAGGATGTAGTCTTTCATCTTCTCGTCAAACTTCTCATCCTTTAAGCAGCCGAATTTGATGAACGGATTAATGTCGTCCCAGTATTTCTCATAATTCTCACGGTCTGTCTTGCACATGCCGGACAGCTTGTCCGCAACCTTCTTTGTGATATAGTCGGAGATCTTCTTAACGAATCCATCATTCTGGAGAGCACTTCTGGATACATTTAACGGAAGATCCGGGCAGTCGATCACGCCTTTTAACAGCATCAGGAATTCCGGAATGACTTCCTTGATATTATCGGCAATGAATACCTGATTATTGTAGAGTTTGATCTTGCCTTCGATGCTCTCGTACTCCATGTTGATCTTCGGGAAGTAGAGGATACCCTTTAAGTTGAACGGATAGTCCATGTTCAGGTGGATCCAGAATAACGGCTCCTTGAAGTCCTGGAATACCTTACGGTAGAACTCCTTGTACTCTTCGTCTGTGCACTCGTTCGGATGTTTGTTCCAGAGCGGATTTGTATCATTTACCGGAACCGGACGTCTTGCGATCTTATATTTTTCTTTTGCCGGGGAAACCTCAACTGTCTCCTTGGTTCCGTCCTCTTTTTCCTTCTCCTCTGTCTTTGCAGGCTCTACGATCGTCTCGATAATTGTATCTTTATCGGTGAGCTCATCCTTTTCGATCGTGTCATACTGCGGCTCTGCAGTCTCATCGTTTAAGTAGATCTCAACCGGCATGAACGCGCAGTATTTATCAAGGATCTCTCTTGCACGGTACTCATTTGCGAATTCAGCGCTGTCCTCATTCAGGTACAGGGTGATCACGGTTCCGTGTCCTTCCTTTGTGCCCTCTTTCATGTCGAACTCGGTACCGCCCTCAGACTCCCAGTGGACCGGCTTTGCGTCCTGCTTGTAGGATAAGGTATCGATTGTTACTTTGTCGGCTACCATGAACGCGGAGTAAAAGCCAAGTCCGAAGTGGCCGATGATCTGGTCCTCGTTTGCTTTATCTTTGTACTTGTTTAAGAAATCCTGCGCACCGGAAAAAGCGATCTGGTTGATATACTCGTCAACCTCGTCCTCTGTCATTCCAAGACCGTTATCTTCGATCCGGATCGTCTTTTCCTTCGGGTTTACAGTAACCTGAACTTTATAAGTCTCATCATCCGATGTCTCGTACTCGCCCATCAGGGCCAGCTTCTTTAATTTTGTGATGGCGTCGCAGCCGTTGCTGACTAGCTCACGGTAGAAGATATCGTGATCGGAATACAGCCATTTTTTGATGATCGGGAATATATTTTCACTGTTGATTGAAAGACTTCCACTTTTTGCCATGTTAAACCACTCCTTATTTCTATTCCTGCGGCGCGGGGGAACTTCTCATAATTCCTTCGGACCGCTGATTTTCATTTATCGTTTTCCAGCTGCTTTTTTAACAGTTGTTCTATTCAACATGACATATTTTAATACCAGGAAATCAAAATGTCAATAAAATTAGCACTCATTTTTGATGAGTGCTAATAAAATTTTTATAAACTTTTTTCTTTCGCCTTTGCTATGGGTGGGTCAGTCAATTTATGATCTCACTTAATTCTCGCTCTCGATCGGAATAAACACTCTTGCAGTCTCCTCCTGCTCATGTTTCTTCCGCTCGTTCTTCGCCGCAGCCACAGCCATCTCGCAGAGTGCCATCTGGGATCCCACCGGGAGTTTTCCGCGGCGGTCCGGCTTCTCGTATGTTCCGTCCGGCTGTAAGACATGGGCTTTTAAATTGTCCTCAAGCTCCAGCTCCATGTACTTCCGGATCCTGTCTTTCAGCTCTTCCCTCAGTACCGGGAACAGGATCTCCACGCGGCGGTCCAGGTTTCTCGGCATCCAGTCGGCGCTTCCCATGTAGATCTCTTCGCTTCCGTCATTCTCGAAGATAAAGATCCGCGCATGTTCCAGAAATTCCCCGACGATGGAGCGGACTTCAATATTCTCGGAAAGTCCCGGAATTCCTGCCTTCAGACAGCAGATTCCACGGACCACCAGATGGATCTTGACACCAGCGCAGGACGCCTCATATAAGGCCGCGATGATCTCTTTATCACAGAGAGAGTTCATCTTTGCAATAATGGAAGCCGGCTTTCCTGCCCGGGCATTCTTCGTCTCACGCTCAATGAGACGCAGGAATTTTGTTCTCAGCCACAGCGGTGCCACGGAGAGCATATTCCAGTTCAAGGGTTCCGAATAACCGGAAAGCATGTTGAAAACTGCTGTGGCATCCTCACCGATCAGCGGATGACATGTCATGATTCCGCAGTCCGTATAGAGCTTTGCGGTGGAATCGTTGTAGTTACCGGTTCCGAGGTGAACATATCTGCGGATGCCGTCCTCCTCTCTCCGGACCACGAGGGTGATCTTTGAGTGGGTCTTTAATCCAACGAGGCCATAGATCACATGGCAGCCTGCTTTCTCAAGTTTCTTCGCCCAGATGATGTTGTTCTCCTCATCAAATCTGGCTTTCAGCTCCACAAGTACCGATACCTGTTTTCCGTTCTCCGCCGCTGCCGCCAGAGCCGCGATGATCGGGGAATTTCCACTGACACGGTAGAGGGTCTGCTTGATCGCCAGCACTTCCGGATCTCTCGCCGCGCTTCTCACAAAATCCACAACTGGATCAAAGGTCTCGTAAGGATGCATCAGGAGAATATCACCTTTCCGGATATTTGTGAAAATATCATCGTCATTCATCAGCGCCGGAACCGGCTGCGGCGTATATTTCGGTGTCTTTAAATGGTCGTATCCGTCAAGGCCGTACATCTTCATAAGGACCGTAAGGTCCAGGGCGCCCGGGATCTCGAAGATGTCTTCCTCGTTGACTTCCAGCTCCCGTTTTAATACCTTGAGGAGTCTCTGATCCGCCTTATCCTCGATCTCCAGCCGGATGACCTCGCCCCACTGCCTGCGCTTTAACTGCTTCTCGATCTCCTCGAGAAGATCCACAGCTTCCTCCTCGTCAAGGGAGAAATCGGCGTTTCTCATGATTCGGAACGGGTGGGATGTCACGATATCGTAGTTTAAGAACAGCTGCTGCATGTTCCGCTCGATGATCTCCTCCAGAAAGATCACATTCCGCGTCTCGTTGTGGTCCTCATCGGTGGTCACCGGGAGGCTTATGATCCGCGGAAGCACCGCCGGAACCTGTACCATGGCAAATTCCAGTTCCTCATCGCCGTCTTTTTTCTTCAGCAGTGCCGCGATATTTAAGGATTTATTCCGGACAAGGGGGAACGGTCTCGAGGAGTCCACCGCCATCGGGGTGAGTACTGGGTAAACCTCCTCCCTGAAATACCGGTCCACAAACTTTCCCTGTTCCGGTGTCAGGTCCTCATGGCACTCGATCAGATTTAATCCGTTGTTTCTGAGTGCCGGAAGCAGGGACCGGTTGTAGGTATTATACTGCTGAACCACCAGTTCATGGGTCCGGACGCTGATCTTATCCAACTGTTCCTGAGCCGTCATTCCGGCAATATCCGGTTTTTTATATCCGGCATGGACCATGTCCTTTAAGGAGGCCACACGGACCATGAAAAACTCATCCAGATTTGATGCCGTGATGCTTAAGAATTTTAAACGGTCAAAGAGTGGGTTGGTCTTATCTCTGGCTTCCTCCAGTACACGGCAGTCAAACTCCAGCCAGCTCAGTTCTCGGTTTACATAATTCTTAGGATCCTGAAAATACTCAATTCCCTGTTCTTTTCCTTTTTTGGCCTTCTGTGCATTGTCTTTTTTTTCTTCTTTTTTCATCTTTCTTTTCCGCCTCCCTGAATGCGTTGGTTCCGGTCAGACCTGACTATACATACTTTTTATGGCGAAGCACCGGCCGAATTCCAAAAATCTCCTCGAAGAACGCCGCCTTCTGTTCAAAGGAAACAGACTCCAGCGTAATATCGCCGTGATAATCTGTCGTGATGATCAGGTTCTGATCCTTCACGGTCATCCGGCAGTCCGCGAGCTTCGCACTGTGTCCGCGGTCCATGGAATTCGCCAGACGCAGCATTGCTGTGAGCTTTGCGATCAGAAGCATGACCTCGTTCTGCCCGCTGAAGCTGTCCGTCACTTCATCTAATTCTGTCTCCATCCGGACCATATTGTAATCGAAATCCCGGATATTATAGCGGACCACATTTGCGATGATCTCCCGCTCCAAATGGGAGATACCGATGATCTCCGTGGACATGATGATGTTGTAAGCGCACTCATTGGAATTCCGGACACTGATAAACTTTCCGCAGGCATGGATCAGCACCGCGATCTGCAAAAGCAGGCGCTCTCTCTGCCCCATTCCGTGGTATTTCCGCATTGTATCGAAGATCTGGAGCACATATTTCTCTACGGTCTCCGTGTGGCGGCTTAAGCACTGGTAGCGTTTTGCCATGGAACGGGAAGTGCTGATAATATCATTATCAAAATTGTGCCTGAATTTTATAAGCTTCTTGTCCGCCGCGAACTCCGCCGCGATCCCGTCACAGAGCCGTACCCCGGGGATCCAGATCATCTCTGCCCCCGTCATCTCAAGAAACTTCTTATAGATCACCGCGCACGGCATAAGTAAGGACGCGTACTCCCGGTTCACCCCGAAATGCTCCTCCATCTGCTCTTCATTCATCGTACTAAGGCGGGTGTAAAACTCTTCAAACTGCTCTCTCGTGATCCTCGAAAGCGGCTTTCCGTCTTCCTCGTACCGAAACAGATACAGGATGTTCTCACCGATCCCGATCAGATGCTTGATCTTCCGCTCCTTTAAATACATTTTTTTATAGTTCTGGAGTTCATTGTCCACCATCTCATCAATGAGCTCCCGGTACTGTTCCATCGTCGTATCGACCTCTTCCAGAGTACCGCGGATCCTCAGAACACCTAACGGCAGATTTTCCGTATTCACCAGAAGGTTTTTATCAAACATGGATATCTGCATGCTGCCGAATCCCACGTCCACGATCGCGGTTCCCTGCTGGATATTCTCATCAAACTCGTCATCGGACACCGCGATGGCCTTGTAGCCCAGAAACCGCTGCTCCGAGTTGCTGATGATCCGTACCTGTATCCCGGTGCGGACACGGATCTGATCCAGGACGATCCGGTTATTTCTCGCCTCGCGCATCGCACTTGTGGCGTAGGCACGGTATTCCGTAACTTTATAGGATTTCATGATCCTTGCGAAATCCGCAAGCACATCGCAAAGCTCCTCCACCATCTCATAGCTGATCTTTCCGTTATTGTAGGTATCTTTTCCCAGCGCAGTGACGTGGCGGATCTGATCCAATTTTCGGATCTTGTTGCGGTTTGAGATCTCATAGATCCCCATCTCCACCTCAAAAGATCCCACATCGATGGCTGCAAATGTAAGGGCTGCCATGTTTTTTCCTCCTTACTCTGTGCGCGACGATCGCCGGACCCGTTTTATGTCCATCATATCGCCTGCATCAAATATCTGTTGATATAAGAATCGGTCCGGATTTTACCGGACCGTATCTCTCTAATAATTACCTAAAATTCTCGTGACGGAAGCTTCCGCAGCAAGACCGGTCAGCGCATTTCTCACGCCCGCATCGCTTAAGTTTCCTTCGAAATCCACGAAGAACCGGTACTCAAAGCTCTTTTCCGGAATCGGTCTGGATTCGATCATCGTCATGTTGACATTGTTGAAAATGAAGTTTCCAAGGATGTTGTATAGGGAACCGCTCTTATGGGCGATCTCGAAAGCCACGCTGACCTTTCCGGCGGTCTTTGCGTAGACCGGCTCTTTTCCGAGGATCAGGAATCTTGTCGTATTTCCCTTGACGTTGTTGATCTCCTCCGCGAGGACCTCCATTCCATAGAGTTCTCCCGCAGTGCGGCTTGCGACAGCCGCCTGAGTCGGATCCTTCTCCTCCATGACCTTCTTTGCAGCTACAGCCGTGTTTAAGACAGCGATCTGCTTCCAGTCTTTATGGGCGGACAGGAAATCAGAGCTCTGGGCCAGAGCCTGGGCATGGGAGTAAACGGTCCTGATATCGGAGAGCTCCGCTCCCGGAACGCCGAGCAGCATATGGGCAACCGGGACATAGACCTCGCCGACTATGTAATTCTTGTACTTTAAGAGCAGGTCGTAATTGTTGATCACGAAACCTGCAGTGGAATTCTCGATGGGAAGTACCGCATAATCAGCGCGTCCCTCTTCCACCTCGCGCATCGTGTCCTCGAACTCCGGAACATGGTAAAGATCCGCGTCCTCGCCGAAATATAACTTCGCGGCGGCATGGCTGTAAGCGCCCTCGACGCCCTGGAAGACGATCTTTTTATTCTTCTTCCCGATGGTCTCCACTTCCGTAAATCCGGTGTCCATTCCCATACCGTGAGCGGATAACAGGCTGTACTGGTATCTGCGGCTGACGGACATTAACTGGGAAAAGATCTCCTTTACCGCCTCTTTATTGAACTCACTGTGGGCCAGCTCCTGGACCGCTGCGATCTTCTGTGCCTCTCTCGCCGCATCGTAAACGGCTTTTCCTGTTCCGATCTTATATTCCGCCACATCTCCGCATACGGACATGCGCTCCTCAAACAGACGGACGATCTCTTTATCGATCACGTCCAGCTTGTCCCTGCATTCTTTTAAGTCAAGATTTTTCATATGTTTATGCCTCTGCTTTCTGTCGTTTCTCCCCAGGTATTTCCCAAAATTTCTTTTGCTTTTTCAGCAGATCTCTCCGAAACCTTGTCCTGTCATATCATTTCAAGCCATTTTATCCGCCTGAAACCTTATTGTTTTTCTTCCTGCATTTCTTTCAGCATTCTGATCAATACATTTCTAGTGTAAGCACCCGGATGTTTCCGATCTTCGGCTTCCAATTCTTTTACATAGAACGGTTTTCCGTAGTAGATCGTAATATGGGACGGGGTGATAAACGGGAAGTGTTTTTCCAGCACCTCTGCCGTTCCTGTCATCGCCACCGGGACCACCGGACAGCCGGATTTCTCCGCAATCTTTAAGCTCCCCTCTTTAAACGGAAGGAGCTCCGTGATATCTTCGTTCGGATTTCTCGTTCCCTCCGGGAAAATCCAGATGGAAACGCCGTTTTTTACCTTCTCGATTCCCTGAAGGATCATCTTTAAGCCTTCTTTGATGTTCTTTCTGTCTAAGAACAGGCAGTTCACGTTCACCATCCAGGTGCGTAAGAGTGGGATCTTTTCCATCTCCTTTTTTGCGACGAAACCGAGCAGTGTCGGAACTGTCGTGTAGCCCGCAAGAATATCAAAATAGCTTCTGTGGTTTCCAACATAGAGGACCGCTGTGTCTTCCGGTATATTTTCCGCGCCCTTCACCGTCACGGTCACCCCCGCCAGCTTTAAGAGTACCTTGAACACGGACCGGACGACCTTGATCGTCTCCAGATCCCGCGCGTGGGGATCCTTTTTTCCAAGTGATACCTGTGCCACAAGGAACGGATAGCTGAAGATCAGGAATCCCACCAGTGTGAACAGGACAAGTAATAATCTTATCATACGTAACAAACCTCCCATATTTTCTTTAACAGTAAAGGTACTCTCTTACGGTCAGCACAGCAGGTGTGCCCACCTATTGAACAATTGCCTTTCATACACTTTAAAGAGTTACAGTAATGAGGTTCATAAATTATATTATATTAAATAAACCTCTTATTTGCAACTCAAATGCACCTCGAATCCATCTAAAATCCAGCTCAAATCTGTCTAGACATTGACTCTCCTGCAGCCGGATCTCTGGAAAGGATTTCCTCTTTTCCTCCTGTCAGATATTCAAAGAGAAGTCCTGTCATGAACCAGAACGGGGCAAAATCCAGCCGGATCACGCCGTCGACATTCAACATCCGCCCTGTGTAATCCCATGGACATATCCCAAGGCTTTTCAAGAATGTTCCCGTGAGGTATTCTGCGAAAAAGATCAGGACCATGTCCAGGATCCCATGTCGGAAGATCCTGTCCTTTACCGCGATCTGTCCCCGGTCTCCGATCCAGCTGTCCACCCATTTCCCGATGGGCCCCAAAAGGATTCCCATTCCATATATCGGGAACATGTATATTGATGTCTTTCCCATGAATTTCATATCTCCAGCCGCAAAGCCTTCCACGGAAGTCAAAAGGATCTCAAGTCCCCATCCCGTCAGACCGCAGAGCATAAAATTCCTGACCCATTGTCTCCATCCGCCGCCGGAGCTTTTTTTTACTGCAATTTTCTGATTTCTGTTTTTCTGCTTCCATCTGTTCATGAAACCAGTATCTGTGATTCTCCGATCCGCTATGCAGCCTTTTCCACGGTGCTTTTTTCCACTTTTATTTTTCTGCGGCTCATGCCCTGGAAAGCCAGGATCGGCCGCTTACTCTATACATACTGATTTTTTTCCGGATCGTACTCATAATCGATCGACGCGAGTTTCTCATCCACGTCTTTCCTGTCTAGACAAAGCGACCTGCACAACTCGTCCATGTCCGGGTAATTGTCCCGCAACTGCGTGTTGATATAGCTTAACAGCATGACCGGATCTTTCGGTATATTCACCATCTCTCCCCTTTCCCGGATGATTCTTTCTTTCCAAACCATCCGCCGTCTTTACTTTCTGAAGCCTCCTATGTTATACTATAAACCATATGTGAGATGATTGCAAACGAAAGGGGATTTTAAAATCATGAAACACCTTCTGCTGCTCGGAACAGGGGGAACGATTGCCTGCAAGAGAGGAGAAAACGGTCTGACACCGCTTCTTACCGGCGACGAACTGTTATCTTATGTACCGGATGCAAAAAAATTCTGTGAGGTGGAGACGGTCCAGGTCTTAAACATCGACAGCACAAACATGCACCCGAAACACTGGCTGAAACTTGCTCAGGTCCTGGAAGAAAACTACGACAATTACGACGGCTTTGTGATCTGCCACCGCAACGATACGATGGCCTACACCGCTGCTGCCATGTCCTATCTCGTCCAGCACTCCAGCAAGCCCATCGTCATCACCGGTGCCCAGAAGCCCATCGACCTTGACGTGACGGACGCGAGAACAAACCTTCTGGACAGCCTGCGGTTTGCCGCCTCCGAACGTGCCCACGGCGTGACCATCGTCTTTGACGGAAAAGTTATCGCGGGAACACGCGGAAAAAAGGAGCGCAGCAAGAGCTACAACGCCTTCTCCAGCATCAACTTCCCGTACCTCGCCGTGATCCAGGACGAGCATATTTTATATTACATCGACGACAAGTGGCAGGACCGCGAGAGTGTCCGCTTCTACCACGAGATGGACAGCCAGGTCAGCCTCTTAAAGCTGATCCCTTCCATGGATTCCAGCCTTCTCGACTATATGGCAGAACACTACGACGCTGTCGTCATCGAGTCCTTCGGTGTCGGCGGACTTCCGTCCTATGAATCCGGTGACTTCTACAGCTCCATCGAAAAATGGATCTCCATGGGCAAGACTGTCGTCATGACCACCCAGGTCACTCAGGAAGGCAGCAATATGTCTGTCTATGAAGTCGGCCAGAAGATCAAAAACGCCTTCGGTCTCATCGAATCCTACGATATGACCCTGGAGGCCACCGTGACAAAGCTCATGTGGATCCTCGGCCAGACGAAAGATCATGATAAGGTGCGGGAGATGTTTTATGAGACCATCAACCATGATATTTTGTGGAATACGGGAAGACGGTAATACGATTGAAACATTTTAAAAGACTGCATACCAACAAACGGATATGCAGTCTTTTTGGCTTCTTAAATAACGTCCGGAATTACGCTTTCCACTCTTTTTTATACTCTTCAAACTCTTCGTCCGAACAATAGATCGTATGTCCCGGACTTACTTCGTGATAGGACGGCTGTTTTCCTTCACCGTAATGATGAATCTCCGGATCGTAATGGATTTTTACGCGTTTTTTCTCATTGAGCGGATCCGGCTCCGGAATGGCAGAAAGCAGTGCCTTGGTGTACGGATGAAGCGGATTCTTAAATAGCTCATTGGAATCCGCCATCTCAACCAGCTTTCCGAAATACATCACACCGATTCGGTCGGAAAAATATTTGACGACGGAAAGATTATGCGCAATAAACAGGATTGTCAGTCCCATTTCCTGTTTCAGCTTATTTAGCAGATTGATCACCTGTGCCTGCACAGAGACATCGAGAGCTGAAACCGGCTCATCTGCGATCACCAGCTGCGGTTCCACGATCAGCGCCCTTGCAATTCCGATGCGCTGGCGCTGTCCTCCTGAAAATTCATGGGGGTATCGGGATGCATGTTCTGCCTGAAGCCCCACATGTTCCAGCATCGCGATCACCCTTTTCTGCAGTTCTTCCGGGTCTTTCACCCCTCGAATTTTCAATCCTTCCGCTATAATCTCCTGTACTGTCATTCTCGGATTTAAAGATGCGATCGGATCTTGGAAAATCATGGCAATATGATCGGTAATATATTTATGAAGCTCCCTGTCCATTTTTCCGGAGATTTCTATGCCGTTAAATTTCACAGTTCCCCAGGTGGGATCATACAGCCGAATAATCGTGCGGCCTGTCGTTGTTTTTCCGCAGCCGGACTCACCAACCAGTCCGAACGTCTCCCCGCGTTTCACATAAAAGGATACATCATCCACCGCTTTCACTGTAGACTTTTTTCCTCTGTTTTTTGTCGTAAAATACATGCTGAGGTGTTCCACATCCAGAATATGATCCTCAACACCTGTCGAATTCATCTTTTTATTATCCATGTTCCGCCTCCTCCTTCATCCTGGCGATGCGGTGCTGCAAAATCTCCGGCATCTCTACCTTTGGCGCATCCGGATGTAAAAGCCATGTAGCAGCATAGTGAGTATCACTAACTTTAAACATAGGAGGTTCGGCTAAAT
>OGOE01001731.1_pt1 | contig 12151 bp, 10 predicted proteins | sample 1552611 | NCBI WGS metagenome assembly OGOE01 (sample SAMEA2580129, study PRJEB22360) | human gut metagenome | biome: human gut; feature: human-associated habitat; material: faeces | place: Denmark | collected 2008/2010
ATATTTTCAAAAAACCTTAAACATTCTACTATATGTATATTGCAAAATCAAGCCATTCCTTATAAAATATAATAAAGTTTATGGATATAGCAAATGGAGTTACTGTATCTGCAACTGATGACAGTTAAAGTTATATATTTATGTGTTTTATATGTAATTATAGTAATATATTAAATATTTTGTGACGATACACATTATACCAATTATACATACAGACAGGGAGGTGACTGTTATGATTAGTAGTGTATACAGCTATTATTTATCCCAGTACGGGAACAAATCTAATTCCAAGTATGACTCACATACAAGAACTCAGCTTAAGAACACATATAGCAAGGTTGTTAAGATTAACAGCCAGACTCCTGTGTACAAATTAGACTTATCAACTGCTGCCCAGAAATACGCCATTGATTTAAAAGAACATGCAAGAGCGTTAGAGAATATTACTGAGGATTTATCTGACGGTGCTGATGGTACAATGACATTTAAGAAGTCTGCTGTATCAAGCAATGCTTCTGCCGTCAATGCCAGTTACATTACCGACTTTGGTGCAGCATCAGATGATGAAAGCTTTGATATAAATGTTAAACAGTTAGCCTGTTCACAGCTTAATACAGGTAACTACCTACAGCCACGTTCAAAGCATATAAAACCTGGCGAATATTCTTTTGATTTATCAATCAATGATGTTATATATGAGTTCCAGTTTAAAGTGGACAACTCCGAGACAACTAATAATATACAGAACAAGATTGCAAGACTTATCAACCGCTCCAACATAGGACTTACAGCTAATATCAAGGAAGATAGTCTAGGCAATACAGCTATTAATATTGAATCAGAATCAACCGGCATTAATGGAACAACTCCTGTTATATTCTCCATAAAGTCAGATGATGCTAACAACCAGCCGCTCATTGATACTCTTGGACTTGACCGGGTTACACAATATCCAGCCAACGCCATATTTGATGTTGATGGTGATGAACGCTCATCTATGAGCAATTCAATAACAATCAACAAAGCATATGATGTCAAATTATCAAAGGTAACAGAAGAACCTGTAACAATAAGCCTCAAGGCAGATGCAGACTCTATTGTGGAAAGTCTTAACGAACTTGTAGCTGGTTACAACAACCTTATCTCTGTTACTAATGATGAGAATAATAATCATTTTCAGGGAACAGAAAAGCTCCAGAATGAAATCGCATCAATTGCACGCTCATACAAGAAGCAGCTTGCAGACAGCGGACTTTCGCTTAATAAAGACGGAACTATAAGTGCTGACAAGGAAGTTATTATTAACGCTGATAACAAAGACGCCTTAAGCCACATTTATGAAAGCCTTAATTCGTTTAAGAATTCCATTAAAGAAAAGGCTGAGAATATTGCACTCAACCCTATGGACTATGTCAACAATAAGATTATTGCATACAAGAATCCATTAAGGTCATTCCCTGATCCTTATAACCTTTCGGCTTATACCGGAATGATGTTTAACGGATATATTTAGACTTATAAGACAAGATGTGTTTACAGCAACCGTGTTTGACAAAAATTGTTATAGGACAAAATGTGTTGATAGAAACCATATCTGGAAGAACATATAAATAACCCCTGTTATAGAAGAAAACAACAATTCATTATCTGCTGTTTTCTTCTATAACAGGGGTTTTATCTTTTATTAAATTACATATATTATATATCAGGGCGTATTGAACTGGATTAATCTATCAATACATAATCCATCAATATATTCTATTACTTGCAGACAGCCTCAGCACAGTCCTTAAACTGTGCAATGAATGCTCTTACCTTTACAAGAGCATCAGCCTTAGCTGAATCATCACTTAACTTTAATGCAGCTGATAACTCTTTAACAGCATTATTACCATCAGCCTCATCTACTGCCGGCTGCACACCTGCTGTTAAATCTCTTGTTGCATTATACATCTCAAGAGCTACATTAACTCCGTCAACAGTCATTCTAAGATACTCATCTGTATCATCCTTCTTGTCGCCTTTAAGTTCTGGAACAACTGTATCTATACAGTGAAGTACATTTGTGCAATATCCTTTTGCTTCATTTAATACTTCTAACTGTTCTTTCTTCATATCCTCCATGACATTACCTCTCATCCTTAATTAGTCTAATAAATATATCGGCACTCACCGCATTTACTTAACACCTTACTTTTCATTAGCAATAAGTGTTTCTATTGAATTCTGGTCAATATCTCCATTATCCATTCTTGGAAGTGGTGCTTTGCTTATGATTGTCTTCTGGATTTCCCAACGGTAACCCTTCTTTTCGTTATATTTATTAATAAGCCTCACAAATCTTTCTTCTCTTACATCTTTATCTATTGGCACAATAACTGCTGTAAGCTTGTCATCATATAAAGTAACATAGCTTTCTGCAACTCCATCCAGTGCACTAATCTGCCTTATTGTAACCGTCCTGCTTATCTTCTCTCCTGTTGGAAGAAGAATAATCTCAGGGTTACGTTTTAAAAGTACAAGACGCCCTTTATCATTAATTCTTCCTATATCACCTGTATGATATACTCCGCCCCTGATGACACGCTTAGTATATGCCTCATCTTTATCGTAACCTTTCATAACGCAGTCACCACTTACCACAATCTCACCATCAGCTTCAATTGCAACCTTAGAACTAGCAAATATCTTGTAAGTGCCATCCATAGTATCATTAATTCCAATACATCCTGACACCTCTGTCATTCCAAATACATTGTATACCTTCAAATCCCTGTCCTTTAACGCCTCAAATAATCTGAACGGACAGCTTGCACCTCCTATAATTATAGTCTTAAGATTTTCATTAAGTGCTTTTATTCTCTTCAGATATTCAATCATAGATGGTGTTCCAGGCAGGATTGTAGGATTGTAATAATAAGTATCTGCATCTATATGTCTTAAGCCTCTTCCAATACATACACACGCACCATTATGGATTGGCCATATAAGACTGTATATATATCCAAATATATGATGAAGTGCAATCTGTGCAAGCACCTTATCCTCTGGTGCACACATACAACATTCATTAACTGCACTTACTGTATTAAGTATATTGGAAACTGTAAGCACAACCGCCTTGTCACACTCCTGTGGAACGGCTGTAAGCATAAGAATATTGCCCTCTTTTACATTTTCTTCATTATATATAAGGCCATTTACCTCATCCTTCTCCGCATCAGTTATTATAATTGCCTCATTGTCTGCAAGTATATACTGGTTAGTAGATGATAAAATGTAATCAACACCCACCTTCTTTAATATATCATTTCTTGTATTCTGGGGAAGGAAAAAATCAACAAGCACAACGTCCTTACCAGCAAGGATTGTTCCAAACATATTAACTATCCATCTGTATGAAGCTGGTCCATATATTGCAATCCTGCTGCCCTCAAACCTCATAAGATGAAGTGCTTTCTTATATGAGTCCTCAAAAAGCTTCTGATAAGTAACCGTCATCGTGTCATATATAATCGCCTCTTTATCCGGATACTTCTCAGCATTGTATTTTAACATCTTATAAAATGAATTAATCTTATCCATATAATTTCTCCAATCGCATAATATTGGTGTCACATTGATATTATACTCTTTAGGTGACATAAGCCGCAAGCACAAACAATGCACATATGCAAAAATGTATATCTAATTTCTTAATATACTATCAATTCTGTCTTTCACCTTAAAGTTCTCTTTAACCTTTTTATAACCATTATCCGCAATCCATAATCTTTCATCTTCATTATCAAGATAATACTGTACTTTCGCTATAAGGTCTTTAATATCCTCATATACAACAAGATCCTTTCCCGGCGTAAAATATTCCATTATCTCTGCCTGGTAGTTAGTTATAAGAAATCCCTTGCAGGCAAGTACGTCAAGCACACGCAGTGGAATTCCTGACTGTATTATCTTAAGCGATATATTAAGGTTAATCTTTGCATTATAAAATGCTTTGGGCATCTGGGAATAATAATCAATATATCCCCTATTATTGACATTATTTAATCTTTCATCCACATCTGTAGAATATAGATTAACATTACACCTGTTCTGCAAAAGTGCAAGTGCCATAAACCTCTCCCTGCTTGTGACCTCTGTTGCCAGTGCATATGTAACCTCTGGCTTAATAACCGAATAACTGCCATTGGATACATTGGCAAAATTCTCATTAATATGCTTCATTATATTATCATTAATGCAGTCATCTATAATATATCCTCCATACAGCTTTTGCTGTGTTTCAACAATGCCTTCAAGATAACCTTTCATATATACATCCTGATAATTACTTATATAAGAATAGTCCGATTTATACAATTTTCCAACAAATGCAACATCACACGCATAATTATCATCTTTAGCTAAAGCCGGCCGAAATGTATCTACATCAGCCGCCAGCGGCAAATGCTTCGCCCCTGCTACTCCATTTTCCATATAATGCTGTGCCTGTATTCTGTCAAAGAAATAAATTGTATTACACTTATTCTTTAATACCTCTGTCCTTCTTATATTGATAGGGCAGTCATACACCCACGAAATATAAGGAAGCTTTAATCTATTACACAAGTCCGAGATAACCGGCGAGAAATTAACTGAAAACACACAGTCGTATACATTCTTGGACACCGCTATATATCTGTCAAGACTACTCTCAAGTTCACTGTCATTATCCCAGTCTTTCATCGTGTAATAAAATGTATCATATTCTATATTAAGTTCCTTTAATGCTGCCTCTATGCCCTTCTGCATAAATGCATCCCATTGAAAAAATAGTACTTTCACAACACATCTCCTCTGCCGATATAATAATTACCTGAATTATAATATATTACACTGCTTATTAGCAATCAATAACAGACTTATGTCCGAAATATTCAAAACCATTCCAACTGATATATGCAGGTATAATGAGCACTAATGTGCTCATCTTAAAAGTTCCTTACGAAACTTTATATTCGCTGAAAAACTGCACAAAATTTATGATATAATATCAGAGATAAAATAAAAATAATACGAGGAATACTATGAGAATTCTTGAATTTGAGAACCACCACTTTGGTGTTGAAGATATTAAAGAAGCCCTTACTGAGATGGGGCATGAATTAACAGTTGTATCAACACCACTTTTTCTGGAAAGAGCAAGCGAAGAGTTTGATAAGCTTTTTGAAGAACAGATTACAGGACAGCACTACGATGCCGTATTCAGCTTTAATTACAGTGCCGCCGTATCTACTAACTGCAACCGCCACAACATTCCATACATATCATGGATATACGACAGCCCGCTTCTTACACTGTATTCATACACTATAACCAACCCCTGCAATTACATATTCTTATTCGACAGTGAACAATATCTACAGCTTAAGAATGGGGGAATAAATACAGTATATTATATGCCTCTTGCTGTCAACACTGCACGTCTTGACCGTATGCCAATGAACACCAGGGTTCATCAGGTATTTGACAGTGATGTATCATTTGTCGGCTCTATGTACAACGAAAAAGGCAATTTCTATGAAAGACTAGAGAATATATCTCCATATGTTAAGGGCTACCTCGATGCTGTAATAAATGCACAACAGCATATATATGGTGCTAATTTCCTTGAAGATGTACTTTCTCCTGACATAATTAAAGCCATACAGGAAATAACACCTTACACACCTAATAAAGATGGCATTGAAACTCCTTCTTATGTATATGCGAATTATTTTCTTGCAAGAAAGGTCACACAGAATGAACGCTTTGAGATATTAAAGGCTGTATCTGACCATTTTACAACCAAACTTTATACACACAACCCAACTCCAGAGCTTCCTGATGTGATTAACAAAGGACCTATTGATTTCTACGACAATATGCCTTATGTATTCAAATGCAGCAAAATCAACCTGAATATCACTCTGAGAAGCATTAAATCAGGTATTCCGCTCCGCTGTATGGATATTATGGGTGCCGGTGGATTTCTGCTCACTAATTATCAGGCAGATTTCCTTGAATACTTCACACCTGATAAGGACTTTGTATATTACGAATCAATTGATGACCTTATCAGAAAATGTGATTACTACATAAAGCACGAAGATGAACGTAAGGCTATCGCGCTAAATGGTTACAATAAAGTTAAAGAATTCCACAATTATAAGGTCAGGTTAAATGATATATTCAAAATTGCTGGGTTGATTTAATATCATAATTGTAATTTATAAGCCTCTTAAGATACTCTCTGCCCTATTATCCCAAATATGTTCTTTAGAGGCTTTTATATATGCGTTCTGTGCTATACTCTCTCTTAAGCTGTCATTTGCAAGTAATTCTCTTACTACATCTGGCAGCTTTTCAAGATGTTCAAGATTAAACGTAACAATATCCTCATAATTGTTAAATTCTCTATCCAGATATTCTGTTCTCTCACTTAAGCATACCGCACCAGACAGGCATATATTAGCTATTCTTTCCGTCATTCCTGCCTTATGCCAGGTCATCACATTAAGTCCTATCTTAGATCTGCCCCATATTTCAAGGGACTCATCTACATTTACAGCATCATGCTTTATGAGATTATCTTTGCCAAGTCCCGAATATCTGTCCCAGGTATCTCCAAATACATCAATCTTAATACCTGCTGCCAAAAGTGTCTCAAGCACCTTCGTCCTATAGTAATTAACTATATTGCGGCATACATCCTGCAAAGAATCAAGCAGTGAAAGAAACTTTTGCTCATCAATATTAAAATCTTTGTATACAAGAAGCTCTTTAAGTCCCTGTTCAAATGTTATATTAGGATGTGTTTTCATATATTCATAATATTCCCTCTGAAACTCATCTTTAATAACACTCTCATCTACATAATTGCACGCCCCGATAAACACTATATCAAATGGTCTGTCTTTGTTCGCCGCCCATCCAGCATCTTCTCCTGCCGGCGGAAGCTGCAAAGCATTGACCGCGCCAAAATGCTCCTCTATAAATTCAGCATAATATCTATCCTGGCACAAAAGATAATATTTATCATCTATTCCTTCAAACAGATTTCCAAAATACATTGGATTATCAAACCAGAAAATGTACTTAGGACATTTCATCTTTCTAAAATAGTCTTTAAATAACACAATAGACTGAAAACCTATAAAACCCTTTAATGAATTATCCTCAATATCAGATAGATTTACAGTCATTCCATAACTTCCATCAGATGTTATTACAGCCTGTCCTTTTTTGATAAGAGACCTGGTTATATCACCTGCAAATCTTCTTAATACTCCATGGCACGTATTATCGCCCATAATTACATAAAATGGTGCTGTATTAATCTTAATCTTTGCAAACAGCTCATCATTATTAAGAATTTCCAATAACTGTCCGTTGTATAAATCTGCACACCCTTTACTGTCAGCATATGCCTTCATTGCATATATTGCATTTTCAAGCAGTCCTTTGTGTGTCAATTCTTTCATATAAAGCTTTAAAACATAAGCATATGTAAGGAATTGGGCAGCTGTCTGTTCATCTGATATGCCTGTCACATTATACGCTTCCTGTACGTCTGATGAACCCGCTGCATTATCTGCTTCCTGTACGTCTGATGAACCCGCTGCATTATCTGCTTCCTGTATGTCTGATGAGCCTGCTTCCTGTGAAAATAAGTTCTCTTCGCTTGAACACAGCACGCCATATATTCCATTGTAATTATACTTTTCTGCATAATATGCCACTCTTACCGCAAGCTCATAATCTATGCCAGCCGTTAATTCTTCATTATAACAGCCTGTATACACGAGTATGCTTTTCTTAATGAGCACACCATATACATTCATTTTAAAATAATCAATTATGTTATTAAAATCTATTTCTCCGTCTTGCACATTTTCTCCAAATATAGCCATACCATAATCCAGCAGGAAATCATTTTCCGTGATTATCTGTCTTATCTCTTCCTCACTTGTTACATTTTCATCAGCCAGTATCACATAATCTGCCTCTTCTGCCCCAATCATAAGATTTCTTTTAGCCGGACTTTTAAAATCCTCTCTATTAAAATCAAACCCTTTAATTATATCATTGTGATAACTGCTGTTTTCCATATTATCCATCTCACTTTCTTATCTTTCCTATAAGAATTCTTATATTTATGTATATAACTTCGCCAGCTGCTTTACGCTTTCTTACTGGCAACACGTCTTTGTTTATGATAAAATATAATTCTCAATTACTTATATAGTATATATGCAAAGGAGAATTATGAACATACTTTTTTATAGATATGGAAGTATATGCGAACCCGACATTATCGCTTCCTTTAAACACCTTGGTTTCAATATAACAGAAGATACAAGAGAAGTATACAACAAACAGCTTCTTCCATCAGACTGCATTAAGGGGCTTAACGAGCTTTTAAAGCAGGACACTTATTCTTTTATATTCTCAATTAACTTTTTTCCTTCAGTATCTGATGTATGTAATATATGGGGTATTCCGTATCTGTGCCTTATCGTGGACAGCCCTGTACTTGAATTATTCTCAACTTCATTAGCTAATCCCTGCAATAAGGTATTCTTATTCGACAGACAGTTGTACAACGATTTCCACCACATCAACCCTGACGGAATATTTCATATTCCGCTTGCCACTAACGTGCGTGACAATTATGCTACTGCAACTATGGCAAGTGCTGCTGACAGAGCCAGATTTTCATCAGATATATCATTTATCGGCTCTTTATATTCCGAAAAATGTCTGTATAACAAGATTACGCTTCCCGAAGAAATGCGCGGCTATGTCGATGGTCTTATAGAAGCTCAGCTTCTTGTGTATGGATATAACTTCATCGAGGAATGTGTAACCCCTGAACTAATAGAAGCATTTTGCAAAGTCAGACCTGAGCTTATCAACTTTCCTGACAGTATGAAGGTTGATACAAAAGCTGTAATTGCACAGCATATTATAAGCGTAAAGGTGGCTGAACAGGAGCGGCTTCGTTACCTAAAAGCCTTATCTGAACATTTCAACGTAGACTTGTATACAGGCAGTGATACATACTCAATGCCACTAATTCATAATCGTGGTTTTGCTAAGACAAACACAGAAATGCCTATTATATTCCACCAAAGTAAAATCAACCTTAACTTAACAGCCAAATCAATACGAAGTGGTCTGTCTCTTCGCATATTTGACGTACTTGGCTGTGAAGGTTTTCTTATAACTAACTATCAGGCAGAACTGCCAGAACATTTTAATATAGGTGAAGATCTGGAAGCATATACAAGTCTTGATGACTTAATGGGAAAATGTGAATACTACCTTTCACACGATAAAGACCGGCAGGAAATTGCTCACAATGGTTTTGAAAAGGTTAAAAAGTACCATACTTATGATATCAGGCTTACTCAGATGCTGGAGATTGCGTTTGGGCTTAAATAATACGCTGCATTATAAAACATATTATATAAAAACATAAAATTACAGAAGGAATATTCTATTGACTTTTTTGTGAACATGTTGTAAATTATAAATACTTAAGGTCTGCATTGCTACATAATTTCTATGCAGTGTGCAAATCAGGCGCGATCGGCTTTTATCTTTATTTTAGCAAGCGCCGTATTTCAGAAAGGGGTAATTTACTAAATGAAGAAGAACCTGACCAAGCTTTTGGCGCTCATGATGGCGCTGGCGCTCGGGTTCTCCCTTGCCGCTTGTGGTGGCGATAATGGAGACGAAAACTCCACGGATCCCTCCAATAATCCGGCGGCGAACGAGAGTGTCGATAATGACGACACGGTTCCGCCCGCAGAGAACACCGACCCGAGCGCGACGAATGAGGATCCGAGCGCAACAGATGAGAGCGGCACAACGCCGAATGAGGAAGTGACAACGCCGAGCGGCGAGAAAGTCACCACGCCGGAAGGAAAGCCCGAAACCAAGCCTGCGAATACCGATAAGGGCTTGACCTCTAATGACAAAGCGGAGATCATTAAGTTCTATAAAGCAGCGGCGGATAAGATGACAAAGACACAGAAAAAGCAGACTCTTTCTCTGGTAGGAGATTTGAGTGGCGAAGGAGCAATTGCAAATCTGGTTAGCAGATTCAGTTCGAACATTAATAGCGCGCTATCCAAGAATTCCAGTGCCTCAGAAGGCGTGCCAGGCGCATACAGCAAGCTGGTAGCGTCTGATTTGAGTAGCGCTTCCGCCAAATCTGATGGTAAATATACAACGATCACCATGAAGGCGAAAGAGCAGACTGATACTGCTAAGAGCGCTTGGGACAAAGGTCCTGTCGGCCATTTAATTGGTGTTCTGGGGGATGTTGACAAAGCAATTACCGAGTTGGGCGTACCGGTTAATTATGAAACATCGAATATTAAGCTGACTTACAAAAATGCTTCTGCTACAGTGAAAATTGATAACAATACGGGCAAAATTGTGAGTGCCACTTGGAATAGTGATATTCATATTGATGCTAAAGATATTACGGTAGCTTATATCCTTCCGATTCAGCATGTAAAGGGTCATGTGAACCAAAAAATTGTGATGCCTGCCTGAAGCTGATTTTTAGAGTTGGTTTAAGCGATTCATTAAACAAGAAACAGCCTGCAAGCAATTGCGGGCTGTTTTTTACGATGAAGTCAATATTGATGAACGCTGATTCAAAAAAAGTAGCATTTTCCATTGACTTTTTATTCTGTTTGCTGTAAATTAGTGTTCGTAGACAGCACCACTCGGTGCGGCAATAGGGAGCGTGTGATACATATTCTTTGTGGGAACACGCCCCGATAAAAATGTTTTATTTTAAGAAAGGGGTACTACTACACAATGAAAAAGAACCTGACCAAGCTCTTAGCGCTTATGATGGCGCTGGCGCTCGTCTTCTCCCTTGCAGCCTGCGGCGGCGATAATGGAGATGAAAACTCCACGGATCCCTCCAACAATCCGGCGGCGAACGAGAGCGTCAATAATGACGACACGGTTCCGCCCGCAGAGAACACCGATCCGAGCGCGACGAATGAGGATCCGAGCGCTGAAGAAAGCGACACGCAGACACCTGGCGAGACTGAGAAGCCCGGTGAGACTGAGAAGCCCGGTGAGACCCAGAAGCCCGGTGAAACCCAGAAGCCGGATGCACCTGCTGCGAAGGCTCCTCAGGGCGTGAATGAAATTGTTAAGGCTTATAATGCTGGGATCGTAACGATGAAGTCCGCTTCTATGAAGCGTACGTTGGATGCCGGACGTGTTTACAGGGAGAAGGAAATCCCGATTGTTGGTAAAATTGACCTTAACCTTGGTAAGGAACAAGGCGTAAAAGATGCTTTTAGCAATAATGGTAAAGCGACTCAGATTTCTGACAAAAAGCTTTATAATGTGAATGCCTCAGATGTGAGCAGCGCTACCTGTAAGGAAAGCGGCAATAATTATGTGTTCACCATTAACCTAAAGACTAAAAAGTTAGATGTTAACAGCGCAAAACATGGTGATGGTGGTTATAGCTACTTTATTGATAAAGCAGAGGCTACAACTGTAGTTGCCAGCATGCTTAAGGCGTTTAGTCTTCCGGGTAGTGCAACAATCAAGGGCGGTACAGTTACGCTTTCGAAGGGTGTTATTGTTGCTACAGTAAACAAGAGCACAGGGAAGATTTCTAAAGTGAATTTCTCTTTCTCCGAATCTGTCGTTGCAAATGCGTCCTACTTTGGTGTCGGTATTGATGAGGCTACGATTACTGGCCACGGCACAGTGGACTATTCTGCATAAGTTATAGTGAATTTGAAAGCTGGCTCCAATTGTGATGGAGCCAGCTTTCTCTTTTTCGATCATGATGTCCTGAGCTATTTTAACGCAGTTTCATATCACTGTAGGGGTAATGATATCAATATCAAGAGAGTGATTACTGACTAAAAGAGAGAGGCACGAATTCTCCCGAAAAAAATTTTTCCGCATTGACAATGGATCATTTTTTTGATATCATTTTAACGCTGTCTAGTACTGTAAAACTTTAAAAGACATGCCTCCATAGTTAAATGGATATAACAAGCCCCTCCTAAGCGGCAGATGGTTCGATTCCTTCGAGCCTTGAAAATTGCATAAAACTTATAAATGTCTCAGTAGC
>OGOE01001746.1_pt1 | contig 12094 bp, 10 predicted proteins | sample 1552611 | NCBI WGS metagenome assembly OGOE01 (sample SAMEA2580129, study PRJEB22360) | human gut metagenome | biome: human gut; feature: human-associated habitat; material: faeces | place: Denmark | collected 2008/2010
ATATTTAATTTATATATAGCTTATATATTTGCCATACCGGTGAGTGGAAGATCAAGGACCGGGCAGGAAGAATTTATACAGACAGAATAAAGGAAAAGGAAGGCCGGAATGTATCAACGGGTGAAAGCATATGTGGAAAAATACCATATGTTACAGGAGAATGATCATGTAATCACAGGCGTATCTGGAGGCGCAGACTCCGTATGCCTTCTTTTCATGTTAAAAGAATTTAAAAATGAGATGCCATTGGAACTGACGGTGGTGCATATCCATCATGGGATCCGCGGTGACAGTGCAGATGCCGATGAGAGATATGTAAAGGCACTATGCAGACAACTCGGGGTCAGGTATCTGGCATTTCATGAGAATGTGGAGCAGTATGCAAAAGAACAGGGCCTGACGCTGGAAGAGGCGGGCAGGAATATCAGGCGGCAGATATTTGAAAAGGTGTGCAAAGAGAAAAACGGTACAAAGATTGCGCTGGCGCATCACCAAAATGATAATGCGGAGACGCTTTTGTGGAACTTAAGCCGCGGATGCGGCCTGCGTGGACTTGGCGGTATCAGCCCGGCAGAAGGAGATACCGTCCGGTATATCCGTCCGCTTCTCTGTGTGCAGAGATGTGAGATTGAAGCATTTTTACAGGAAAAGGGAATCAGTTATTGTACGGATGAGACGAATCTGGAAGATCACTATACGAGAAACCGGATCCGGAATCATGTGATTCCCTATCTCGAACAAGAGGTCAATCCGCAGGCGGTCATGCACATGTCCGAGACGATGGAACAGATGCGTGCGGTGTGGGCGTTTATGGAACAGGAAGTGCAAAAATGCAGGGAGCGATATGTGGAAAAGCGGCCGTGTGGGACTGCAGAAGATCTGTATGAAGAACGTGAAAACGTTCCGGAACTGCTGATCAAAGAGGAATTATTCCGGGATGTCGATAAGACTGTACGTTCGTTCCTGATTCATGCGCTGCTATGTGAACTGGCGGGGCGCAGAAAAGATATCGAGCAGGTGCATGTAAGACTGATCGAAGATCTGGCACGGCTTCAGACCGGAAGAAAGATCAGCCTTCCTTATAAAATGACAGCGGAAAAATGTTATGATGGAATCCTGCTTGACAGATCGGATCTCAAAACAGGGGAAAAAGAGGACGCCGGCAATGAACCGGGAGTGCATATGCGGATGTTTGAACAAACGGCGGAAACAGGCGCATTTCCTAAAAAAACCTACACGAAATGGTTTGACTATGATATAATTAAGAGCACTGTAAAAATAAGACATAAAGAGCCCGGTGACTATATCACAATCGACAGAAATGGCGGAACGCAGAGTCTGAAGAAGTATTTTATCAATGCGAAGATTCCGCGGGAAGACAGAGATAAGATCTGGCTGGCAGCAGATGGCAGTCACATTCTGTGGATTATCGGATACAGACAGAACCAGGCGTATCAGATTACAGATAAGACCAAAAGGATTTTGGAAATAGAATTTAACGGAGGAGAAGAAGATGGCAGAGACAGTTAAAGTATTAGTTCCTGAAGAGGATGTTGCAAAGAGGATCAAAGAACTTGGAGAACAGATCAGCAAAGATTATGCGGGAAAGCAGGTGCATCTGATCTGCGTGTTAAAGGGCGGAGTATTCTTTATGTGTGAACTGGCAAAGAGAATCACCGTTCCGGTATCTATGGATTTTATGAGTGTCAGCAGCTACGGTGACGGAACAAAGTCAAGCGGTGTCGTTAAGATCGCCAAAGACTTAGATGAGACACTGGAAGGAAAAGATGTGCTGATCGTAGAGGATATCATTGATTCAGGAAGAACATTATATTATCTGATGGATATCCTGGCTAAGAGAAAACCAAAGAGTATGAAGCTTTGTACGCTTCTGGACAAACCGGAAAGAAGAGTAAAAGATGTAAAAGTAGATTATGTCGGATTCAATATCCCGGACGAATTTGTTGTGGGATATGGTCTGGATTACGCTCAGAGATATAGAAACCTTCCGTTTATCGGAGTAGTAGAGGGCGTAGAATAGGCGCGTCACAAGAAAGGAGCCTGAAAATTGGATAATAAGAAAGCGAGAGGACTGAACGGTGCTGTATTTCTGGTGTTTGTCGTATTTTTGTTCGCAGCACTGTGGTTTACCAATCAGTTCGATCAACGAGAAAAAGAGATTACCTGGAAGAATTTCCAACAGTTGGTTCAGAATGACAAGATCGAGTCGGTAGAAGTGAATCAGAATAAGAGTGTTCCGACAGGACGTGTAGAGATTACGTTGAAGGGAGACGACGATTCCGATAAGATCAGATATCTGTATGTTTCTGATGTTAACGAGATCCAGGATTATCTGAAAGAACAGAATGTGGAGTATACGATGCCGGATATCCCGCAGGACAGCTGGGCAGCAACCACATTTCTGCCGGTTATTCTTACACTGGGCGGAGTTTTCCTGCTCTTCGGTCTGATGAACCGGCAGGGCGGCGGTGCGAATTCGAAAGCAATGAATTTTGGAAAGAGCCGTGCAAGACTGAGTACAGACCGTGACAAGAAAGTGACATTTGCCCAGGTGGCAGGTCTGGAAGAAGAGAAAGAGGAACTGGAGGAGATTGTTGATTTCCTGAAATCTCCGAAGAAATATATCCAGGTGGGAGCAAGAATCCCGAAAGGCGTGTTGCTGGTAGGCCCTCCGGGAACCGGTAAGACACTGCTTGCGAAGGCAGTTGCCGGAGAAGCGGGAGTTCCGTTCTTTACGATCTCCGGTTCGGATTTTGTGGAAATGTTTGTCGGTGTCGGTGCATCCCGTGTCAGAGACCTGTTCGAGGAGGCTAAGAAGAATGCACCTTGTATCATCTTTATCGATGAGATCGATGCAGTTGCAAGACGCCGTGGAACCGGAATGGGCGGTGGACATGACGAGCGTGAGCAGACACTGAACCAGTTACTTGTAGAGATGGATGGTTTTGGTGTCAATGAAGGTATCATCGTGATGGCTGCAACCAACCGAGTAGACATCCTTGATCCGGCAATCCTTCGTCCGGGACGATTCGACCGCAAGGTTATGGTTGGAAGACCTGATATCAAAGGGCGTGAGGAGATCCTTAAGGTTCATGCGAAAGGTAAACCACTGAGTGAGGAGATCAATCTGCAGCAGATCGCGCAGACAACAGCAGGATTTACAGGTGCAGATCTGGAAAATCTTCTGAACGAGGCAGCAATTCTTGCAGCGAAGGATAACAGAGTATTCTTAAAACAGGATGATATTAAGAAAGCATTTGTAAAAGTCGGAATCGGTGCAGAGAAGAAGAGCCGTGTCATTTCCGAAAAAGAGAAGAGAATCACAGCATTTCATGAAGCAGGGCATGCAATCCTGTTCCATGTACTCCCGGATGTGGGACCTGTATACAGTGTCTCGATCATCCCGACAGGAAGTGCGGGAGGATATACGATGCCGCTTCCGGAAAAGGATGAGATGTTTAATACAAAAGGAAAGATGCTTCAGGATATTACGGTATCACTCGGTGGACGTGTAGCCGAAGAAGAAGTATTTGATGATATCACAACCGGTGCATCCCAGGATATCAAACAGGCAACCGGTCTGGCAAAATCCATGGTTACAAAGTTCGGTATGTCGGAAGCAGTCGGGCTGATCAACTATGATGATGACAACAATGAGGTGTTCATCGGACGTGATCTGGCGCATACAGCAAGAGGCTACGGAGAGGGTGTGGCTACTGTAATCGACCAGGAAGTAAAGAGAATTATTGATGAATGTTATGACAGAGCAAGACATATCATTAGAAAATATGACGATGTTCTGCATACATGCGCAGACCTTCTGCTGGAAAAAGAAAAGATTTCCCGGGAAGAATTTGAAGCGCTGTTTCCGGAAGATGTATCGGAGGACTAGGAGGAAGAGCTTTCCTTTCCGGAAACAAAAAATGAGAGAGGTGTTAGTTATATGAATAAGGCGGCTTTATTTTGCGATGGAACAGAAGGGTATGTATATCCCCCTGAACCGAAGGAGAATGAACTGGTAACGTTCCGGTTCCGTACGGCGAAGGATGATGCAGACAGAGTAGGGCTTGTGACATCGGCTGACACATATGTAATGGAAAAAGAATGCACACAGGGAGAATTTGATTATTATACGTTTGAAGTGCGTCTGGGGGCAGAGCCTTTCAGATATTGTTTCGAAGTGCAGTCTGGAACAGAAAAATATTATTATGGACGATGTGGAATCTCTCGCGAGATCCTGGAGTACTATAACTTTGTTGTAGTACCCGGATTTTCCACACCGGACTGGGCAAAGGGAGCGGTTATGTATCAGATATTTACAGACCGCTTTTATAACGGAGATAAGTCAAATGATGTAGAGACGAACGAGTATTACTATATCGGAGATTATTCCCGGAGAGTAACGAACTGGGATAAATATCCGGCGAACATGGGTGTAAGAGAATTCTACGGCGGGGATCTGCAGGGAGTCATGGATAAGCTTGATTATCTGCAGGAGCTGGGTGTAGAAGTTGTATATTTTAATCCATTATTTGTGTCACCGTCGAACCATAAATACGATATCCAGGATTATGATTATATTGATCCGCATTATGGGAAGATCGTAGATGACGGAGGTGAGGTGCTTCCGGATGGTGTGACGGACAACAGTCAGGCAACGAAGTATAAAAAACGCACGACAGGTCTTAAGAACCTGGAAGCAAGTAATGAGTTGTTCATTAAGCTGGTAGAAGAATTACACCGTCGTGGTATGAAAGTGATTCTGGACGGCGTATTCAACCATTGCGGTTCTTTCAATAAGTGGATGGACCGTGAGAGAATATACGAAGGCGAAAAAGATTATGAACCGGGTGCTTATATATCGGCAGACAGTCCGTACAGAAGCTACTTCCGTTTCTTCAAAGAAGAACCAGAGAACTGGCCGTATAATGGTAATTATGATGGCTGGTGGGGACATGATACTTTGCCGAAACTGAATTATGAAGATTCTGTAAAGCTGGAAAATTATATCTTATATATCGGGCGGAAATGGGTATCACCGCCGTATAATGTAGATGGATGGCGTCTGGATGTGGCAGCAGATCTGGGACGCAGCAATGAATATAACCATGATTTCTGGAAAAAATTCAGAACAGCCGTGAAAGATGCGAATCCGAGTGCACTGATCCTTGCGGAACATTACGGGGATCCGAGCGACTGGCTTAAAGGTGACGAGTGGGATACCGTCATGAACTATGATGCATTCATGGAGCCGATCACATGGTTTCTGACAGGAATGGAAAAGCACAGTGATGAGGCCAGAGAAGAACTTCTCGGTAACATCGATAACTTTATCGGGTCGATGGCACACCATATGTCGAATATGCTGACCCCTTCACTGCAGGTAGCGATGAACGAACTTTCGAACCATGATCATTCGAGATTCCTTACGAGAACGAACCACATGGTTGGCCGTGTAGAACATCTGGGACCGGAAGCCGCAAATGAATATGTAAATAAAGCGGTTATGCGTGAAGCGGTCGTCATGCAGATGACATGGGTCGGAGCACCGACTATATATTATGGTGATGAGGCGGGCGTCTGTGGATTCACGGATCCGGATAACAGAAGGACCTATCCGTGGGGACGTGAAGACCATGAACTGATTGCGTTTCACAAAGAAGCGATCCGCATCCACAAAGAGCATCCGGCACTTAGAACCGGTTCTCTGAAGATTCTTAGCGGAGAAGAGAATGTCCTGTCTTATGCAAGGTTCAAAGGCAATGACCGGATCGTCATCGTGATCAATAACCGCAGCGAACGTACGGAAGTGAAAGTTCCTGTATGGGAGGCTGAGATTCCGGCGAAATGTCGTATGAAACGTCTGCTGTATTCTTACAAAGACGGATATACAACAGAGTATGAGGAATATCTGGTGGAAGATGGCGAAGTGGTTGCAAATATGGGACCGCATTCGGCATTGGTGCTGGGAATGCGGAATGAAGAGGAGCATGACTGGCTGTATATCCTGTAGAGTGGAGATAAAAAAGATTACCGGAAAAGGAACTGTCCTTTCCGATAATCTTTTTTTATACCTGAGTATGCAAAAAATGGAGTTGCCTGCGGCAGGTTCTTTGTGTTATTTTGTAAGAACTTCTACTCCGTCTTCTTTGATAAGAACCATATATTCAATCTGGGCAGAAAGACCGTCGTCATCTGTATAAACGGTCCAGCCGTTGTCTTCATCTACATAGAATTCCGGAGATCCCTGATTGATCATTGGTTCAATCGTGAACATCATACCTGGGACCAGAACCATCTCGCTGCCCTTTGGAGTAACATAACTTACAAATGGTTCCTCATGGAATTCCAGACCGATTCCATGACCGCCGATCTCTTCTACGACAGAATATCCGTTTTCCTGTGCGTGGGAATTGATCGCATAAGCAATGTCTCCGAGATGTCCCCATGGTTTTGCAGCTTTGAGGCCGAGTTCCACGCACTCTTTTGTGACACGGACGATACGTTCTGCTTCCGGAGATACCTCACCGATCGTGAACATACGGGATGCATCGGAAAAATAGCCGTTTAAGATAGTAGATACATCAACATTGATGATATCGCCATCGATCAGGATCTCGTGTTCACTTGGGATGCCGTGGCAGATAACGTTGTTGATAGAAGTGCACACGCTTTTTGGGAATCCTTCATAATTCAGAGGCGCAGGAATCCCGCCATGCTCTGTTGTAAAATCATACACCAGTTTATCGATCTCGGCAGTGCTCATTCCTGCGTGAATATGAGCAGCTACATGATCGAGAACTGCGGTGTTCAACGCTGCACTTTTTTTAATCATTTCAATCTGTTCCGGTGTTTTCAGTAATGAACGGTCAGGAACGATCTGACCTTTGGACGCAAGTGTCCATAATTTTATATCTAATTTATCCACAATACTACCTGCTTTCTACATAAATTTTCCACATGTATTATAACACGTTTTGGAAAAAGAGACAGGGGAATTTTTGTCAACAGGAGTGAGCCGGATGAAAAAACATCTGTCTCGTATTGTCTCGGCCATAAAAATAAGTTATAATTTTACTGGTATTGTATACAGAAAGTGGGTAAGCTCATAGGTAGGACTTTTCTAAACCGGAAATTCTATATGGTGCAGAATAAACGAATACACAGGCAATATAGAAAGGAGCAGATATATGTTAAGAATTGGAATGCTTACAAGTGGCGGCGACTGCCAGGCACTGAATGCAGCAATGAGAGGTGTCGTAAAGGGGCTTGTTTCAAAAAGGGATGATGTAGAGATTTATGGATTTCAGGATGGATATAAGGGTTTGATCTATTCGAATTTTAAGATGCTTACGTCAAAAGATTTTTCGGGAATCCTGACACTTGGCGGAACAATCCTGGGAACATCCAGACAGCCGTTTAAGTTGATGAGAGTACCGGATAAGGACGGAATTGACAAAGTAGAGGCGATGAAACACACATATCACAAGTTGAATCTGGACTGCCTGGTAATTCTGGGAGGGAATGGAACACACAAATCAGCCAATATGCTGAGAGAAGAAGGACTTAATGTGGTAACACTCCCGAAGACGATCGATAATGATCTCTGGGGAACAGATATGACGTTCGGATTCCAGAGTGCAGTAGATATTGCAACAGATACGATTGATAAGATCCATACAACAGCGACATCTCACAGCCGTGTATTTATCGTGGAAGTAATGGGACATAAAGTAGGATGGGTCACACTTCATGCAGGAATTGCCGGTGGTGCCGATATTATTCTTCTTCCGGAGATGCCATACGATATCAATTCAGTGGTTAACGCAATTGAAAAACGCGGCAAAGCAGGGAAGAGATTTACAATTATTGCTGTTGCCGAAGGTGCAATTTCAAAAGAAGATGCAGCACTCTCAAAGAAAGAATTAAAAGAGAAAAAAGCAAAGAAGAAATATCCTTCTGTTGCATATGAACTTGCCGAGAAGATTCAGGAAAAGACAGATAAAGAAGTAAGGATCACAGTTCCCGGACATACACAAAGAGGCGGCTCTCCGTGTGCATATGACCGTGTACTTGCAACAAGACTTGGTGCAGAAGCATCGAGAGCAATTCTGGAAGGTGATTTCGGATGCATGGTAGGAACCAGAAATCAGGAGATTATCCGTGTGCCATTGTCGGAAGTCGCCGGAAAACTAAAATATGTAGATCCAAAAGCATCGATCATTGACGAGGCAAAAACCATTGGTATCAGCTTCGGTGATGAATAGATGCGAAGATGAAGCAGGATCTGCATTTAGACAAGGAGTGTAAAGAATGTCATATACGGCATTATACCGTAAGTTTCGTCCGGATGAATTCGAAGATGTAAAAGGACAGGATGCGATCGTCCGGACATTGAAGAACCAGATCAATGCAGATCGTATCGGACATGCATATTTGTTCTGCGGGACCAGAGGAACCGGAAAGACAACCGTTGCGAAGATATTTGCGAAAGCAGTCAACTGCGAACATCCGGTAGACGGAAGTCCGTGCGGGGAGTGTGCAATGTGCCGGTCGATCGCAGCGGGTACATCGATGAATGTGATCGAGATCGATGCGGCATCTAATAATGGTGTGGACAACATCCGTGAGATCCGTGAAGAGGTCACATACCGCCCGACAGAAGGGAAATATAAAGTATATATTATTGATGAGGTGCATATGCTGTCGATCGGCGCATTCAATGCATTGTTAAAAACGTTGGAAGAACCTCCGGAATATGTTATATTTATTCTTGCGACAACGGAGGCACACAAGATTCCGATTACGATCTTAAGCCGTTGTCAGCGATACGATTTTAAGAGAATTTCCATTGAGACGATCGCGGCGAGATTGCGTGAACTGATCGATAAAGAAGGATGGGATGTGGAAGATAAGGCGGTCCGCTATATCGCAAAGATGGCGGATGGCTCTATGAGGGATTCGCTGAGTCTTCTGGACCAGTGTGCGGCATTCTATATGAATGAGACACTGACATATGATCATGTACTGGAAGTGCTGGGAGCGGTGGATACGGAAGTGTTCAGCCGTTTGTTAAGACAGCTGCTTGCGATGGATGTACATCAGGTGATCGAGACGGTGGATGAGCTGGTAATGCAGGGAAGAGAATTGTCTCAGCTGGCGGCAGATTTCACATGGTATCTGAGGAATCTGCTTCTGGTGAAGAGCTCGGATGATATGGAAGATGTACTGGATGTATCATCGGAGAATCTGGCACTGTTAAAAGAAGAAGCACAGATGATTGATAGTGATACACTGATCCGTTACATCCGCATTTTTTCGGATCTGACGAATCAGTTGAAATATGCGACACAGAAGAGGGTTCTGCTGGAAGTAACCCTGATCAAATTATGCCGTCCGGCAATGGATCAGAATAAGGACGCCCTGCTGGACCGCATCCGTGCGATTGAAAAACAGCTGGAGGACGGAGCATGGGAAGCACCGGTCAGGGAGCGTGTTGTGTATGCATCCGATGCAAAAGAAGCAGCGGCACCGAAGCCGAAACCGGAACTTCCGCAGGCATTAAATGAAGACGTGAAAGCGGTGGCAAAAGATTTCCGGATGATCATCAATGAGGCTTCCCCGATGCTCCGCACATATCTGAAAAAAGCGAGATTAAGTGCCGGAGAAGGCAACCGGCTTCTGATCGTGCTGCCGGATGAACTGAGTGCCAGTGCAGTTGCGACGCCGGATCACAAAGAAGAGATCCAGTCGTTGATCGAGCAGAAGATCGGTAAAAAAGTAGAGATAGACGTCCGCCAGATGGAGGCAGGACGCAGATTCGAGGATCACTTTGTGGATCTGGAGAATCTGATCAATATGGAAATTACTGTAGAAGACGAATAGGAGGATATTATCATGGCAAAAAGAGGAGGATTCCCAGGAGGCGGAATGCCGGGAAATATGGCAAATCTGATGAAACAGGCACAGAAGATGCAGCGTCAGATGGAAGAACAGGCAAAGGAAATGGAGACAAAAGAATTCAGTGCAACTGCAGGCGGTGGTGCTGTTGAAGTAACTGTATCCGGAAGCAAGAAGATATTAAAAGTAAAACTGGATGAAGAAGTAGTAGATCCGGATGATGTAGAGATGCTGGAAGATCTGCTTGTGGCAGCAGTCAATGAAGCACTGGAGAAAGTAGACGCAGAGACAACTTCTGCAATGTCTAAGTTTACCGGCGGCATGGGTGGCGGAATGCCGGGATTATTCTAAGAGAAGATCCGGAAAGAATGATTCTTACAGGGAGTTAAAAAATTATGGATTATTACAGTAATCAGATGAGCAAATTGATTGAGGAACTGTCATGCCTTCCGGGAATCGGAGCAAAATCTGCGGCAAGACTTGCGTTCCATTTGATTCATATGCCGGTTGATGATGTAAAAAGACTGGCTTCTACGATGGTGGAAGCCAGAGAGAATATAAAATATTGCAAAGAATGTTATACACTTACCGATCAGGAACTGTGCCCGATCTGCAGTAACAGTAACCGTGATCATCAGACGATCATGGTGGTTGAGAATACAAGAGATCTTGCGGCATATGAAAAGACAGGGAAATATAATGGTGTGTATCATGTGCTTCATGGTGCAATCTCTCCGATGCTTGGGATAGGTCCGGAAGATATCAAATTAAAGGAACTGATCGGGCGTCTGCAGGGAGATGTAAAAGAAGTGATCATTGCAACGAATTCGAGTCTGGAAGGTGAGACTACAGCGATGTATATCAGTAAGCTGATCAAACCGACGGGAATTAAAGTAAGCAGAATTGCAAGCGGCGTTCCGGTCGGAGGAGATCTGGAGTATATCGATGAAGTGACGCTTCTCCGGGCACTTGAAGGAAGGACAGAACTGTAGAGTGTTTGTCCCCGCCAGAGGTGAGAGAATGAAGAAAAAGGTTACATCAACAGATATTGCCCATGCTGCCGGAGTATCACAATCTACGGTTTCTATGATCCTGAACAAAAAATATGATGTGTCATTTGCCAAAGAGACTGTGGAAAAAGTAGAAAATGCTGCAAAAGAGCTGGGATACGTCCCGCCGAAACGGAAAACGAGGAAGGGGACAAAAAGAGAGAAACTTCTGGTTGTATTCTGCCCCAATCTGACGAATCCGTATTATGTTATGCTGCTGCAGGGAATCGAGGCGCATGCAAAAGAAAAAGGATTTGGTCTTTTTGTATGTAATACACAGAGAGATCTCCGGATGGAAGAACGCTATCTGAAAATGATGTGGCAGTTACGGCCGCTGGGGATTATCTACACCTGTAATCCGAGCCATTGCTTTATGGATCTGGTGGGAGAGATTGCAGAACAGATACCGGTTGCGATCGTAAATAACCAGAATGAAAAGATGAATGTAGATGCAGTGGAACTTGATAATTCAAAACTTGGAAGAGTGATGGCAAAGCATCTGCTGGAATTAGGTCACAGAAAGGTTGCATATATAGCACCGCCATTGACAGCAAGACAGAAACAACGTTCAAAACGGGTGGAAGGTTTCCTGAAAGAGTATGAAAAAGCCGGTCTGCGAGACCAGGTGATCATCAAGGCGGCAAAAGAAGAGATTGATCTTGATGTGGCACATATTGATTCCGAATATAAGATCGGATATGAACTGACGAAAGAGTTGTTGAATGAAACGACAGATGTGACAGCAATTGTCGGATTAAATGACATGATTGCATTTGGAGTCATGGATGCACTTCATGAGGCAAAGATAAAAGTGCCGGCCGATGTGTCCGTGATGGGATGTGATAACACACTGTTTGCCAGAATGCATAACATGAATCTGACGACGATCGAGCATTTTGTGACTTTTAAAGGAAGGGATGCATGTGATATTATAATGAAGAAGATAGCATCACATCATTCAGCGAATATGGAAACAGCACCGATCAGTACTTATCATGTGGAATATGAACCGCAGCTGATCGTCCGTGGAACAACAACGTATGCAAAAAATGCACGAAAAAAGAAAAATTAATTCTTTTGCGAAAATTATTATTAATAATTGCTCGATTTTACAAACTGAAAAT
>OGOE01001755.1_pt1 | contig 12036 bp, 9 predicted proteins | sample 1552611 | NCBI WGS metagenome assembly OGOE01 (sample SAMEA2580129, study PRJEB22360) | human gut metagenome | biome: human gut; feature: human-associated habitat; material: faeces | place: Denmark | collected 2008/2010
CTAGTAAGTCTGATTCAAAGAATACTACGAAAGAAGAGTTACAAAGTACTGCGAAAAGAGAGTCACAAAGCAGGACACAGGAAGAATTGCAAAATACTGCGAAAAGAGAGTCACAAAGCAGGATACAGGGAGAATCGCAAGGTACTACGCAAAAAGAGTCACAGAATATTTCGATAAAAGAAGAGGCATCTGCAGATATGCAGGCAGTGAAACAAAAAGAGCAGTTATATCATTATATGACTCAGGAGCTGCAGAATTTGTTTTATGTTTATAATAAAGAGGAATGGAATCAGCTTAAAAAGCTTGGAGAGATATCTCAGGAATTATATAAGGAAAAGAATGATATTATTGAAGGACTTTCTACCGTTACGGGAAGAATGGTAAAAGAATACTTTACTTGTGTAGATTTCCGGGAAGAAGAAGGTAAACTTGTAGGATATGTAAATGATATCGAAAAGTTAAAGCAAGTGTTTTTACAGTTTATGATGCCGTTTTATCCGTATTATTACAAAGAGCTAAGCGAAGGGGGACTTCGTTATACTGCGCTTCTCCATCCGAATACGCTGCGTCTGTTCCAGCAGCTTACCGGTAAAAAGTTCAGACCAGGATATCGAAATCGCTATACCACAGGTGTTCGTGCTTTTGAGTGGGATAAAGATCGGTATAAAGTATATGGAAAAGATGGAAGACTTTTATGTGATGCTGTTTTTGGTTCGGATGGAATAAAAGAAGGTTACGGACAAAAGAAATATTTGGATAAACAACATCCAGAATGGAATATTGTGGAAGAAGGAATCTGGAAAGAAGGCGTATTCCAGAGTGGGATATTACGTTATGAATATAAAAAGTCTGTACAGTAACGCCTTTGTTGTGCAGTTTGCTTTGCAAGTTGTTTTATGATTCGCAGTGGAATTTATCACTATGTACAAAGAAAAGTGCATAAATTTTTGTATTTTCTTTTGAAATAGCTTGAAAAGCGGAAACAAAACCGATACAATAAAAAATGTGTGTGCAAGTTCGTGTGATAGTCCATTGCGCGATCTGCAGTCGAAAGATTTTAGTTATTTGGATTTAGTTAGGTATATGACTGAATAACAGGAGGTAAATAAAACATGTTTAAAAAATTATCAGAACAGTTAAAAGCAAACCCACGTACTATTGTTTTTACAGAAGGAACAGATGCCCGTATTCTTGAGGCAGCAGATAAACTTACAGCAGAAGGAATTCTTGGTGTTATTCTTCTTGGAAAGGCTGACGAAGTAAAGGCAGCAGCAAAAGAAACAGGATTTAATGTTGATAAATGTCAGATTATTGATCCGGAACAGTATGCTGATATTGATGCGATGGTTGATGAGATGGTAACATTAAGAAAAGGCAAGATGACACCGGAACAGGTTCGCGATGCTCTTTCTAAATCAAACTATTTTGGAACAATGTTAGTAAAGATGGGTAAGGCTGATTGTCTGTTAGGAGGAGCAACTTATTCTACAGCAGATACAGTACGTCCTGCATTACAGTTAATTAAAACAAAACCAGGTAACAAGATTGTAAGCTCCTGCTTTATCATGGTAAAAGGTGATAAGAAGTTAGCAATGGGAGATTGTGCAATTAACATTGCTCCAAATGAAGATGAATTAGCAGAAATCGCTATTGAGACTGCAAAGACAGCAAAAATCTTTGGTATTGATCCAAAGGTTGCTATGTTATCTTATTCTACATATGGCTCTGGAAAGGGCGAGATGGTAACATTAATGGCGAATGCTACAAAGAAAGTAAAAGAGATGGCGCCAGACTTAGATATTGACGGTGAGCTTCAGTTTGATGCAGCGGTAGCACCGGAAGTTGCAAAAGTAAAATGTGCAGGTTCTACAGTAGCAGGACAGGCAAATACTTTTATCTTCCCAGAAATCAGTGCAGGTAATATCGGATATAAGATTGCTGCACGTCTTGGTGAATATGAAGCAATCGGACCAGTTCTTCAGGGACTTAATGCACCGATCAATGATTTAAGTCGTGGATGTAATGCACAGGAAGTTTATAAAATGGCACTTGTTACAGCAGCATTAAGCTAAACTTAATATTATTTTCGATAATAACTTCGAATAAAATAAATAGAAACGGGAAATGGATATTATAGTAGTAACTTTACAGAAACAACTATCGCATCTGTTTCCTGTTTTTGTCTAATTATACAAAGAACTATTGCTTTTTTATTAGAAAATTGTTATAATTATAACAAGAAAACCGGGGTTACAAAGCGGTTTTTGTAGCAATTTTTTTCTATTATAAGAAAGGATGGTATTTTTTTATGGCAAACATTATTATCAGTCCAGCGAAGTACGTGCAGGGAAAGGGAGAGCTTGCTAATATTGCGCAGTACGCTACAAAGCTTGGAAAGAAGCCTTTTATTTTAATTAGTGAAAGCGGAAAGAAACGTGTTGGTGGAATTATCGAAGATAGTTTCAAAGAGACAGGATGTGAACTTGTTTTTGAAGCATTTCATGGGGAATGTTCTAAAAACGAGATTAACCGCTTGGTTGCTATCGTAAAAGAAAAAGGCTGCGATATGGTTATCGGTGTCGGCGGTGGAAAGATTTTTGATACAGCAAAAGCCGTTGCTTATTATGTGAACAGTCCAGTTATCGTATGTCCTACCATTGCCGCAACAGATGCACCTTGTTCTGCCCTTACTGTAGTTTATACAGATGATGGCGTATTTGAAGAATACTTATGGTTACCGGCAAATCCAAATCTTGTTTTAGTAGATACCGATATTATCGCAAAGGCTCCGGCGAGACTGTTAGTTTCCGGTATGGGTGATGCACTTGCAACATATTTTGAAGCAAAAGCCTGTCAGGCAAGCAATGCAACTAGCTGTGCAGGTGGTCATATTACAATTGCAGCGATTACTTTGGCAAAAGTTTGCTATCAGACATTAATAGAAGAAGGTGTAAAAGCAAAACTTGCAGTAGAAGCTGATGTATGTACTACAGCAGTAGAAAAAGTAATTGAAGCAAACACACTGTTATCTGGTATGGGATTTGAAAGTGGCGGATTAGCTGGCGCACATGCCATCCATAACGGCCTGACATGTATTAAAGAATGTCACCATTTATATCATGGAGAAAAAGTTGCATTTGGTACATTAACACAGCTTGTACTTGAGAATGCCGATGAAGATTTATTAGATGAAGTAATTACTTTCTGCATGGATGTTGGACTTCCTACTACATTTGCAGATCTTGGAATCGAGAATCCAGATAAGGATGCTCTTATGGAAGCAGCAACATTAGCAGCTTCACCAGATGATACATTAGGTAATGAACCATTTGAAGTTACACCAGAGAAGGTATACGCAGCAATGGTTGCAGCAGATGCCTTAGGAAGATACTACAAAGGTTTTTAATTACTGATTTATAGTTTACGAAAAAAGAAACAATACCATTTCCCATCTGCTCTGTAGTCGCTGCGTTTAAGATGCTTATCCGCATCTTAAACACGCTCCGAAGCCGCATCTGGGAATGGTATTGTTTCTTTTTTCTGTCTACTCTAAATCCGCAGTTGGTGAGAAGGGGGATTGCCCAGAAGGCTATGGATTATCGGGGAATAAAAGTCTAAAGGATTGACTCATTTCTTCTGGATATTTTCATTTGATATAGAAAGCGTAGACTTTTGGAGAATCCCCCTTATTTTTTTACACAAAATCCTGATTTCATCTGTGACCAAAGAGCAGAAAACCAGAAACTTTATATAGAATAAAATGTGATGTCGGAGCAAGTAAAAATGCCGGTCAGGCATTTTCTACGCCGCGACTATCTTCACATTTTATTCTATATAAAGTTTCTGGTTTTCGTTTCTTTAGTCCATTAAATCAGGATTAGGAATATTCTAATGTAATCTGGCTGCCTTTTTGTGATAGATCTGATGGAGTGACAAGGAGCTTTACGGGAACTCTTGTCTGAATGGCCTCTACATGACTGATGATGCCAATACTTCTCTTTTTAGATTGAAGTTGCTCTAAGCTATTCATAACAGTGTCTAGCAGATCGTCATCTAAACTTCCGAATCCCTCATCTAAGAAGAAAAATTCAAGTGGTGCAGCTCCATTAAGCTGGATGGAGGAAGAAAGAGCTAATGCTAATGCGAGGGATGTAATAAACATTTCTCCGCCGGAAAGAGTATCGGAAGGGCGTATGGCACCGCCGTTCTTATTATCCCGTATAATAAATTCAGCGGATTCGTTAATTTCAAGAGCATAGTTTCCACCGGATATCTTTGAGAGAATGACGGAAGCTTCTCTGGCGATATAGGCAAGCTTTGCCTGGGCCACATATTCAATGAAAGCATTTCCCTTGAAAAGCTGTTCTAATTCTTTTATCATATCTTTTTTATGTGTTTCTTTTTCCCATTGTTCTTCTAATTTTTGCTTTTCAGCGAGTCTTTCTGTCATCTCCTGAATCTGATGGTCTAAAAGGAGAAGGGAAGAAGTTAGAGTATTAATTTGGTTTCTGGCAGAGTCCCGTTCTTCTTTTTGTCTGCGCCAGTCTTCTTCTTCAATATGACGATTTCCAAGCTTATTTTTTAAATAAAGAATTTGTTCTTCGGTTTTTCTTGCAGAAGTATAGTAGGTGTCAATTTCGTTGTGAAGTTGATTTATTTGTATTTCTTCCATGTAGTAACATTCAGGCTGTTCATCTTCTTTAAAACCGAGCATATTTTTTTGGTTTTGATAAAGCTGCGTCATTTGCTTTAAATGTGTATGTGAAGAAGCGGCAGTGCTTTCGCAGGAGCCAAGTTCTTCTCGTTTTTGCTGCAGTTCTTTTTGTTTGTTTTGGTAGACTTCTTCTGCTTTGGAAAAACAAGTTTTGATATTTTCCTGTTTTTCTTTGACCTTATTTAATGCCAGAGGAAAATCCATATCGAAAGAGAACTGTTTTGGAATTTTTTCGGTTTGTTCTGCAATTACTTTTTTGCAGTTATCAATGGTTGCAGTGAGAGATGAACTTTCATTTTCTAAAGATATAATCTGGGAAGAAAGACTTTCTTTCTCAGAAAGGAGGATTTCTAAAGAAAGGCGTTTTTCTTTTAAAGCTTTTTCTTGTTTTTGATGATGTTCTTCCCTATTTCGAAGGTTTTTAAGAGCGATAGAAAAATTTTCGATGTTATTTTCTTTTCGAAGAGAAAATATTTTTTCTACATAGTTTTGGAGAGTGTCATGTTGTTCTTTCAGGAGTGTGCTCTGTTCTGTATACTGGTTTTCCTGCTGTTGAAGGTGTCCTTTTGCCTGTAAATATTCAGCGTGCTGTCTGGAAATAGCAGAATAATCCGGTACGACAGGGGGATCATTCGGAGATTTTTTCTGTAAATCAGGGGAAGAAATCATATCAGAGAGAGCGTTTTGGGTAGTGATTTCCAGAGCCTCTTTTAGATTTGGGAGTTGTGTATTTAGAGAGGCAAATTCTTTTTCAATCTGCATGATTCTATTCTGCAATTGCTGTATATTTTTTTCTAGATTTTTTTGCGTTTCTTCTAAATCTTTCAACGAAAATGGGGAGGATTCTGTTGGCAGATCATGTTTTTCATAAGGAATACCGCAGACAGGGCAGACCACACCTTCTTGTAATTCTTCGCGTAAAAGCTGAGCCATATGATTTTGCTGCAATAATTTTTGCTGTTGCTTGTTTTGAATTTCTTTCTCTCTAAAATTAGTTAATTTTTCAGTAAGATCAGAATGTTGTTTTTCTAAATAAGAAAGTCGATGGGAAAGTTGTATATAGCTGTATTCTAATTGCCTTTTTTTTAGAGTAAAGGCTTCTTTTTCTGTTATGATCTTTGCTTTTAAGTCAGATAAAACCTCTGAATTTGTTGTATAATTCTGATGCTTTTCCCGATAGTTTTCTTCCATGATATTGCCCTTTTCTAAAAGAGCTTTTTTTTCAGCAGTAACTTTGTCTGCATCCAGTTCCGCTTCTATGTTTTCAATCTGTTTTCGCATGTCTTCTTCTTTTTTTAATTGGCTTTGCTGCTTTTCTTTTAAAGGAGACAATGTTTTTAAAAGTTCCTGGTTTTGTCTTTCGTAATCTTTTTGTGATTTAGACCAGGATTGTATTGTGTTGATAGTGGATAGAGAGTTTTCTAATAATTGCTCTTCTTTTTGAAGGGCAGGGAGAGTTTCTTTTTGTGATAGATGGACTTCATCATATGCTTTTTTTGCTGCTTCAAAAGCAATGTGAAGAGAATCTACTTCTTTTTGAATATGCTGCAATCTTTTTTCTGCTTCTTCACAAATGCTTTTTGTCTGTGAGACCTGATCAGAAAAAGAACGAAGCTGATTGGCTTTTTTTGCAGTATCAAGCTGTTTTTCTTTTTGTTTTATGGAAGAAAGTTTCTTTTCATTTTCTTTTTTTTGTTCTTCTAGGGGAGAGAGTTCCTGCTGTAAGGAGAAAAGTTCATTTGTTTCTTCAAAGTTTTTTTCTAAAACAGTGAGCTGTTCAGAGAGAGTGGCGCACTGTTTGGTATTTTCTTTTTTTTCTTTTTTCAATGAAGAAAGCTTCTGGGAAGAGATATCTTCATATCCTTTTTTTTCTCCGGAAAGAGTACTTAAAAGTAAATCTTGTTTTTGCCTTGCGCGGGCGATTTTACCGGTAAGTTCTATTCCATATTTTTCAAGGTGAAAAATACGCTGAAGCATAACGCGTCGTTCTTTGTTTTTCAGACGGAGAAATTCACTGAACTGTCCTTGCGGAAGAACGACCGTCCTCATAAAGTCTTCGCTTGTAAGTCCAAGAAGACGGATACATTCATTTGTAACTTCTGTAGGTTTGTCAGCTAAAACAGTTTCAGTATCTCCCTCATACAAGATAAGACGTCCGGTTGTATTTCTTACTGTAGAAGCGCTATTTCCTGTGTGATAGCGAAAAGAACGTTCTGCTAAGTATTTGCGTGTCTTGTCTGTTGTGATGGAAAAAAGAAAGGAAACAGTAGCTTTTTTTTCGTTGGTATTGATAAAGTTTTTAGTATCGCGGGGGAGTTTCGCATATAAGGCAAGAGTCATTGCGTCTAAAATGCTGGACTTTCCGCTTCCAGTAGGACCAAAAATTCCGAAAAGTCCCTGCGAAGTCAGTGTTTCAAAATCAATGATCTGTTCTTCTCGGTAACTATTAATGCCAGTCAGTTTTAATTGAAGTGGTCTCATTTAGTTCTCCTCCATAATCTGCATCAAAAGAGCGAGTGTCTCTTCTCCGATATCAACCTGAAATCTTTTCCGGTAAAAATTTTTAACAAGTTCATCAAATGGCTGTTCTCTAATATCAGAGGCGGAAAAGTCATCAGAGTCATTCTCTGGTAAAACAGGAGTGATCGATAGAATGTCTGTTTTTAATGTCTTCATTTTTTTGATATCTTCTTCGTGAATATAGTGGTCGGTCTTAATCTCAAGGTATACCCAACAGTCCCGCTCTTTATTTTCTTCGCATTTTTCAATCGCTTCTTCAATATTTTCACAATGCCATATTTCGATTGGTTTATATACAGGAAGCGGCAGTTCATGAATAACGCAGGGAGAGCCGGCACGAAGTTCTACGGAGATAACCTGTTTATGAAAAGAAGTTTCCTTAATATTAAAAGGAAGTGGAGAGCCGCTGTATCTTGCATTTGGACAGCCGGGAACCTTCTGTGGTTTATGGACGTGTCCAAGAGCGATATAGTCTGCTGTCTCAGGAAAGATATCTCCTCCGACCATATAGCTTCCTCCAAGCTGTATACTTCGTTCGGAACCATCTTCAATGCTGTCCATTACAAAGAGATGACTTGCGATAAGATGTATGGAATCTTTATGAAAATGTTCTTTAAGAGAAGAAAAGAGTGTAGACATTTTTTCTCCATACGAAGCGGCTTTCTGTGTTTCATCGTCTGTTTCGTTAAGATACACTTCATTCAATCTTTTTTCACTTGGAAAAGGAACAAGAAGCATATCAACTTCTTCACTATTTATAATTGCGTGAAAATATCCCGGGGCACTTTCCGTAATTTCGTGTTGTCCATATATCCCGGGAGTGATTATGGAATTTGGGGTGCCGGCCATAACGATGCCATGATCTCGTGCGAGTGGTCCAGAGGCAGTCAGGCGGTCGGGATTATCATGATTTCCGGAGATCACAACCGTCATACAGCTGCCATTTCTTGAAAGTTGTTTTAATGTATCATAAAAAAGCTGTTCCGCCATGGCAGACGGATTATAATTATCATAAATATCTCCGGCAATAATAATCATATCTGCCTGTTCATCTTCACATATTTTTATAAAGTCTTTTAAAAACTGCCGTTGTTCCTCTAAGCGGGTGTAACCTTCAATATTTTTTCCAAGATGCCAGTCGGCAGTGTGGATTAACTTCATAAGTTAATCACCTCCTTTTTCATGTTCCGCGGGTTTCAAAGTCAAACACCCTATCGTGCAGGCACGAACAGAGTTTTGACCTTTTGACCCTGACATCATTGTATAGTATCTTATTTTTAAATGCAAGAATACAGAACAAAGTTTCTTAGGAGAAACGAATTTGACAGACAAGGGATAGCTAGTATAGAATAGAACAGCAAAATCAAATATTAAAGGATTGCGATAATTTTGTAAAATATGTGATAAAACAGGAGGAAAGTAATTTGAAAGAACAATGGATGCAAAAGACAGGCGTTGTATGGTTTTTAGCTATGATATGCTGTCTGCTTTGGGGAAGTGCATTTCCCTGTATAAAAATAGGATACAAGATGTTTCATATTGCATCAGCAGATGCTTCATCACAGCTTTTGTTTGCAGGATGCCGCTTTTTTCTTGCCGGTTTTCTTGTGCTTTTGCTTGGGACTTCCGGAAAGTATAAATTAAAAAAGACGGAAATTCCCATGGCAATGATACTGGCAGTTTTTCAGACAATATTACAATATGTATTCTTTTATATGGGACTGGCTCATGCAACAGGAGTAAAGTCTTCAATTATTAACGGAGCGAATTCCTTTCTGGTTATTTTAATTGCCAGCCTTATATTTCATCAGGAAAAGCTGACCGGACCGAAAATTATTGGCTGTGTTATTGGTTTTGCCGGAGTGATTCTTGTTAATCTTGGTGGCGGAGGATTAGATATGAGCTTTCACTGGAATGGAGAATTTTTTATACTTGTTTCCACAGTGTCCGCTGCGTGTTCTTCTGCATTTATTAAAAAGTTTTCTATAAAAGCAAACCCGGTTCTCCTTAGCGGTTGGCAGTTTATGATGGGTGGTACAGTGCTTATCGTTATGGGAAAAATAATGGGTGGAAAACTTCGTTTTGAGGGAATCGCACCATTGTTCCTGTTGCTGTATATGGCTTGTATTTCAGCGGTAGCTTATACAATCTGGTCTTTACTTTTGAAATATAATCCACCCTCAAGAATTGCAGTATTTGGCTTTATGAATCCGGTGTTTGGTGTAATGCTATCAGCTCTTTTATTAAAAGAAAAAGGCCAGGCATTTTCATTAGCTGGCCTGACCTCATTAGTTCTTGTATGTATAGGAATTTATATTGTTAATCGGGAGAACCCTTTGAAAGAAGCATCGCCAGATAAGATTTCCGCGTAGTTTCTCTCAGGCTGCTGCCCATATCTAAGAGAAGTGCCTCGATGCTTTGCAGGGCATTTTCTTTTTCTTCCAGAGTGTTTACGAGAATTTCCAGTTCCAAAAAAGAACCAAGTCCCTCTACCTGGTCTACGCAGGCAGTCATCATTCCTTTATGGTAATACTGACGGAGCTTCGTAACCGGATAGAGTCTTTTGTAACCAAGGGAGATAAGAATCTCCCTTGTAGTTTCTGCATCGTCTATGCGGGTTTCCAGTTCTTTTCTTGTTGTGGAAACAGTATCAAGCTTCGCCCCTTTATAGGTGAGGAAAGAAGCTGTTTCTCTTGTGTTAAAGTTATCGCATGTTCGTATGCGAAGTGCTTCGTCTGTTTTCATAAAATCATGAAAATCGCTGGTAAAATAAAAATCCGATTCTTTCACCAGATTGCCGGGTTCAAATCCAAACTCTGTTAACGTCCGTTCCGTTACAGATCTTCGGAACAGAGGAAGTTTAATTTCTACTTCAATCATAAATGTTACTCCATGGTTTGTGATGTACCCTTCTTGTTTTTCTTAAAAATCTTAAAAATAAGTACAGAAAAATTCCAGGCGTACACAGGTTATTAAATGTGAATAAAAAGATTCTTTGTTAGTTCTATTCCTTCTTTGTTTTATTTATTTGTAAAAAGAAGGTTCTGTCCTTTATAAGACAGAGTAAGAGCGTTGTTTTCCGCATGAATTTTCATGGTGCATTTTGAAAAACCATTCGGTAAATCTTTAAAAACAGCAGGAAGATTCATAGAATCATCTTTGTACGTATAAAAAGTAAATTCATTATCCCTGCTTGAAAGATAGAAAAAATTAGTAACAAAAGCAGGTTCATTTTCAGTAGCAACTTTCTCATCAAGAGAATGAAGTTCCATGTAATTATCATATAAACTTAATTTGTATCGGTTTGTATCGGTTTGTATCGGTTGTAAAGTCTTCTTTGCTGTACCATACGTCATTTTCTGTAAGATTTAAGAGTGGTCCCGTAGTATTTGCAGAATCAGACTGTGTCCCTTCCTTATATTTTTTAAAAAGATAGCTGACATTATCATAGGCTAATACAAGGATATTTTCAGAAGGCATCGTATAAGAAAGCGTACTGCCCGAACCAAGATCATCCCATCCGGATGGCAATCCTACAGCAGTTTCACTTCCGGTATTTAAAGAAAACTTTGATGAACTTACAGAGAGACCTCCACTTAGGCAGGTTTTATTCTGTGTGATATCTTTCAGCGTAAACTGTCCCTCTTTATCTATGGAAAAGCTCAGATAATCACAGTTGTAACTAGCATCTCTTCCTAAAGCATTCCCAACTCCATTCCACGTTCCAACCAGTTTGATGCCATCTTTACCGAGGTTCCCCGAAACTTTATTGCTACAGCCTGTAGCAGTAAGTGCAAAGAGTAAAAAGGTGGTGAAAAGTAATAAAAAATTTTTCTTCATAATAGATCCTTTCTGTGCGTAGTAGACACACATTTATGTGATACGCCTTAGCTTTTGTAAAAAAGACGTACTTTATTCTACCACATATCAGGCACAAGTAGGGAAAATATCTAAATCTTTTTTAATATCTTTCTTATAATTCGAAAGGTCTGACAGTTGCGTTTGTCAGTATCTTATTGTATTATATTTTATAAATAGATTTTATTAAAAATGTTTTAGATTCAAAGGAGGACCTTGATTCATGAAAATGATTTCAATCGAAAAAGAACTGAAAGAGAATTCTTATCCGGGAAGAGGAATTATTGTCGGACGTTCCGAAGACGGAAAAAAGGCAGCAATTGCTTATTTTATTATGGGAAGAAGTTCGAACAGCCGCAACCGTATTTTTGTGGAAGACGGGGAAGGCATTCGTACACAGGCATTTGATCCGTCAAAGTTAGAAGATCCAAGCCTTATTATCTATGCGCCAGTAAGAGTGCTTGGCAATAAAACAATCGTGACAAACGGGGATCAGACAGACACAATTTATGAAGGAATGGATAAACAGCTTACATTTGAGCAGTCTTTACGTTCCAGAGAATTTGAGCCGGATGGACCAAACTATACTCCTAGAATTTCAGCAGTTCTTCATTTGGAAAAGGGCAAATTCAATTATGCAATGTCTATTTTAAAGAGTAATAACGGTAATCCGGAAAGCTGTAACCGCTACACATTTGCATATAGTGATGTTCCGGCAGGAGAGGGTCATTTCATTTCCACTTATATGCATGATGGTAATCCTTTACCAAGCTTTGAAGGAGAGCCAAAGTGGATGGCAATTCCAGATGATATGGATGCATTTGCAGATACTCTCTGGAACAGTTTGAATGAAGAGAATAAAGTTTCTTTATTTGTACGTTATATTGACATTGCAACAGGAAAATATGAATCTAAAATTATTAATAAGAATAAGTAATTTTTTA
>OGOE01001762.1_pt1 | contig 12001 bp, 9 predicted proteins | sample 1552611 | NCBI WGS metagenome assembly OGOE01 (sample SAMEA2580129, study PRJEB22360) | human gut metagenome | biome: human gut; feature: human-associated habitat; material: faeces | place: Denmark | collected 2008/2010
TTCTTTTCATAAACCTATAAAATCACGACTTGCGAGAGGACGCTTATATCTGCCCTTCAAGCCCTATAAAAGCACCACAGAATCTGCGACACTACGCAAATGAACCTCCGGTTTAGTTCGCACTTACAACCCCGCTCTCGCAGTCCACTTCAACGTAAGCACTGGTCTTTAAGACATCCAATGCATTTTTAGCTGCGATAAGAACCGGAATATCAAGGCTTAACCCTGCGATTGCTGCATGACAGTTTGCACCCTCTGCTTCTACGATCAGTGCGGAAGCCTGACGCATCTGTGCCATCATTTCATTTGTGGTGTCTGCTGCGACAATGATATCACCGTCTTTGAAGCTTTTTAAATCTTCATTGCTGTGGCACACACAAAGGTTTCCGGAAATTTTCTTTCCGTTTAATCCTTTTCCTGTCACAAGGATATGTCCTGCAACCTGTACTTTGATGAGGTTGGTTGTACCGGATACACCAAGTGGAACACCACCGGTCAGAACAACTAATTCCCCTTTGGAAACAAATCCTGCTGCCTCTGCCACATCAACTGCCTTTTCAAATAACTGGCTTGCATCCTGTTCCTCTGTGATAAGAACCGGTTCTACACCCCATTCAAGATTTAACTGACGACATACTTTTTCTGTCAGACACTCGCCGATGATCGTGCAGTTTGGACGGTATTTGGAGATCATTCTTGCAGTACGTCCGGACTTTGTTACCGTCACGATTGCTGCTGCGCTTAAATCGCCTGCCATCGTACAGGTAGCATGTGAAATTGCGTTCGTCACATCCGGGTTACACATTGTCCTGCGCTGTCTGAATCTCTGTAAATAGTTAATATCCTGCTCCGTGCGGGTTGCGATACGAACCATTGTTTTTACTGCTTCAATTGGATACATTCCTGCAGCGGTCTCTCCGGATAACATAATTGCACTTGTTCCGTCATAAATTGCATTTGCAACGTCTGTGGACTCTGCTCTTGTTGGTCTTGGATGTTTCATCATGGAATCTAACATCTGAGTGGCTGTGATAACGATTTTTCCAGCCTCGCAAGCTTTTTTGATGATCATTTTCTGCATAACCGGAACATCTTCTAACGGGATTTCAACACCCATGTCACCACGCGCCACCATGATACCATCGGACACACGGATGATGTCATCGATATTGCGGACACCCTGCATGTTCTCAATCTTGGAAATGATCTTAATATCCTCGCCGCCTTTTTCCGCAAGGATTTTGCGGATTTCCATAACATCCTCTGCGGTACGGACAAAGGAAGCTGCGATAAAATCATAATCATTTTCTACCGCAAAACAGATATCTCCGTAATCTTTTTCACTGATAAATGGCATCGTGAGGTCAACGTTCGGAACATTCACACCTTTTTTATTGGAAATCACACCATCATTTAACACTTTACAGACAATATCTCTTGCGTTGACCTTGGTATTCACTGGTTTTGCAACCGGTTTGATCTCTACAACTTCCAGACCTACCAGACCATCATCGATCAGAATATGATCGCCCGGCTTTACATCATCTGCAAGATTTTTGTAAGTAATAGATACGCGCTCATCAGTTCCAAGAATATCATCGGTTGTCAGTGTAAAAGTCTGGCCTGTCTTTAACTCTGTTTTTCCTTTTTCAAATTCTACGAGACGGATTTCCGGTCCCTTTGTATCAAGTAAAGCTGCAACATATTTTCCCAATTCTTTGCGCAGTTTGCGAAGCATTTTTAATCTTCCCATCTGCTCATCATGCGGTCCATGCGAAAAATTGAAACGTGCAACGTTCATTCCCTCTTCGATCAATGCTCTCATCACCGCTTCATTGTCGGTGGATGGTCCTAACGTACAGATAATTTTTGTTCTTCTTGTCATAAATTCTTCCTTTCTTTTTATGGTTTCATTTTTCAAGTGTTCCTGCTGATTTTTATTCATTCGAAATGCGTATGCCTCTCCTGATTTCTGTTATAGTTTTAACAATCTCCTTAAATCAGCACGGAGCCTGCGGACCAATCTCTGCAAAACTTAAAACTTATACACTTTTCACAATAATACAGACTCTTCTCTTCGTTTTTATTCGTATTCTTGTGAAAAATGTATAATAAATTTTAAGTTTCTTCTTTGGTACAGCGGCTCCATCTACGGAGAGATTATACGAAATAAACATAAAAAAAGCAAGCTTTCTTTTGTAAAAAAACCTGCTCTTTTTGTAAACATTATGTCAAAAACATTATTTTGTGATCATGGTTCCCATACCGCCATGGATATTTGAACCATCTTTGTTCAATTTTGTGATCAGAACGGATCTGATCGCAGAGTCACCGATAAAGTTGATGGCTGCCTCTATCTTAGGAAGCATATCGCCCTCACCAAACTGTCCCTGCTCCATGTATTTCTTTGCTTCTGCAACAGTCATGGTTGATAATGGTTTTTCATCCGGCTGTCCATAATTTAAGCATACATTGTCAACACTTGTCAAAATAACAAGCATGTCTGCATCCAGAAGTTCTGCCAGTTTTCCTGCTGCAAGGTCTTTTTCAATAACAGCACTGGCACCCTTTAAGTTGTTGTCCTGCATTAATACCGGGATGCCGCCGCCTCCACAGGCAACTACGATCTGGTCAGCATCGGACAATGCTTTGACCGCATCGATCTCCACGATATCCATTGGCTTTGGCGCTGCAACGATTCGTCTGTACCCGCCTTCTGTTTTGACAACGTGATTTCCTTTTTTCTCCTCTGCCTCTGCTTCCTCTTCCGTCAGCACACGTCCAATGACTTTGCTTGGTTTGTAAAACGCCTCGTCATATGGATCAACCACAACCTGTGTAAGGATCGTAGAAACGGGTTTATAGATTCCCTTGTTCAATAATTCCGCACGGATCGCATTCTGTAAATCGTATCCGATATATCCCTGGCTCATTGCAGAACATACAGACATTGGTGTTGCAGTATATTCCGGATATAATTTGCAAAATTCATTCATAGCAGTATGGATCATACCGATCTGTGGTCCGTTACTGTGTGTGATCACAACCTGATAATCTTCACGGATAAAATCTGCCACTGCCTTTGCTGTTCGTTTCGTTGCCTCTTTCTGTTCAGGAAGTGTTGTTCCCAATGCTTCATGTCCAAGAGCAATCACAATTTTCTTCTTTTTCATCTCTACCATCCTCCGATGCACCTTTATATTCGCAGAACACCCGGAAAGTATCTCCGGGTGCTTTTTGTCTTGTCTGACACTTATACTGCTATTTTACCATGAACGATTTTGCAGTGCAATGTCATTTTTACATTACAGGCCACAGGCATTCTGCAAACTGTTATTTATCTTCTTCCTCAGTTTCCTCCTGTGGCAGAACAAAGGAATCGATAACCTCCCAGAGTTCATCTCTTCCCTGCTTCGTCTCGGAGGAGAATGGAATGATCACCGTACCCGGCTTTACTTTCAGACCTTCGCGGATTGCTTTTACATTCTTCTGGATCTGGCTTCGTTTGATCTTATCAAGCTTTGTGGCGATGATAATCGGTGTAAATCCCTGATAAACCATCCAGTCATACATCATTTTATCGTTTGCAGACGGATCATGACGGATATCGATCAGCAAAAAGACTGCCTGCAGTTTTTTGGAGGTATGGAGATAATTCTCGATCATTTTTCCCCATTTTTCCTTCTCGCTGGCAGAGGTCTTTGCATATCCATAACCGGGCAGATCGACCAGATACATGGCATCATTGACATTGTAAAAATTGATGGTCTGCGTCTTTCCCGGCTGCGCCGATGTCCTTGCGAGCGACTTGCGGTTTAACAGCGCATTGATCATGGATGATTTTCCTACATTTGACTTTCCTGCAAATGCCACTTCATTAAATGGATTGTCCGGTATTTTACTTGTGATACCACAGACAGTCTCCAAATTTACACTTCTAATTACCATTGTCTTTTCCTCTTCTTAATTCACTTCTTTACAAACGCCACATCCAGCACGTCTTTCATCTGCTCCACAAACACGATTTTCAGACCTTTTTTGATCTCCGGTGAAATCTCATCTATATCCTTCTCATTCTTCTTCGGTACACAGATGGTCTTAATCCCTGCATTTTTGGCTGCCAGTGTTTTTTCTTTCAGTCCACCGATTGGAAGCACACGGCCGCGAAGCGTGATCTCGCCTGTCATTGCGACATCAGCACGGACCGGTGTCTTTGTGATCGCCGACAGCATGGCTGTCGCCATCGTGATCCCGGCAGATGGTCCATCCTTCGGCACTGCTCCCTCCGGGATGTGGATATGGATGTCATTCTCCTGAAAAAACTTTTTCGGAATGTGATATTCTTCACTGACCGAGCGGATATAGCTGATCCCTGCCTGTGCAGACTCCTTCATCACATCTCCCAGCTGTCCGGTCAGCTGGAACTCGCCTTTTCCCGGCATGATGTTGACTTCAATCTCTAAAGTATCTCCGCCAACACTTGTCCACGCAAGTCCGCGGACGATTCCGACTTCATCCGTATCATTTTTCTTATCAAAACTGTATTTCTCTTTGCCGAGGAACTTTTCAAGATTCTGTTCTGTAACTTTTATCTTCTCTTTTTCTCCCTCGTAAAGTGGTCTTGCTGCTTTCCTGCAGATCTCGCCAAGCTTACGTTCAAGATTACGCACACCGGCTTCCCTTGTGTAACCACTGATGATCTTTGCTAACGCTTTGTCCGTAATGGAGAGCTGTTCCGGTCTGATCCCATTGCGCTCCATCTGCTTTGCGAGCAGATGCTCTTTTGCAATATGAAGCTTCTCATTCTCTGTGTAACTGGTCACCTCGATCAGTTCCATACGGTCTAACAGCGGTCTTGGGATATCCTGCACCGAGTTTGCTGTTGCAATAAACAGCACTTCTGAAAGATCGATCGGTATCTCGACATAATGATCCCGGAACTTCTTATTCTGCTCCGCATCAAGGACTTCCAGCAATGCAGACGCCGTATCCCCTTTGTAATCGCTGCTCATCTTATCGATCTCATCTAACAGCATGAGCGGATTTTTCACGCCTGCGCTGCGCAGTCCGTTCACGATACGTCCCGGCATTGCTCCGACATAAGTTCTTCGGTGGCCGCGGATTTCTGCCTCATCCCGGACACCTCCGAGACTGATCCGCACATATTTTTTATCTAACGCTTTTGCAACGGATCGCGCAATACTCGTTTTACCGGTTCCCGGCGGTCCTACCAGACAGATGATCGGGCTTTCGCCCTTGCTGGTGAGATTGCGGACAGCCAGAAATTCTAACATACGCTCTTTTACTTTTTCCAGACCGTAATGATCGGCATTTAAAATCTGTTCGGCATTTTTCAGATCCTTGTTATCTCTGGATGTCTTATTCCATGGAAGCTCCAAAAGTGTTTCAATATACCCTCTCGCCACAGCGCTCTCAGAGGAGCTGGAGCTGATATTTTTAAAACGGTCGATCTCTTTTCTGATCTTCTCTTTTACTTCTTTGTCTGCCCTGATCTTACCCAGAGCCTCCATAAAGTGATCTGCGTCTGATTCCGTATTATCTTCGCCAAGCTCCTCACGGATCACTTTCATCTGTTCTCTCAGCAGATATTCTTTCTGGTTTTTATCTACATGCGCCTTGACTTTCGCCTGAAAATCATTCTTGATGGCTATGATCTCGATCTCTTTTAATAAGAGTGCCATCAGAACCTCATAACGTTCGGTCATAGAAACCGCATCTAAGATTTTCTGTTTTTCCTCAAAATGTACCGGAAGGCTGTTGGCAAGCTGATTCATCAGTTTTTCCAGATCTGTGATCTCACTTAACTGGCGTTGCAGCTCTTTTCCCATTTTGGGATTGACGACCACATATTTACCAAATGTCTCCTGAATGCTCCGAAGCATTGCCTCCTTCGCTTCTTCTGGCAGTCCGTCATCCACTTCCTCGTCAAATCGAATGATCTCCGCAAGCAGATAGTCCGGATTTTCAAGAAAAGCGGACAATTCTGCCCGCTCTTTCCCTTCTACCAAAATGCGTACAATATTATTTTGTAACTTAATTACCTGCTTTACCTCAGCAATGATCCCGATCTTAAATAAGTCCTCGATATCAGGATTTTCCTGTTCCACATCTTTCTGTGCCACAAGAAAAATCTTCTGCTCATCCATCATCGCCTCTTCCACTGCCTTGATGGATTTTGCACGGCTTACGTCAAAATGGGCTACCATTCCCGGCAGGATCACCATTCCACGAAGGGCAACTGCAGGCATTTTCATAACCATTGTATCCATTTTCTATAATTCCTTTATCTGTAACAGCTTTTCCTGCTGTTATCTTTTGTTTAAGAAGCCTGTTCTAACTTCTCAACAAGTGCTTTTTCTTCTTTCTCTTCAATTGCAAGATTCTTTTCTACATCTTCTTTGGTGATCTCACATTTTGTAATGCTCTCATCGGATGGAATATGATACATCAGATCTAATGTAACAGCCTCCATGATTGCACGAAGACCACGCGCTCCGGTCTTTCTCTCAAGCGCTTTGTCCACGATTGCTTCGAGTGCATCCCTGTCAAATTCCAGACTGACACCGTCTAATTCAAACAGCTTTTTGTACTGTTTTACAAGTGCATTCTTCGGCTCGCATAAGATACGGATCATCGCATCCTTATCTAACATATCCAGTGTTACGGTTACCGGCACACGACCGATAAATTCAGGGATGAGTCCGAATTTCACAAAATCCTGCGGAAGCACATGTTTTAATACTTCCCCTACATTGTACTCATCTTTGGCGTGTACTTCTGCATTAAATCCAATGGATTTCTGGTCGAGACGTGTCTCAATGATCTTCTCCAATCCATCAAAAGCACCACCACAGATAAATAAAATATTGGTAGTATCAATCGGGATCAGTTCCTGCTGCGGATGTTTTCTTCCACCCTGTGGCGGAACAGAAGCAACCGTTCCCTCTAAAATCTTAAGTAACGCCTGCTGTACACCCTCGCCGGAAACGTCTCTTGTGATGGAAACGTTCTCAGATTTTTTTGTAATCTTGTCAATCTCATCAATGTAAATGATACCGTGCTGTGCACGCTCAATATCATAATCAGCAGCCTGGATCAGTTTCAAAAGGATATTCTCGACATCTTCACCCACATAACCTGCCTCGGTAAGTGTGGTTGCATCTGCGATTGCAAACGGAACATTCAACACTCTCGCCAAAGTCTGTGCTAAAAGTGTTTTACCGGAACCGGTTGGTCCGAGCATAAGAATATTACTCTTCTGCAATTCTACATCTGAATCTGATCCTGCCATAATTCTCTTGTAATGATTATAAACTGCAACGGACAAAACTTTCTTCGCTTTATCCTGGCCAATGACGTACTCGTCTAAAAATGCCTTCATCTCCTCCGGCTTGATCAGATTGATCTGCTCCGCAGGTTCTTCCAGATTTCCGTCAAATTCATCATTCTCCAACTCTTCGTCTATAATCTCGGCGCAAACGTCTACACACTCATCACAGATATAGGCTCCGTTTGGTCCCGCGATCAGTTTACGGACCTGATCCTGAGTCTTACCACAAAATGAGCAGCGCAGTCTCTCGTCATTTCTTCCTGTCATTTCTTATTCTCCAATGTCTCTATTTATTAGCGGCTTGTGATCACATTATCGATCAGTCCGTATTCCATTGCTTCCTGAGCAGACATATAATGATCTCTCTCTGTGTCCGCTGCGATCACGTCATAAGGTTTTCCGGTGTTTGCAGCTAAAATCTCATTTAATTTCTTCTTTGTCTTTAAAATGTTTTCCGCTGCGATCTGGATCTCCGTTGCCTGACCTTTTGCTCCGCCAGATGGCTGATGGATCATAATCTCTGCATTCGGAAGTGCAAGTCTCTTGCCCTTTGCTCCGCCTGCAAGTAAAAATGCTCCCATGCTGGCTGCCATACCGATACAGATGGTAGATACATCGCATTTGATGTACTGCATCGTATCATAAATAGCAAGACCTGCTGTTACCATTCCACCCGGGGAATTGATATATAAATGAATATCTTTTCCAGGATCCTCGGACTCTAAGAAAAGTAACTGTGCAACCACAAGGCTTGCTGTTGTCTCATTCACTTCTTCTCCCAGGAAAATAATTCTATCTTTTAATAATCTGGAGTAAATATCGTAATTACGCTCTCCTCTGCTTGTCTGTTCAATGACGTAAGGTACTAAACTCATATCTCTTACCTGCCCTTTCTTTTCATAAATATGATCTGGATCGCACTATCATGGGATCCGCACTTCTTTCACTATTGCAATATATCGGTCATACACTGCACTGATAAATATTATCCCACAAATACAGGGACGTTGGAATAGGAAAAAACATGTTTTATGAAAAATTAATATCTTGTTCGAATTTTAAAAAATACTGAACTTTTTTCTCATCAAATGCATTCTGCCATAAATCTCAAACAGACCGGCTCATAAGAGCCAGTCTGTGATATTTCCGGTCTGCATATTATATGCAATCCTCTGTCTGCTGTACGCTGCCGGAATTATTCTTCTGTTCCTTCTTCTGCTTCAGCTTCTTTTTCTTTCTTTGTCTTAGCTTTTGCTCTTTCTTTTACGTTCTCCATAATTAAGTCAACTGCTTTTGTCACAGATAAATCTCTCTTAATGGATTCTTTCTCAGCATCTCCTAAGTACTCTTTTAACTTGTCAGCTTCCATTCCGTACTGAGCTGCCATCTTCTCAACTTCTGCATTGATCTCATCTTCAGAAACTTCGATGTTCTCTTCTTTTGCGATCTGCTCTAATACAAGGCTGCTCTTGATACGAGTCTCAGCTTCTGGACGAACCTGCTCTTTTAATCCGTCGATTGTCATACCGGAGAACTGCATGTACTGCTCCATGGAAAGACCGCTCTGTGCGATTCTCTGTGCGAACTCATTGATCATGTTCTCGCACTGTGTCTCGATCATAGCTTCCGGGATCTCCATTGTGGATTTGTCGATGATCTTCTTGATTGCTTCATCTTCTTTTGTACGTTTTGCTTCGTTCTCTTTCTCAACTTCAAGATGTTTTCTTAAGTCTTCTTTGTACTCAGCTAATGTATCAAACTCAGATACTTCAGAAGCGAACTCATCGTTTAACTCTGGAAGTTCTTTTGCTTTGATCTCGTTGATCTTAACTTTGAATACGGCTGGTTTTCCAGCTAAATCAGCTGCCTGATATTTCTCTGGGAAAGTAACGTTAACTTCTACTTCATCCCCTGCATTGTGTCCTACTAACTGATCTTCGAATGTATCGATGAAAGAGTGGGAACCGATCTCTAATGGATGATTCTCTCCTTTACCACCTTCAAATGCAATGCCGTCAACAAATCCTTCGAAATCGATGACTGCTGTATCACCGTTTGCAACTGGTCTGTCTGTTACAGTTACAGTTCTGGAGTTTTTCTGCTGCTCTTTCTCAAGTGCTGCTTCTACTTCTTCGTCTGTTACAGTTGTGTCGATCTTAGTTACCTGAACACCTTTGTATTTTCCAAGTGTCACTTCTGGTCTTACAGCCACTTCTGCTGTGAAGATGAAAGGTTTTCCGGATTCGATCTGAACAATGTCGATTGTTGGTCTGGAAACGATGTCCTCTTTGCTCTCTTCCATAGCTGCTGCATAATTATCCTGAATTAAGATGTTTGCTGCTTCTTCATAAAATACAGCTGCACCGTACATTTTCTCGATCATAGCTCTTGGAACTTTACCTTTACGGAAACCAGGGATGCTGATTTTGTTCTTCTCTTTCATGTAAGCAGCCTGTAAAGCTTTTTCTACTTCTTCTGCTGGTACTTCAACAGTAAGTTTTGCCATGTTTTTTTCTAATTTTTCAACCTGTACACTCATTATAATGATTTTCCTCCTTATATATATAAAATATCCATGTACATTTCACGCTTAATGCGCTAATCGAGCCACGTCCAAAGTCGCATAAACCCGCGGTTTTTCTGGCTCTGCCTAAAAATGGGCGTACTACGACTATCGCAGTCATTCTAGGATTATAGCACACACTCTTGCAAAATACCAGTGTTTTTTATGGTTTTACGAGGTTTTCTGCGATTTCTGTGTTTTTGCCATGTAATTTATCATATATGACATTGCAAACTACCGTATAAAGAGACGCAATAACATTGATTCCAGACCGAAGCAGCAGTGCCATCGGCAGTCCGAATAATGAAGCTGCAATTGCCAGCGCTCCAAACGTGTTAAAAACCGTCTGCCATTTATATCCGGCAGAATAACCCACGCCGATTCCACCAATAATTCCGATCATACTTCTTCCTGACTCCGGCAGTATCAGATAAAGGACGAGAAACAGCGCACATCCGGCAATATTAAACACGCCCCTGTCCACCGCCCTCATTTTTCCATCCTCTGTAAATGGAAGGCAGACTGACATACATGCGATCCCTGCCCACATTGCTCTCGGAAGTCCAAGCAGTGAAACGATCAGCATTGCACTTGAGACGATCAGTGTCAGTTTCAGATACCATTGGTTTCTCGCAGACCGAACATCAAATTCCCGGAATAAATCCTTAAATGTCCTGCGATAAGGTCTGTTTTTCTGATTTTTATAAAAAACCGCCATGCACACAAGCATTCCCGCCGTAAGTCCAATCACCCGCATCTCAAAAGCTCTGCCACTCACATCATATCCATATAAGAGCAGATACCCGAGCACAAACGTGGAATGATTATGCATAATGACATTGTGACACCCAAAAATCATAAGAAGCAGGATACAGACACAATTTATAAAAAATGCTCCCACCGGAGATACCATATTTGCCAGTCGCGGGCCAGCCATCATGATCGTAAATATTCCCACAATGGACAACAATCCATGACTCGTCCGTATGCCAAAATCTGCCTGTCTCAGCACAAGCAGCGCCAACAGGACCGTTACTCCTACAACGCTGTTTTCCTGCCCTGTCAATTTTGTATACAATGTGACAACCGCCACACAAAAAGCCATAACAAGATATACTTTAAAATTATAGATAAGAATATGACGCCATTTTTCTTTTTTGTCTGTCGTATTTTTGATCAACTGTTTTGAACCGGCAGAACTAAGCTGTAACTCCTGATAAAATGTCATTTTGTTGTCTCCTTCTCTTCTCTTTTGAATCAGCAAAGCGAAGAGTACTATACTTCAAAACATGGAGTCTGGCAAGTATAAAACCTCATTTTAGAAAAATTTTGGAATGTTTACTGTTTTTTCATATAGAAATATTTTCCGAACAGACTTGATTTATGCTAAAATGTGATTATCTAGAAAGGTCTGCACAAATGAGGAGAAAGCTATGGCAATCACAAAATCCAACGAAAGAACAAAATATGAGCTGGCAGATGCCATGAAACGCTGTATGAAAACTGCACCTGTAGAAAAAATCACTGTGAAGGAAATTGTAGAGGCATGCGGTGTCACAAGACAGACTTTTTACCGCAACTTTCAGGATAAATACGATCTCATCAACTGGTATTTTGACAAAATTCTGTTGGAGTCCTTTGAACATATGGGAGAGGGAAAATCTGTCTATGAAAGTCTTGTAAATAAATTTACCTATATTCAGGAAGAAAAGCTGTTTTTTAAAGCTGCTTTTAAAAACGATGACCAGAATTGTCTGCGCGATCATGATTTCCAGTTGATCACCGCTTTCTATACAGATCAGATTGAAAGCCGTACCGGCAAAAAGATTTCTCCGCATCTGCAGTTTCAATTGGAAATGTACTGTCAGGGTTCTATCTTTATGACCGTTCAGTGGGTACTTGGCTACCGGAAATGCACACCGGAAGAACTGGCCAGATCACTGGCTGGCGCTATGCCGGCAGAACTGAGTGATGTATTCCGTGAGGTTGGACTGATATAAACCGGAGTTTAACTTATGAACTGCCGCCTGTAGGTGGTGTTACGGATTTCCGCAGGTTATGTCAATTGCATGCCAACAAAGTGTATA
>OGOE01001773.1_pt1 | contig 11951 bp, 9 predicted proteins | sample 1552611 | NCBI WGS metagenome assembly OGOE01 (sample SAMEA2580129, study PRJEB22360) | human gut metagenome | biome: human gut; feature: human-associated habitat; material: faeces | place: Denmark | collected 2008/2010
CAATATAAAGGACCGCCAGATTCTCTCCTTTGTAATGAAGCAGTGATCTTGCTGTTCCTGTCTGAATCTCTTCATTCTTATAAGAAAGTTCTGTCCCGATCCTGACTGTTACTTCGCCCATTCCATATTCCGTCATTTTTGTCAGGATCTGACGGATCTCTTCTGCATTACTTACAAGGGCGAATACCTTTTTATTCTCCTTAATGACCGCCATCAGATTTTCTTTTCTTCCATGCAGGCTTACTAGTGCCGCATCCTCCCATGTTACGCCAAGCTTTGATGCAAAATATATGATGGATGATACTCCAGGCACCACTTTTGTCTCAATCTGTGGGTCATCTTTCGTCAATTCCAGAATCTTCTTCGCACCGCTGTAAAATCCTGTATCACCGGACAACGCAATCGTTACATTTTCATATTCCGGATTTTCTTTGATATAAGAAATGATCTCATCCGGGCGGTATGCTTCATATATGGTCTGTCCGACTTCTGCCACTGCCTCGATCATCCTGCCTGCTCCGATCAGAAGTTCTGCTTCCTGACAGCATCTTTTTGCTTCCAGTGTAACCTGGTCTCTGGCACCTGCACCGATTCCCACCAGTGTAACTTTCCAGTGATTATCCAGTTCCAGTTCTTTCTGAAGGAATTTGGACATTTCTTCAAAATTCATTCCCTCTTCTTCTTCCGGCCTTCCGATCACAACCATTTTCACACCAGCTTCTAGTGCAGCCTGACATTTCTGCGGGTATCCGCCTGCAAGTCCTGATTCTTTCGTTACCATATAAGCAATATCATATTCCTTTAACATGGCACGATTCATTTCCGTAGAAAACGGTCCCTGCATACAAATGAGATGACGTCCGGAGAATCCAAGTTCTTCACAATTAACTGCCACCTGGCCAATAGACAGAACGCGCGCATATACCCGGCTTTCGTAATCCGTCAGTCTTGTATAGGATTCCAGCTCCTTGCTTCCTGTTGTTACCAGAATATTTCCTTCTGTTTTTTCCAGATACTTTATCGCTTCATCCATATTTTCCACACAGATGCTTTCTTTGGTCTCTTCACTTCCCCTGACCAGTCTTAAATACGGAACCTGCATAACCTCGCAGGCACTTTTCAAGTTTTTGGTCACTTCTTTGGCATATGGATGCGTTGCATCGATCACATAATCCGGCTCAAACACCCTCATAAACTCGCCCATCTGCCCACTGTCCATCCGGTCGTGTGTCACCGTTATATTCTTCTCTTCCGGAAGCAGACTCTCCCCATAAGCGGTTGCCACACAGACGTGCAGTCTTACGCCTCTTCTTCCGAGATAAGATGCTAATTTTCTTCCTTCTGTTGTCCCTGCATATAATAGAATCTTTTTGTCTTTCATATACGATATCCCCTTGGTGTAACCATTTTTTCCCGAATTACTTTTGTCTGTTTATTTCCGATAAATACAGTAGAGAACATATCTACTGTTGTCTCTTTTAATTCTTTCAGTGTCAGTGTCTGCATTGTTTCTCCCTCGCGGGCAATGTTTTTCACTATTCCGCAGACGGTATCTTCCGCCTTATATTCCAGCATGATCTCACATGCTTTTGCAAGATAGGTACTGCGTTTCCTGCTGGACGGATTATAAAGGCAGATCACAAAATCAGCTTTTGCCGCACAGCGAAGCCTTTCTTCGATCAATTCCCACGGTGTCAGAAGATCACTTAAACTGATCAGACTGACATCATGTCCGACTGCTGCTCCAAGTACCGCAGAACCTCCCAGTGCCGCTGTCACTCCCGGGATTACTTCGATCGCGACTTCCGGATATTCCTCACCGATTTCATACATCAGTCCTGCCATTCCGTATATCCCGGCATCTCCGCTGCATACCATTGCCGTTACAGCTCCTTTTGCTGCCTCTTCGAATGCCATCCTGCACCGTGCTGCCTCCTGTCTCATGGACGTTGTCAGATATCTCTTATCCGGAAAATATTCTTTTAATAATTCGATATATACGGTATATCCGACGATCACATCACATTTTTCCAGCGTCCGGACTGCTTTCACCGTCATCTGTTCATATGCCCCCGGTCCCATTCCTATCACATATACCTTATTCAAACTTCACCCTCCAATTATCCCAGGCAAATGCTGCTGTCACACCATTTTCTGCCTGTTTTCTGATCCGCAGTGTACCACCTGTATATACAGCACTTCTTTCACATACATTATCCACTCCGGTAACCTTTTTTACAAATGTAGAAACACTGAATTCTCCTTCTACTTTTTTTAATTCTTCTGCCGGATAAAATTCCGGCTCTATGTTATATTTGTTGCAAAATGTAAGCAATCCCTCTTCGTCTTTTTTTAGATCAATGCTTGCGATCCTGCCAATACTTTTCTTATTAATATGTGATTCTTTCAGTATCTTATCCACCAGCTGTTCTATCTGCTCTGCGGATGTCCCCCGTCTGCAGCCGATTCCCACCGTGATCCGTTGTGGTATCAGCCTTAATACATGACTGCTTAATTTTCGTTCATATATCCCGATATAGATATCTGGATTCTCATAGGTTTCCGGTACGATCTTCACTTCTTCCGGCACAGTACCCTCTATCGAATCTCTTCCGCTCTCAATCGCGGCCACGACTGTCTTTCCTTCCAGAATCTTTGCCGAAATTTGCTTTGCCTTCTGCATATCTTCTATATAAAGATGATTCTTTCTGGCAAATACATCTATTGCCCATTTTCCCCGGATATCTGTAGCTGTTGTGATCACAGGCAGTGCTCCTGCCATCTCTGCAATTCTTTCAGCCATCTCATTTGCTCCGCCAATGTGCCCGGACAGGATCGGGATACAATATTGTCCTTTCTCATCCAGTACCAGTACCGCCGGATCTGTTGTCTTTGATCCTATAAAAGATGCGATCAAGCGCACGGCAATCTGTACTGCTCCAATAAAGATCAGTACATCCCGCGTCCGGAACTGTTCACCTGTCCATTCTCTGGCACTGCATTTTACCGCATCCTTGTCCGATTCCAGTTCTTTGCATTTTACCGCCTGCAGCACCTGGTGTCCTTCTTTTTCCAGTTCATGTGCTAAAGATCTCTCCAGTCTTCTTCCATTTCCGGTAAAACTGATCATTGCAATCTTCATCTTATTTTACTCCCTGACGGAACTCGGTGGTGAATTCCGGATCATACAGTTTCGAACGTTCATACGCATGATGTGTCACCACATCCCCAACGATAATCAATGCTGTCTTTGTAATTCCATGTGCTTTCGCAGTCTCTGCCAGTGTACTGACAGTACAGATGTAACTTTCTTCCTCCGGCCATGTTGCCTTGTATACAATTGCTGCCGGCGTATCTTCTTTATAACCGCCTTCTATCAACTGGCCTTCCAGCTTTTCCAGAAGTCCTGTACTTAAGAAAAGTACCATCGTCGCATTATGACTTGCAAACGCTGCAACCTTTTCCTTCGCCGGAACCGGTGTTCTTCCTTCCATACGTGTGATGACAACACTCTGTGACACCTCCGGAAGTGTATATTCCAGATTCAGTGCCGCTGCTGCCCCGCAGAAGGAACTGACACCCGGGCAGGAATCATACGCAATTCCCAGTTCATCCAGATGATCCATCTGTTCCCGGATTGCACCGTACAGACACGGATCACCTGTATGCAGCCGAACCGTCATCTTCTGTTCCCGTTCTGCCTGTTCCATCACTTCCAGAACTTCTTCCAGTGTCATCTTCGCACTGTTATATATCTCGCATGTCTCCTTTGTACTCTTTAACAGCCCCGGATTCACCAGTGATCCCGCATAGATCACCACATCAGCCTGCTCCAGATAACGCTGTCCACGGACCGTGATCAGATCTTCGGCTCCCGGACCTGCTCCCACAAAATGTATCATTTTCCGACTCCTTCCTGTCCTGCAAAGAACCTGCCACCAGCAACTTCTCCTGCATACTCTGGTATCTATTGTATATGTCGTTCTTTTCTGAATCTTTCTATCAGTTCTTCTGCTTTTTCTGTCTTTCCAAGGATTCCGTATACATTGGAAAACGTGACCGCTCCCACCTGTATCTCTCCTTTCCCCCGGTAGTTCAGATATTCCTCCATACGCATCATGATTTTTTCCATAATGCGTGTTCGTTCTTCCTCGCTGCATTTCTCCAATGCATCATCCGTCGTCACACAGTCAAGAAATTCGACTGCCTTCTCTCCGGCAATTCCCGCTCTCAATGCGGCCGTGGCGAATAAATCCATCCGACAGTCTGCCCATCTGGAATGGGTATTCATGATTCCGCCGGATACCTTGATCAGTTTCCCGATATGTCCGACCAGCAGGACACCTTTACAATCCTGTTCTACCGCCATATCTATGGCCTGACCAATATAGTTACTACATTTTACCACATCATTTTCTTCTATACTATACTGTTCTTTCAGAAAATCCAATCCGTAATTACCCGGTGCAATGATCAGATACCTGTACTTTTCCGCAAGGCATACCTTCATCTCTACTTCAATGGTATCGATCAGCGCCTGTTCACTCATCGGATTCACAATACCGGTTGTCCCAAGTATTGAAAGTCCTCCTTCTATTCCAAGTCTTGGATTAAATGTTTCTTTTGCCAGTCTTGCCCCTTCCGGAATCGAAATCTCTACATCAATTCCACCGGTATAGCCAACCTCTTCACAGGCTTCTTCTACTTCTTTTCTTATCATCTGCCTTGGCACACGGTTAATTGCGGCTTCTCCCACCGGCTGATTCAGTCCGGGCCTGGTCACTCTTCCTACCCCGATCCCGCCATCAATATGAATCTGTCCTGTTTCAGAAAGTCTTACCTGACTGTAAACCAGTACTCCATTCGTGATATCCGGATCATCTCCGCTGTTTTTTTTGACCGCACAGGATACCATATCCGGCAATTCCCTGTCTGTATATTTTCTCTGTATATCCGTGATATCCAACTGCAGCTTTTCTCCCTGCGGCAGTTCTACCGACACCTGCTCTACTTTTTCACCTGTAAAAAGCATCTGCATTGCTGCCCTCGTTGCAGCCTGTGCACAGGTTCCGGTTGTATACCCTTTTGCTAATTCTTTTTTCGGCATATGGACTCCTTTCCATCAGGGAGCGAGGTTTTGGCTTTTTTAATATCCCCTGACGCAAAAATGGAGGACTGCAGTTTTCTACATTCCTCCACCAATTTTAGCGTTTTCATACTTACATGTCAAATTATCTGTATGACGGTTCTCCACTTATTCGTTACCATTTTTGTTCTTACATTCTTGTTCCCATGCTTTGATTTCACCGCATGCAATCTTCATTCCCGAATCTCCGGACGGCTGGGTCTTGAAGTCATCCAGCATCTCATGAAGTACGATCGTCCGGCCGGGTATCAACCGCTTAATGCATTAAATAGCAACTCTACTGAATAAACATCGCATCCCCAAATGAAAAGAACCGGTACCTCTCCTTCACAGCCTCTTCATAAGCCGCAAGCACGTGCTCCCGTCCTGCAAGTGCAGATACCAGCATGATTAATGTAGATTCTGGAAGATGGAAGTTCGTGATCAGACAATCCAGTACTTTGAATTTATAGCCCGGATAGATGAATATCTGTGTCCATCCACTCTTCGCTTCCAGATGTCCATTCTCATCTGCTGCCGATTCTACCGTTCTGCAGCTTGTCGTTCCGACGCAGATAACACGGTGTCCCGTCTCTTTTGCACGATTGATCTTCTCAGCCGCTTCTTCATCGATCATGAAGAATTCCGAATGCATATGATGCTCGGTAATCTCATCCACTTTTACCGGACGGAATGTTCCAAGCCCCACATGAAGTGTAACTCTCGCAATATCCACACCTTTTGCCTTAATCTCTTCCAGAAGTTCCGGTGTAAAATGCAGTCCTGCCGTCGGTGCTGCTGCCGAACCTGTGTGAGTTGCATATACCGTCTGGTAACGGTTCTTATCCTCCAGCTGGTGTGTGATATATGGAGGCAGCGGCATCTGGCCAAGCTGGTCTAAGATTTCTTCAAAAATCCCGTCGAAATCGAATTTGATCAGACGGTTTCCTTCTTCTACCACATCAATGACTTCTCCCATCAGAAGACCATCACCGAAACTAATCTTTGCTCCGACTTTTGCTTTCTTACCTGGTTTTACCAGCGTCTCCCATACGTTGTTTTCTTTTCTCTTCAATAATAATACTTCGATTTTGGCATTGGTCTCTACTTTGGAACCAATCAGTCTTGCCGGAATAACCTTTGTATCATTGATTACCAGACAATCTCCCTCATGCAGATACTCTGTGATTTCTTTAAATACATGATGGGAAAAAGCCCCGGTCTCCTTGTCAAGGACAAGAAGTCTGGAGCTCGAACGATCCTCAAGCGGATCCTGTGCAATCAGTTCTTCCGGCAATTCATAATAAAAATCCTGACGTTTCATAATTATGAATTCCTTTCCCTTTTATTCTTTACGTATCTTTTTCTGATATGTTTTCATTTACAGTTGCATTTGAAGCTATTTCTTTTTCTGATTTATTTTCTACCAGACGATAGCCATTATACACTGGTTTTCCCAGTTTCTCAACTACAGAACTCTGTGTATTTTCTGTTTTTTTCAATTCCTGTATCCCAGACTCTTTCATTTGGACATTTTCCTGCGTTTTTGACAGCTCACCCTCTGATGTCTGCTGTTTCTGCTCTTCTACATTTGGCTTTTCGCATTCTGGTGCAACTGTTCCCGGTTGCACCATCCATGCTTTTATCTTCTTCTGATAGACCACTCTGGTATCACAAAGCAGGTCATGAAATCCACGTTTTTCCGAATCAATTCCTGCAACAATATAACCGATATTCACCGGAAGGCTACATAAGAATCTTCCAACCGTCTCGCGGTACACCACATTGAACAGTGTCAGCTTCTCTTCCGGATTTTTTGAAACTACCCGGAGATTCATCGCTTTCTTTCCAAGTGTCGTTCCTGTCAGATAGGTAAATGCAATAAAATATAACACTTTCAGAGCATACAGTATGATATCTTTCAACGAATAATGAAACAGGATATCCGTTCCCGTTATCGCACCACCGCCAGCCAGTGAGATACCTGCAAATATCAGCCGCACGATCAGGAGGCCTGCAAATACTACCACACTGTCGATCATATAAGCCGCCATCCGCACCCAGAACCCTGCATACTCCAGATTCCCACTGGCACAGCAACTGTTCTGTCTGGCTAACTTCTCCTGATTATCGTAACTGTTCTGCATAGTACATCGGCACCCCGCTTTCTACACTTTTGGCGGTTTCCGTCAGAACCTGCGCTTCTGACTTCGGAACTAATGATTCTGCTTTGGAAAACAGCGACTGCAAAAATCCTTCATCTGATTCCATCTCATAAAATGTAGATGTTCCAAGTTTTTTGCTCATTGCATCTTTCATATCCGGATACAGACTGATCTCATCGATCAGACCGTTGTTCTTCGCCTGCTTTGCAGTATAAGTTCTTCCGTCTGCCAGTTTCTTTACATCCTCCACTGACATATCACGGCCGTCTGCCACGATATTCACGAATTTCTCATAAGCTTCATTGATCTGATCCTGATAAATAGCAATCTGCTCGTCCGTAAATTTGCTGCTGTCCTTATTCTTTCCGCTCGTGATACTTACATAACGGATTCCAAGCTTTTTATACAGCCCGGACATATCATATCCTGACATGATCACACCGATGGAACCGGTCGTTGTATTCGAATTTGCATAGATTTTATCCGATGCCATAGACACCATATATCCACCGGATGCCGCATAATGTGCCATATAATCCCAGATCGGACGTTTTGTTGTCTCTTTATATTCTTTCAGTTTCTGATACAGTTCTTCGGATTCATAGACAGTTCCTCCCGGAGAATCTACATACAGAAGAATTCCTTTATTGTTAGAATCATCCATCAATTCATCGATATAATTCATCGTTGAATCATGCTGATATCCACTGGATGCCTCCAGTGTACTGCTTCCACTCTGTTCCTGGATCGTACCTTCTACTCTTACGATTGCAATATAATCTTCAGACGGTGGATTAAACTGATACGAACCTCCGAGATTAATTATATCATCTGCACTGTTCTGAAGCAGATTTTTTGAAATTGTATTGGTAAATACGCTGGCAGCACTGACTCCAACGAACAGTGCTGCCGCTACTACCAGACCTATGATCTGTTTTTTCTTCATACGTAATCCTCTTGCTCTTTTTACCGAGCTTTTATCTGATATGAATGAATGTTTTTTTATTTACGAAGTTCGATTCCCATACCCTCGAGTGCCTTTAAGATACGGTCCATAGCTGCAGATACATCTGCATCTTCCAGAGTCTTATCCTTTGCACGGAATACGATAGAATATGCAACAGATTTGAATCCTGTTTTAATCTGAGCACCTTCGTAAATATCGAACAGTGAATAGCTTTCCAGATATTCACCGCCCTTGCTTTCGATCACATCTTCAATCTGTCCTACCAGAATCTCTTTTGGCATTACCATACTGATGTCACGTGTCACTGCAGGGAATTTTGCAATTCCTGTATATTTACGATCAAATGTTGCTCTTGCTACGATCTCTGGCATATCGATTACTGCAATGTAGGCTCTTGTTCCGATTCCATAGTTATCTGCAACTTCCGGATGTACTTCTCCAAGATATCCGACTACTACACCATCATAAATGATGTTTGCCTGACGTCCCGGGTGAAGGAATGATTTTCCTGCATTCGGATCGTATTTTTCTTTCTTATGAAGTCCTACTTTATCGAAGAACTCTTCTACGACACCCTTCATAGTGAAGAAGTCGCCTTCGCCATACATACCAAGTGTGAACTGTACTCTTTCATCCGGCAGTTCTGTAAGTGGAAGTGCCTTTGGGAGATAAATGTTAGCCAGTTCGTATAATTTTACGTCTTTATTTCTTCTGTTATAGTTTGTTGCAAGTGATGTCAGCATACCATTCAAAGAAGATGTACGCATGATACTATAATCTTCTCCCAGTGGGTTCATGATCGGAATAGCCTTACGAAGATCAGAATCTTCCGGAAGCAGAAGCTTGTCAAATACCTTCGGGCTTTCGAATGAATATGTCATTCCCTGGCTGAATCCGCAGAACTCAGCGATATCACGTGCAACCTGCTCTACTCTTAACTTGAATGATAATTTTCCTGTTGTAGCTTCTCCACTTGGAAGTGTGGTCGGAATGTTATCATATCCGTAGAATCTTGCAACCTCTTCCGCAAGGTCGGCGATGCGGAATAAGTCATGACGGAAAGTAGGTGCGATGACTTCGCTTGTCTCTTCATCGAATTCCAGATCGATCTTCCTGAAATATCCAAGCATCTCTTCTTTGGAAATGTCTGTTCCGAGAAGTTTGTTGATCTTATCTGCATCAAATGGTACTCTTACAGGTTCTTTCTTCTTGCTGTATACATCGACCATTCCTCCGACAACTTCACCGGCTCCGAGTTCTTCGATCAGCTGACATGCACGGTCGATGGCTGCCTCTGCATTATTTGGATCCAGACCCTTCTCAAATTTACCGGATGCATCGGTACGAAGTCCGATCTTCTTGCTTGATTTACGGATGTTGGTTCCATCAAAGCAAGCTGCTTCGAATAACATTGTCTGAACATCGTCTGTGATCATAGAGTTTTCTCCACCCATGATACCTGCGATACCGATGGATTTCTTACCGTCACAGATCATCAGTACAGATTCATCCATCTCTCTTTCCTGTCCGTCAAGAGTTGTGAATTTCTCACCTTTTTCTGCAGTACGCACTACAATTTCTTTTCCTTCGATCGTATCAAGGTCATATGCATGCATTGGCTGTCCGTATTCTTCCATTACATAGTTTGTAATATCAACCAGGTTGTTGATCGGGCGGATTCCTACAGAAGCCAGACGTCTCTGCATCCATTTTGGAGATGGTCCGATCTTAATGTTCTTTACGATTCTTGCACAATATCTTGGGCAAAGTTCCGGATTCTTAACGGTTACTTTGATATAATCTGCTGCATTCTCATCATTTCCTGTTGGTGTGACAACAGGTGGATAGAACGCTTTATTAAATGTAGCTGCTGCCTCTCTTGCAATACCTACAACACTGAAGCAATCTACACGGTTAGATGTGATCTCATATTCTACAACGACATCATCGAGGCCAAGTGATTTGATCGCACTCTCGCCTACAACGGCATCATCGTCGAAGATATAGATTCCGTATTCCGGAGCCTCCGGATACATATCTCTGTTAGAGCCAAGTTCTTCGATGGAACACATCATACCATCACTTTCAACACCACGGAGTTTTCCCTTTTTGATCTTGATTCCGCCTTCTACACGCTGTCCAGGCTCATGTCCGCCTGCTACACGTCCGCCTGCTAATACAACCGGTACCTTGTCTCCCTCTTTTACATTCGGAGCGCCTGTTACGATCTGAATCGTCTCTGTTCCGACATTTACCTGGCAGATGATCAGTTTATCTGCATCCGGGTGTTTCTCAATCTTGTCGATCTGTCCGATCACGATCTTATCAAGATCTGCATCTAATTTCTCATAACCTTCGACTTTTGTACCAGACAAAGTCATTGCATCTGTATATTCCTGAGCTGTTACATCAAGATCCGGAACATACGCTTTTATCCATGATAATGAAGTATTCATTTATAAATCTCCTTTTCGTATTATTACTTGTGCTCGCTAGAACTGTTTTAAGAATCTGATATCATTTTCGTATAACAGTCTCATATCATCGATCTCGTACTTCAGAAGTGCGATACGTTCCAGTCCTACACCAAACGCGAATCCTGTATATTCTTCCGGGTCGATTCCGCACATTTCCAGCACATGTGGATGTACCATTCCGCATCCAAGAATCTCAATCCATCCGGATCCTTTACAGAAACGGCATCCTTTTCCACCACATTTGAAGCAGCTTACATCCATCTCTGCACTTGGCTCTGTGAATGGGAAATGATGTGGTCTGAATTTTGTCTTTGTATCTTCCCCGAATAATTCTTTTGCAAATACTTCCAGTGTTCCCTTTAAGTCGGCAAACGAGATATTCTTATCAATGATCAATCCTTCAATCTGATGGAAGGATGGAGAATGTGTCGCATCAACTTCATCTGAACGGAATACACGTCCCGGTGACAGAATACAGATTGGGAGCTTGCCCTGTTCCATAATACGAGCCTGTACAGGAGATGTCTGTGTTCGAAGCACGATATCTTTATTTATATAAAATGTATCCTGCTCATCCTTTGCCGGATGTCCGTCCGGAATGTTCAGTTTGCGGAAGTTATACTCGTCATACTCAATCTCCGGCCCTTCTACGACTTCATATCCCATACCGGTGAATACACGTTCTACTTCTTCCAGTGCAATTGTATTCGGATGACGGTGTCCGACACAATTTTTCTTAGCCGGAAGTGTAACATCGATCACTTCTTTTTTCAGCTTTTCTGCACGGATTGCCTTTTCCATCTTTTCTTTATTTTCTTCCAGAACAGCTTCAATTGCCGCCCTTGTCTCGTTTACCATCTGTCCGACCTTCGGTCTGTCCTCCGGTGCAACGTCTTTCATACCTTTTAATACAGCGGTAAGTTCTCCCTTTTTACCAAGGAACTTTACACGCACATCATTCAGTTTTTCCGGCATATCGGCAGCTTCAATTGCCTTCAATGCTTCATCTTTGATGTTCTGCAGTCTTTCTTTCATCATTTTCTTCCTTTCTCCGCATATCTTTATATCAGCGTATGCTTTTTGGTATTAAAAAAGCCCCGCCCCAAAAGGGACGAGACATATAACCCGTGGTACCACCCTGATTCCCGTAAAAACTTTTACGGACACTCATTATTGCGTAACCTGCATCATACGGCGTTCTCTACTGTTATTTCAAG
>OGOE01001780.1_pt1 | contig 11905 bp, 10 predicted proteins | sample 1552611 | NCBI WGS metagenome assembly OGOE01 (sample SAMEA2580129, study PRJEB22360) | human gut metagenome | biome: human gut; feature: human-associated habitat; material: faeces | place: Denmark | collected 2008/2010
CCAGAAGAAGATCCTTCACCCGAAGCTTTAACGCCTGGTCTTTGGCGGAATCACTGTTCGCGAGAACATGGAACCGCAGGATCTTTGGGGCAATATCCGCCGCCAGAGCCTCGTCCCGCGCCCGGATGCCGGACATGGAAAGAAGAAAACAGATCAAAAAACACAGGAAAGAGAGACTGAGCTTACAGGTTCGTTTCATAGATACACCTTCTTTGCTTTTTACTTTTTATGTCAGAGGCAAATGTTATTTCCTGTTTGTAATTATTACCAGTTGTGCTATAATCTAAACGATAACATGTCAAAACAGCCCGTCCAGTGCCAGTGCATCGGGGGAAATGATTCGGGTGCACAGTGGTCCTGTAAGGAATCTGCCGGCTTTGCTGACCGGGATCACGCGCCAAATCTCACGGACGTTCGACTTGAATAGAAAATCAGAGAGGAATCAAAAAAACATCATGGAAAAGAAAAATATCGTTGTCCTGTTTGGCGGACAGTCATCTGAGCATGTGGTATCCTGTATGTCTGTACAGAATGTGGCAGCAAATATCAATGAGGAGAAATATAATGTGATCCTCGTCGGGATCACGGAGGACGGACACTGGGTAAAGGTGGACTCCTTAAGCCAGGTCAAAGATGATACCTGGAGAGAGTCAAAAGCTGGGGCGGTGCTGTCCCCGGATGCAAAGGAGAAATGCCTGATCGTCACAGAGAACGGATCTTTTGAGAAGATTCCGGTGGATGTGGTATTCCCGGTCCTTCACGGTCTCTACGGTGAGGACGGAACCGTACAGGGAATCCTTGAGCTTGCGAAGATCCCGTACGTCGGCTGCGGCGTTCTCGCTTCCGCGGTATCGATGGATAAGCTTTCCACAAAGCGCATGGTAAGCGGACTCGGCATCTGTCAGGCAGCTTACGTTTCCGTTATGAAAGCGGAATTAAAGGATATGGATGCGGTTATCGCAAAGATTGAAAAAGAGATCCCATATCCGGTATTTGTAAAGCCGTCTAACGCCGGTTCCTCCAGAGGTGTTACAAGAGCAGATAACCGAGAAGAGCTGATTACCGGTTTAAAGGAAGCGGCTGACAATGACCGCCGTATCCTCGTTGAGGAGATGATCGTGGGCCGTGAGATCGAGTGCGGCGTATTCGGTGACGGTGCTTCCACGAAAGCATCCGGCGTGGGTGAGATCCTTGCAGCGGCTGAGTTCTATGATTTCGACGCGAAATACTACAATGCGGAGTCCAAGACCGTCGTTGACCCGGAGCTTCCTGACGGAGCCACAGAGCGTGTCCGTGAGGCTGCCGTTAAGATCTTTAATGCAGTGGACGGCTACGGCTTATCCCGCGTGGATTTCTTCGTAAAAGCAGACGGAACGGTCGTATTCAATGAGATCAACACACTTCCGGGCTTCACCGCCATCAGCATGTATCCGATGTTGTGGGAGGCAAGAGGTGTAGACAAGAGACAGCTGATCGACGATCTGATCGATCACGCGTTTCGGAGATATGAGAGATAAAAATGTTCACAGCGGTCCGTGCCTGAAGCCGTGCGGACCGTTCAAAATGATATATCAGGGGAGATTTACATGACAAAGGATATTTTAGTCCGTGTCCGGGGGGTACAGACGATCGGTGAGGAAGAGGACACGGTCGAGATGATCACCCCGGGGACGTATTACGTGAAAAACGGCAAGCAGTATCTGATCTATGATGAGTCGCTTGACGAGACGGGCACACCGACCCACAATACGGTGAAAGTGATGGAGAACCGGATCGAGGTCATGAAACGCGGACTCGTGGAGAGCCACATGATCTTTGAACCCGGAAGGCGGACGACAGCAAACTACCGGACGCCGATGGGACTGTTCCTGATGGGGATCACGACTTCCCTGCTTGAAGTTGAGGAGGACGAAGAGTCCATTCTTCTAAGAATCAAATATTCCATGGAGATGAATGGGGAATACGCATTTGACTGCAGTACAGAAATTCTGGCATCGTCGAAAAAGGATGAAGTGCTGGGAATTTCAATATAGAGAAAAGTCTTGATATGGGGATGTTGAAAGGGTTACACAAATACGCATTTCCTGACAGCTCAGGGAGATGACAAAAAAGAAAGGACGCAGCTGGCCTGTAGATCGTATTCAGAGAAATAGCGGTCGAAAGAACAGCTGTGAGAGGACAAACGATGTATGGAGAGTTTTTTAGTCGCGGTTAATGCGGTCATCCCGTTCTTCTGTTATCTGGCGCTCGGATATACGATGAAGATCAGAGGAGTTGTGAAAGAGGAATTTTTACAGAAGCTGAACCAGATGGTCTTTCGGGTATTTTATCCGTTTATGACCTTCTACAATATTTATAAAGCCGATGCCGAGTCGCTTCCGAGACCATTGCTTTTGATCTTCACGGGTGCAAGTATCCTGATCGTGGAAGCGCTCCTGATCGTGATCATTCCGAAGATCGTAAAGGAAAACCCCAGAAGAGGCGTTATCATTCAGGCGATCTTTCGAAGCAACTTTGTTCTGTTCGGACTGCCGCTCACGATCGCGGTATTCGGAGATTCAGCGGCATCGATCGCGGCTATGATGGTTACGGTCGTTGTGTCGATCTACAATACCACATCGGTATTTATTCTTGAAATGTTCAACGGAGAGGGAAAATCAGATATTAAGAAGACACTGAAGGCGGTGGCAGCGAATCCGCTCCTGCAGGGTGCCATCGTGGGTCTGATCTTCTTTTTCCTCGGGATCAAGCTTCCGGGAAGTCTTGTGACCCCGATCGCAGCGTTCTCCAATATGACTTCTCCGTTAGCGATCTATGTACTCGGTGGAACCTTACAGTTTAAGGCAATCCGGAAAAACCTCAAATATCTGGTTCCAACGCTTACCTGCAAGCTGTTTATCCTTCCGGCGATCATCATCGCGATCGCTTACACCTTTGGACTTCGTGGACTTGAGCTGTTCCTTCTGATCGCTGTCTACGCGACACCGGTTGCAGCCGCATCCTACCCGATGGCGCAGAATATGGGCGGTGACGGGGAGCTTGCCGGACAGTTTGTCGTGATCAGTACGGCGGTGTCCATGTTTACACTGTTCTTATGGATCTTCTTTATGAAATCTGTGGGACTGATCTAAAATCAAATAAAAAAGCCCTGTCTTCTGAATGAAACTAAATTCATCAGAAGACAGGGCTTTTTTATTTTGTCTTTTTCTTGTCAATTCAGTCTTTTTTGAAAATTCCTTTGATACGCTGACCGATCGTTTTCTTCTTTGGAAGCGGGATCAGTCCCCCGCGCGGAACGGACTTGATCGCTGTGATGTAAAGACCGCTGATCTCAACCTTGATCTCAGTCTTTAACGGGAGCTGAAGGAAAACCTTTTCGTCGGCGATCATAGTCATGATCTTTGTACCGATCTTTGCTTTTACTACCGGAACCTTCATCCACTTTGCATACCATGGAGTCTGCTCATAAACGATCGGCGGGAGTCCGGCTTCCTTTATTTTCAACTTTTTCTTGTCGATCGCCATCAGACTCACGGTCTGCTTAGCGGCATCGATCGCGCTCTGCTGTTCTACCTGGCGCTTTTCCATCTTACGTCCGAGGAAGTAAAGCACAGCGAGGACAACGACAAGGATCAGGAGAATGACAAGAATGACATTTGCTACGATACTCCAGTTCATGTGGATACCTCCAGTGTGTTCACGTTCGCCCTGTATCACAGGGCATTACCTGTAAATTATACCATCGCAGGTATAAAAGCGCAAGCAGTTTTCAAAAAGAGGATGTGCCATTCCTACCCATGAAAAGTAACAGAAGCCTCACGTGCGAAGTTAAATTCCGCCTCTCCTCGCGCAGTCAGAACAGAAAATATGTGCGGCAGGGAAAGCCGGGAAAACCAAAACAAATAGAAGGAAAATTTACGGTTATCTGAAACGATACATTTACTTTATGCACAAAAACATGAAAAAGGTTGCGCATTGCAGGAAGCAATAGTATAATTATTGATAACTGGTTGGAATTTATATAAAAATTCAGAACAACTCAAAAAATTAAATTTTGAGAACTGCCTGATCGGAAAAAAAGGGCAGCGTGGACAACAGCCGGAAATCATGTACAGGAAAGGTGATATGGAGATGGGAAAACAGACAGCTTGGGAAGAAATTGATAAGAAATCCAGCGAGATCTTTACCGCCAGCGACGAGATCTGGGGCTGCGCGGAGACTGCCTTCACGGAAGACAAGTCGATGAAGATCCTTTGCGATGTTCTGAAAGCAGAAGGTTTTACAGTTGAGACAGGTCTTGCGGATGTAAAGACGGCATTTAAGGGCACGTTTGGTTCCGGAAAACCTGTGATCGGTATCTTAGGCGAGTTCGATGCCCTGTCCGGACTGGATCAGGAAGCGGGAGCTACCGAGAAGATCGTTGTGCATGATGGCGCCAGCGGACACGGCTGCGGACATAACATGCTCGGCACAGCGTCCCTCTCCGCGGCGATCGGAATCAAAAAATATCTGGAAGAAAGCGGAAAACCGGGAACCGTGATCTATTTTGGCTGCCCGGGTGAGGAAGGCGGATCCGGAAAGGCATTTATGGCGAAAGGCGGAGTGTTCGCAAACCTTGACGCCGCGATCACATGGCATCCGGGAGATTTAACGCAGGCCGATACGGGAAGCTCCCTCGCCAACTATCAGGTAGCGTATAAATTCTATGGAAAGAGCGCCCACGCAGGCGGCGCACCGCATCTTGGACGAAGCGCCCTTGATGCGTTGGAGCTTATGAACATGGGTGTACAGTTCTTAAGAGAGCATGTGGTTCCGGAAGCGAGAATCCATTATGCGATCACAAACACCGGCGGATACTCCCCGAACGTTGTACAGCCTTACGCGGAAGTTCTGTATCTGATCCGTGCCCCGAAGAACAGTCAGGTGGAGGAGATCTATCAGCGTGTCAACAAGATCGCTGAGGGTGCTGCCCATATGACAGAGACCCGCGTGGAGATCGATTTCGTAAAGGGCTGCTCGAACCTTATGAGCAACAAGGTGATAGCAAAGGAACTCTGGGATAATCTTGTAGAGCTTGGAGCACCGGAGTATACGGAAGAGGAGATGAAGTTTGCCAAAGCCATCAGTGAGGGCGTTGGCGACAGCCGTTTTGAGTCCTTAGAGAAGATCGCGAAGAGCTGCAAGGACAAAGCAGCTAAGGCGGAAGTCCTGTCCCATAAGGGCGAGAGCATGTACCGTTTTGTCGCTCCGTTCAACCCGGACGGAATCATGTCCTTCGGCTCCACGGACGTCGGTGATGTGAGCTGGAACTGCCCGACTGCCCAGGCCTACGTTGCTACATGGGCGGCTGGAACACCGGGCCACTCCTGGCAGGTCGTTTCCCAGGGTAAGAGCGGACTGGCACACAAGGGACTGATCTACGCGGCAAAGGCAATGGCAGGCGCAGCGATCGATATGTATGAGGATCCGGAGATCATCGCGAAGGCGAAAGCGGAGATGGAGGAGGAGCTGGATGGTGACACCTATCACTGCCCAATTCCGGACGGATGCAAGCCGAGAGCGCTTGGAATGAAGATGTAAAAAATTGATGGATGCGATTGAGCGTGAATAGATCTTTCCGGCGAACGTGAAAGGAATGACGCGCTGCAATTGTACATAAAAAACGGGGAGAAGTTCCGTAAAATGGAACTTCTCCCTGTTTTTTATTTCAAGGAAGATCCTGATCAGATCCGTTTCAGCTCATACTGTCTTGTGCCGAGACCGATCTTTTCCGCCTGATCGAGAGTCGCCTGCCATTCGATATTTGGGTTGGAATCCTTGAAGTGATCATGGTGGCAGTGCCATCCCGGCTGGGAGAGATGTTCCCCGAGCTGGCTATTGGCGATTGGAGCTGCCTTCAGACAGGCATCCGCGCAGGCCTGGTCCAGAGCCACCGGATCGAAGCTCGCGAACATTCCGATATCCGGAAGAATCGGGGCATCATTTTCGCCGTGGCAGTCACAGTTCGGGCTGATATCCTGCACAAGGGAAATATGGAAGCACGGGCGGTCATAACAGACAGCCTGTGCGTACTCTGCCATCTTGCGGTCTAAAAGCTCGTTGGCATTGTAGTTCGGGTTGTAGATAGCATCAAAGCTGCAGGCACCGATACAGCGGCCGCAACCTTTGCACTTGTCATAATCGATGACGGCTTTCTTATTTACATATGTAATAGCATCGCTTCCGCACTCCTTCGCACAGCGTCCGCAGCCGCGGCAGAGCTTCTCACGGACAGCCGGCTTTCCGCTTGCGTGCTGCTGCATTTTTCCGGCACGGCTTCCGCAGCCCATACCGATGTTTTTGATGGCACCGCCGAAACCGGTGGACTCATGACCTTTGAAATGGGTCAGGCTGATAAAGACGTCGGCGTCCATAACCGCGTGTCCGATGAGGGCCGTCTTGCAGTACTCTCCGTTTACGACCGGAACTTCCACCTCGTCGGTTCCTCGAAGACCGTCACCGATGATGATCTGACAGCCGGTGGAGATCGGGTTGAAGCCATTGAGGTTTGCACAGTCTAAGTGATCCAGGGCATTTTTTCTGCTGCCCGGATACAAGGTGTTGCAGTCGGTCAGAAACGGCATGCCGCCCTGCTCCTTACAGAGATCCGCTACAGCTTTTGCGTAGTTTGGACGAAGGAAGGCGAGGTTTCCAAGCTCACCGAAATGCATTTTGATCGCGACGAATTTTCCGTCCATGTCAATGTTTTTGATCCCTGCAGCAACGCAGAGCTTTTTCAGCTTGTCCAACTGGCTGGTTCCAACCGAACACCGGAAATCTGTAAAATAAACCGTTGATTTTTCCATGCTTACAAAGTCCTCCTTTAATAAATGATTCGTAACTATTCAGTACCTTCATAGTTACGTGCAAAAATCCATTCCAGATCAGCTTCGCTGATGGGATTTTTGCCTTCCAGCCTATGTTTTCTTACGGTCAGCGCAGCAAGTGCGCAGACCTACTGAACAGTTACAATGATTCCTAATAAAAGTATCCCCGCAAGTCCCGAATTAGTCAAGGATAAATTTTGCAGAATTTTTTCAAAGATAAATTTTGCAGAATTTTTTGTCTTGTGGTATAGTAAACGGGAATCGGTGTGTGCCGATGCATACCAGAAACAAAAAGCCGTTTCGGCTGCCTCAGCTCCAAAGGCAAAACCTGTCTCCAGAAATCTGAACAATTTCGAACGCCGTTCATATGACATGGATTCTCTGGAGGAGCAACTATTAAACAGCAATTAGAAGGAGAGCACTGTCGTGGGACTAAAAAATTCACAATATCAGGCGATTATGCGTAAGTACGAGCAAAAACAACTCCGAAACCATGATATACTGACACAGCATTATGAAGAGGTCTACCGTCAGCTGCCTGAATTTAAATCACTAGATGATTCCATTTCCATTTTGTCTGTTCAATATGGAAAACGCCTGTTAAACGGCGATCAAAAAGCAATTTCTTCTTTAAAAGAAGAGCTTGCCATTTTACGCGCCAGCAAGCAGGAGCTTTTACGATCCAGTGGTTTTCCGGCTGATTATCTGGAACCGGTCTATGATTGTCCGAATTGTAAAGATACCGGATATATCGGAAACCAAAAATGTCACTGTTTCAAAAAAGCCATCATTGACTTACTTTATGAACAGTCAAACTTAAAAGAAATTCTCAAAAAAGAAAACTTCAGCAACTTTGCTCTGGACTACTATTCCACCAACTTTATTGACCCGAAGACCGGCCGTTCTTCCCGCCAGGTAATTGAAGATGCCCTGCGGATCTGCCGGAATTTCGTCACCTCTTTCGGAACAGATTTCCAGAATCTTTTTCTGTATGGAGATGTTGGTGTGGGCAAGACCTTTTTGTCCAACTGCATTGCAAAGGAACTGATGGATAAAGAGTATTCTGTTCTTTACTTTTCTGCATCCAAGTTCTTTTCCAGTCTTGCAAAACATGCGTTTGACAAGCAAGATGTAGATGCGCAGAATATGTTTGAACTGATCTACAACTGTGACTGTCTGATCATTGATGATCTGGGAACCGAATATACGAACAATTTTATTGCATCCCAGTTCTTCACATGCATCAACGAACGACTGCTTAACAGCCGTTCTACAATTATATCAACAAACTTGTCACTGGACACTCTGGCTGATCTTTATACAGAACGGTCCTTTTCCAGAATCACAAGTAATTATATCATGTTGAAACTGATAGGCGATGACATCCGAATCAAAAAGAAATTAAAAAACAGGGAGGAAAATTAATGTTACGTCGAAAAGAAAGAAACTTAGAAAATATTCCAGTAGGAGCGCTCGGACTGATTCCGGTCAGAGGATGCGAAGGTCTTGGAGACAAGGTCAATGATTATCTGGTAAAATGGCGCAAAGAAAGCGGTTCTGAACATAAAGGAGATGTCGCTTTCACCGGTTATGACAGAGATACTTTTATCATTGATGCCGATGTTCCGAGATTCGGTTCCGGAGAGGCAAAAGGAATCATCAAAGAGTCTGTTCGTGGAAAAGATCTCTATCTGATGGTCGACGTATGCAACTACAGCCTCACCTATTCTCTGACAGGAAACACAAACCATATGTCACCGGATGACCATTTCCAGAACTTAAAGCGTGTAATCGCTGCAGTCGGAGGAAAGGCGCGCCGCATCAATGTGATCATGCCATTCCTTTACGAAAGCCGTCAGCACAAAAGAACAAGCCGCGAGTCTTTAGACTGCGCACTCGGACTTCAGGAACTGGTACGCATGGGCGTTGATAACATCATTACTTTTGATGCGCACGATCCTCGTGTATCCAATGCCATCCCGCTGAGCGGATTTGAGACAGTTCCTCCAACTTACCAGTTTGTCAAAGGACTTCTGCGCAATGTAAAAGATCTGCAGATCGACAGTGACCACATGATGGCGATCAGCCCGGATGAAGGTGGTACGAACCGTGCGATCTACCTTGCAAACGTACTTGGACTGGATATGGGTATGTTCTACAAACGCCGTGATTATACACAGATCGTCAACGGACGCAACCCGATCGTTGCCCACGAATTCTTAGGAAGCTCTGTAGAAGGCAAAGACGTGATCATTATCGATGACATGATCTCTTCCGGAGATTCTATCATCGAAGTTGCAACAGAGCTGAAACGCAGAAAAGCAAAACGAATCTTTGCTGCAGCTACATTTGGTCTTTTCACAAACGGTCTGGACAAGTTCGATCAGGCATATGAGGACGGAACAATCTCCGGTATTCTGACAACTAACCTGATCTATCAGACACCGGAATTATTATCAAGACCATACTATATCAACTGTGACATGAGCAAATATATCGCTCTGATCATCGATACACTGAACCACGACGGTTCTATCAGCAGTATCTTAAGCCCGGATGAGAGAATCCAGCATGTACTGCAGAAATATAAAAACGGAGAAACGATTTAATTAAAAAAGAGGGAAACTGTTTCATTAATTGACAGTTTCCCTCTTTATTTCATATGGTGGAAATCTGGTTTTCATTCCCCCTGATAACAAAATCCGATCCACCAGTGTTTCTTGCAGCCAGCAGAATCAGCATAAAAACAGCCAATTTTCAAGCTGAAAATCGACTGTTCTATGAAATATCTTACAGTAATCCACCGATCGCCATAAACAATGGCGCAAATACAAGTGACACAACTGTCATCAGTTTGATCAGGATATTGATGGATGGTCCTGATGTATCTTTAAACGGATCTCCAACAGTGTCTCCGACAACCGCTGCCTTGTGAGCCTCGCTTCCTTTTCCGCCGTGATTTCCTTCTTCGATGTACTTCTTGGCATTATCCCAGGCACCACCTGAGTTTGCCATAAAGATCGCCATGAGAACACCTGTCACAAGCGCACCTGCCTGAAGTCCGCCAAGAGCTTCCACTCCTAACACGATTCCGACCAGGATCGGCACAACAACTGCCATTGCTCCCGGAAGAAGCATCTCATGAAGTGCAGCTGTCGTAGAGATAGATACGCAAGACTTATAATCCGGTTTTTCCGTTCCTTTCATAATTCCCGGTTTCTCACGGAACTGACGTCTTACTTCCTCGATCATCTTATATGCTGCCTTAGATACGGATTCCATGGTAAATGCAGAGAACAGGAATGTAAGCATTCCTCCGATAAACAATCCGATGATCACACGATAATCCAGCACATTGATACTTTCCAGATGTACTGCCTGAGAATACGAAGCAAACAGTGCCAGTGCTGTCAGCGCAGCAGAACCGATTGCAAAGCCTTTTCCCATAGCTGCTGTTGTATTTCCTACAGAATCCAGTTTATCAGTGATTTCACGTACCGATTTGTCCAGACCTGACATTTCTGCGATTCCGCCGGCATTATCGGCGATCGGACCATATGCATCCACCGCAACTGTAATTCCAGTTGTAGAAAGCATTCCCACTGCTGCCAGAGCAATTCCGTACAATCCGTCTACCTGATATGCTACAAAAATACCGATGCAGATCAGGATCAGCGGGATTGCTGTTGACTGCATTCCGACTGCGATTCCACTGATGATCGTGGTTGCCGGTCCTGTCTCAGACTGCTCTCCGATCTTCTTCACCGGATTGTAATCTGCTGATGTATAGCATTCTGTAATCAGACCAATGAGAACACCTACGATCAGACCTGCGATTACGGCGATCGCTCCGTCAAAGTTTCCAAATAAAACCTTACTCAGTACAAGAGACACGATCACAACCAGAAGTGCCGCAATATTGCTTCCCATCTTCAGGGCTTTCTGCGGACTTACTTTCTCATCCCCTTTTACAAAGAATGTACCGATAATGGATGCTACAAGTCCACATCCCGCGATCGCAAGCGGGAATACAACTCCGGAAATTGCAGAAACCGCAACACCAAGTGTCAGTGCAGAAACGAGAGATCCTACATAAGATTCAAATAAGTCGGCTCCCATTCCTGCAACATCTCCTACATTATCCCCTACGTTGTCTGCGATTACTGCAGGGTTACGCGGATCATCCTCAGGGATTCCGGCTTCTACTTTTCCAACCAGATCAGCCCCTACGTCTGCAGCTTTTGTATAGATACCACCGCCAACACGCGCAAACAGCGCAATTGAAGATGCTCCCAAACTGAATCCGGACAGCACGTCTACATCTTTCGTCAGAATATATACAACGCTGACTCCAAGCGCTCCCAGACCTGCTACACACATTCCCATAACGGCTCCGCCTGAAAATGCGATGGAAAGCGCCTTATTCATTCCACTTTCTCTGGCAGCATTCGCTGTTCTTACATTCGCCTTTGTTGCAACATTCATGCCAAAGTAACCTGCCAGTGTAGAAAACAAAGCTCCCACAACAAAACAGATTGCTGTTACCCAGTTACCGATCCCGAATCCGATCAGTAAAAACAATACGATCACAAATACGATCAGAATCTTGTATTCTGCAGTAAGGAATGCGCGTGCACCCTCACTGATCGCAGATGCGATCTCTTTCATTTTCTCTGTTCCTTCTTCCTGCTTCGCAACTTTTACAGCCAGATATCCGGCAAATAGTAACGCGAGAACCGATACGACAGGAACTACGTACATTAAATTTTCCATTTTCTCCTCCTCAATCTCAATTTTGGGATTTTCTGTGCATCTGTACCTCCATCTTATACAGATGACACTGCTTCTATAGTTTACCAAACAAATGAATAATTTTCAACATAGAAATTCATTTTATATTCATTCCTCTTATTTTTCTTTTTAGCTGTTTTGTTTATTTTTCCATCTAAAATTGATATTTAAAATCCATTATCCTTTTTATATGTCCATTTTTTGTTTATTTTGTATATTTGTTATTTATTTCTCAATCTTTTTCTTTA
>OGOE01001782.1_pt1 | contig 11895 bp, 9 predicted proteins | sample 1552611 | NCBI WGS metagenome assembly OGOE01 (sample SAMEA2580129, study PRJEB22360) | human gut metagenome | biome: human gut; feature: human-associated habitat; material: faeces | place: Denmark | collected 2008/2010
TTTTCGTTCAGGTGTGCAGTATAGGTGACCGTAATCGTAGCGCCGTCATTCAAATCAAACCCTGCGTCTTTGGCACAGGCCTTAACATCAGGAATTTTTACCACAAGATAGTTTTGACTTTCAAGACCGATAGTATACTTCGAAGAATCGTTGGGGATAACATAGGTCTTGCCATTGGATTTAATGACTACACTATCGGGTCTGTCATAAGTAATGCCATCGGACAGGGTATCATGAAAGATAACCGAGTACTTATCATAGTAATCGTAAGCATGGCCATTGTTTTCGCTTTCGGGCAACTTAGCGATCAGCTGGAACTGGAACTCTTCGTTGATTGCATGGTCAGCGGAACTGCCCCAACCGTTATTGTCACCAGAAGAGCTTCCATCGTCGTTGTCGTAGACTTTCTTCTCAACAGTGGGCTTTACAACCTTATAATTAATGTTAAAGACATATTCTGCTTTGGTAACTTTCAGCAGGAAGGAATTGTAGGCATGATAGAAATCGTCTTCGTCAAAGGGGGAAGTATCAACGATCAGATAATAACCTGGCTCTGGAACTTTGATGCCACCGGTGTGAAGACCTTGAATGACGGGTTTCGGGTCTCCATTCGAGTAGAGATAGTTGCATACACAACGCGCAAAAGCGATGCTGTTATCATCGGAATCACCCCATTTGCTGATAACCGCAACAGCTTCCTGAGGAGTGAAATTAGTTTTAAACTCACCGCCGATGGTAGAATCTGCCGTCAACTGCGCCAGAAACTCGGTAGGATTAGTGATGCTTTCGCCCCACTTTGCGTTGGAAATCTTAAAGTCATCAATATTATTACCCTTAACATCACCCGTGAAGATCTGGAAAGCGGCGTACTCGTGTTTTGTGTTGAGGTCCTCCTCAGTCTCCCCAGGGTTGTATGCAAACGCCGGGATCGCCATGGCGCACACCATGGCAACTGCCAGCAGTGCGGCCAGCAGCTTTTTGATTGCTTTCTTCATCATGATTTGCGAAAGTCTCCTTTCAAGTTTTTCTGATTCCTATTTTCAGGGTCTGCTTCCGGCGCAGAATCAATTTTGCCGCCGTGTCAGGAAGGATGCAGGCTTTTTAACGTGCCCTCCTTTCGCGTCTGCGCTTTCTGCAAACCCCGCACACCAGAGCGGCAAGCATCAGCGCGCCGCCGCCTGCTGTATACAGTTTGGTACCGGCCCCGCCGGTAGAGGGAAGTTCGTAGTCGGACGGATCGGCCTGACTGGTGATCACAAGGCTGTCGGTTTTTACCGACTCTTCGGCATCATCGCTGATGGTCGTGTCCAGAATCCTGATGTTATTGATTACTTCACCGTCAACAGCCGTTTCGCCAACGTCCTTCAGCTTGACGGTGTAGCAGATAGAATAGGTGCCTGCGGCAATGGGGGAACCGGCAGAACCCAAGGTGATCTTGCGCTCACCATTATCATCTTCCCAAGTGATGCGGAGCGCTGTATTGCCGTTTTCCATGCTGAGCTGGAGCGAGTCTTCGACATATTCGGCGGTTACGCCGGTGGGCAGGGTCATGCTGTCCGCAAGCGTCAGCGGGCCGGCCTGTTCGTTCTTGACCACAAGCGTAACAGTGTAATCCAGGTAGGCATCGCTGCCATCGTGGCGCGGGTCCTGCACGCTCTGGTTAAGGTCATAGTTCTTATCGTCTTTTTGATCCTCATCGGGGGTTTCATCCGGGTTGATGGTGATATCAAGGGCGTAATCTTTGTTGACCTCGATCTGATTAAAGCCGCTGCTGGTGACCTCGCTCTGGTTCCACTGGAAATTGAAGGCAACGTTGCTGGTGACCTTGGCATCGGAAGTATCCGCGCCTGCGTCTTTCGCCTCTTTCTGCCGGATATAGTTTTGGTCGTACCGCAGCACGGCGTACCAGCAGCCGTCATTCCCCTTGAGCAGCTGGTAGCTGCCGCAGGTGCCATAATTGCCGGTATCTTCCAGTTTGCCGGAGATAAGCTCATCGTTCAGCACATCAAAGCTCTTGGGCAGCTTAACATGGACACAGTAGTCTTTTTCCTGGATCGCTTGGGCCGGGATATCTGTGACGGTCAGGCTGCTGTGCAGAAGCTCCGAAATGGTGGTGACATTGGTATCCTCGTATTCAGTGCCATTCTTGCGCTGCACCTCCAGAGCAGTGAGGTAATCCAGTGCATCCAGACCTTTGATGGTGGTAATGGCATCTGCGTCATCTTCGACTTTGAAATCCGGCGTAGCAACGCCGTAATCGGCCTGCTGCGCATTTGCCACAGACACCAGCGTTGTCACCTGCGAAGCATTCAGCGTGACTTTAGCCACCTTGCCATCCACATCGCCGGAGATCACGGTCAGGGTGCCGAAATCTTCGTCCACATCGCTCACGATGCCAACGGTGCTGGCATCCACGGTGTATTCCTCAATGTGGGGCGCGGTGTCGGTGGTGGCCGCAGCATCCATGGAGAGCAGGGCAATGTCGGCATCGGCGGAATCATCCTGCACCTGCAACGGCTGGCTTTCTGCGGCCACAGCCTTGGTCACGGTGCCATTGTAAATGACGATATCACCGGGCATTGCGGCATCAGACGGCAGATCACCGTCAAAATCCATGGCATAGCCGCTGCTGGTCTCTTCATTGTACAGCGCGCTGCGCAGCTGGCTGTGCAAAGACAGCACGCTGGAAACCTGCGGGATAGCGCTCTGGGGGATATCGGCATATTTCAGGCAGTAGGAAAGGAACATCACGTCCCATGGGCCGTAGTCGTTGCCGTAGTCGTTGCCGTAGCGGGTGTAGTGGCGCACGGTCTCGCCGTCGGCATCGTCCAGCTGGAAGTTGCGCTCGCTCTGCTCATAGCCCAGCTGGCTCTCGGCTACGGCCAGCAGGTCGTCGGCCCAGTTGCCGCTCAGCGTGGTGCCGGTCTGTGCCAGCCATTCGTCCTCGTCCTGCGTGCCGTCCAGCGGGTCGGACAGGCAGTTCACCGTGTGGTGATGCTCCGGCAGGCCGCAGACCAGCACTTCCTCGTAGCAGGCATCGGTGTGGTGGTGCACCGGGGTCTCGATCACAGGATCGACCACCACGGGCTTTGCGGCCACCGGCTCCTCAAACAGGGCCACCGGGTCATAATCGGGGTTCACTTCTTCTACAAGCTCGCCCTCTTCCAGACCGCACACCAGCTCATAGGTGGTGGTGTAGCAGCTGTCGTCGTGGGTGTGACAGAACAGACCACAGATCAGGCTGCCGTCCTCAGGATCAAAGCAGTCATCGGTGTGCTCGTGCTCTTCTTCCAGGCAGGTCAGCTCCTGCACTTCCTGGTAGCAGTCGTCGGTGTGCTCATGGGGCACAAAGATGTACTCCGGCTCTGCGGAATGGGCTGCAATGCCGGGATCATCCGCATCCACGCCGAACGCATCATCATCCATGTCGAATGTATCATCAAAAGACATGCCGTCGTCCGTCATGGTGGCGTTCCAGTCCTCCGGTTCGCCTTCCTCATAGCCGCACACCAGCTGCTTTTCATAGCAGGCAGCAGTGTGCTCGTGCTCCAACTCGCCGCACAGATAATCGGCCGTTTTGGCAATGCCCACGCCGTGCAGCTGCCAGTTCACGAACAGGCTGGTGGTAAGCGCCAGTGCCAGCAGCAGCGCAGTATAGCGTCTGGCGCGCTGGTGGTTCCGACGGAACTTTTTCTGATATTCTTTCACAATATCCCGCATGATTCCTAAACCTCCTTAGTGGATCAACGAGAAGCTGGACAAGGGCCATACCCGCAAAAAAACCTTGCCTACGATCTGACTTTTTTCCACACAGCCGATCACACTGCTGCGGCTGTCAATGGAGGTGGCCCGATGGTCACCCAGTACGAAATACCGGTTTTCCGGCACCTGATAGGGAAATTTGATGTCGCATTCGCCCAGAGCCAGTTCATCTACATAGGGCTCATCCAGCGTCTGGCCGTTCACAGTGACCACACCGTCCTCGTCCAGTTCGATCACATCACCGGGCAGGCCGATGATGCGCTTGAGCAGAAGCTTGTTCTGCCAGTAAAATCCGCAAAGGTCGCCGGTCTTCATGTCACTGCCCTTGACCAGCAGAATGATGTCCCGGTCCTGCAGAGTGGGGTTCATGCTGTCGCCGGAGACCTGCAGCACCGGCAGAAACAGAGTGGCCAGCAGCACGGCAATGGCCGCGACCACCAGCAGCGTGTAGACCGTGCTGCGCAGCACCCGCATATAACGGCTGCGGTAGGCCAGACGTTCGTGCTCTGCTTCCACCTCTGCTGTGGATGGAATGGGCGTGAACCTGATCTTTTGCTCTTTCATTTGGCACGCTCCTCCGGCAGGAATTCCGTGCTGTGATAGCCGTCCAGCAGTTCGCTGGCCCGGCGGTCAAAAGCGGCCCGGCGCTGCTGGATCTCCTGCTGCGTCCGGGCAAGCATTGCCTTGCAGTCCGCTTCGGTCTGGGCGCGCTTGCGTGCGGCGGCTTCCGTTTCCGCGTCGCACTGCTGCTGGGTACGGGCCTTCAGGTTCGCAGCCTCGGTCTGTGCCTGTGCAAGGATCTGCTGGGCTTCGGCTTCCGCCTGAGCGCGCAGAGCGCTGGCAGCGGCATCGGTGTTTTTGTTTGCTGCGAGCACCGATGCAACGTATTCATCAGCCGCAGCCTGCGCCGCTTCAAACACCTTGTTCAGCTCCAGTGCAGCCTGCGCAATGGAACCTGCGTTTTCAATATGGATCTGCCGTTCCTGCAGCTGGGCAGACAGGGCAGCGTTTTCTGCCCGGAGCTGGTCCTCGCTCTGCTTGAGCGCCAGAATGATCTCGACTAATTCGGTGCGGCGCATGTGCCGCAGTTCACGGTCTGGCATAATGATCGATTTCTCCCGCAAAAAGTGGTCGGATTGGGCGAACGAAAACTTTCGACAAATACGAAAATTTTCGCACCACAAAACCACATTTGATATATCAGCTTTCGGCGTGAAAACGCCAGTTTGATGAATGACCTTCCACCTTATATGTTAGCACAGTATGCGTAACAAAAGCGTAACAAAAATGCCTTTTCCGTGCATTTTTTTGCCAAAGCCAAAGAAAAATTGTTTCTTTTGATGTAAACGATTAAAATGCGTTAAAAACAAAAAGAACTGTCCCCACAACGGAGACAGTTCTTGAAAAACAGATGAAAATAGAAGCCGGATCAGAAGTTCTTCAGCAGATCGCCCAGAGTCAGGAAGGACTGGTAGATCACGTTGACATTGTTGATGATGGAGCTTGCACCGGAGAAGATGCGGGCAATGGCGTTGAACACCTTACCGACATTCAGGAAGCTGTTGTAAGCGTCGCTGGCACCACCGTCCAGATAGACCATTTCCTCTTCGCTGATGGAGGCATAGTTTGCGGGCAGTTTCATAGTAGACATGGAGATTTTCCTTTCTATTGATAAAATTGATACAGTGTGTGGAAAGACTTAAATAAAGGCAGCCACGGCCAGCGTGGTGATCAGAGCACCGGCTACCGTCAGAACGCTCAGAATCGGGCCGTCATCGTATTCCTGCGCGGTCTGTTCCGGCTGAGCGGGCGTGGATGTGCTGGTGGAAGTGGTGGCATTTTTCACGGTCCAGTGTGCGTACACAGTGGTATCACCGGTAAACACCGTAGAGGTGCTGATTTTTGTGCCGCCCACCGGCTCGGTATACCAGCCGTCAAAGGTGTAGCCTTCCAGCGTAGGCTGCGCGGGCAGGGCACTGAGTTTGCCGCTCAGATTGGTGGTGACTGCCACAGCGGAGCTGCTGCCGCCCATGGCATCCAAACCAATGGTGTAGACCTGCGAATCCTTGTCTTCTGCGGCAAAGGCAGAGGGCAGTGCACAGCAGAGCAGTGCAGCGCTGAGCAGACCGAGGACCAGCATTTTCAAGATCTTTTTCATATGACTCCTCGCTTTCCTGACGAATTGGGATGTGGTGCCTGCCGGGAACGGAAACACCAGAACAGACCTCGATGTCCCCGCCATGAGGCAGTAGACGAAAAAGCCGGGAAGAGGAGGTTTATTCAATCCTATATTTACCACATATAGTGTAACAAAAGTGCAACAAAATGGGCGTATTCTGTTGTTATGATGAAAAAAATTGGCTTTTCACAAATTGCAGGCTGCAAAAGGCGGCACAGAGCCGCCGCAAAAGCGGAAAAGTGGAACCTTCCCCTTGTGGAAAAACAAAGAATATGGTATAATATCTTGCACGATGCGCCATCGCCAAGCGGTAAGGCAGGGGACTTTGACTCCCCCATCGTAGGTTCGACTCCTGCTGGCGCAACCAAAAGCCCCGTCATCCTGAAAAGGCTGACGGGGCTTTTTGCATCACTTTTCCACAAAATGAGGATGAACGGTGCAAAGCTCAGCGGCGGCGGATCTTTCTGGTGGGCTTGCGGCGGTTCCAGTTGTTCAAAAGGACCCACGCAAAGTAGATGATGATGGAAATAATACTCAATGTTATTACAACTTTGAGGTACAGACTGCCTAAGAATTCCTGAAAACGCGCCACCGTGAACAGCAGCGGGTTCAGGCTGACGTCCTGCCCGGCGATCAGGTCCACCACGCCAATGGTCTCACCGGCAAGCTTCAGCTCCACGGTACCCACCACATCGCCCTGCTGGATGGGCGCACTGACCGCATCCGGCAGGTGGAAATATTTCTGGGTCACGCTGCCGTCGCCGGTGGAGGGCAGCAGGGTCATCATGCTGTCGGCGGGATACAGCTGCAGGGAGCTGGTATCGGAGGAATACTTCACCGGGATCTCGGCCAGCGTAAGGTCGGTGTCCAGCGCGGCCTGAATGGAAAAGCTGTCGAACACCCAGTCCATCAGCTTCACGGTCTCGCACAGGGCCGGGCGACGGTTGGCGTAGCCGAAATCGTCGCAGGTGTCCGGGCTTTGCATCACGCAGAAAATATAGGTGGCACCATCCTTATTGGCCCATGAAACATAGCTCTGATTGCCACTGTCGCTTTTGAATGCGGTCACATCGCACATGCCGCCCTGCATGGCGCTGCGGTAGTATTTGCCGCCGCTGGATTTGCTCAGCGCGGCGTTCTGGCTGACCAGAACAGACGAAGAACGGTGTTTTTCTTTGGCGGGCATGGTAAAGCTGGGCGCACCGGAAACCTCCACAAAGGCATCAAAGCTCATCAGATAGCGCAGGATCAGGTACATATCCACGGCACAGGTCACGTTGCCGCTGTCGATGCCGCAGGCATCCGTCCAGGTGCTGCCGGTGGTGCCGATGCGCTGGGACAGGATGTTCATCTGGCTCACCCAGCCCGCGAGGTCGCCGCCGGAAAGGGCGTAGGCAAGGCCCATGGCGGCTTCGTTGGCGTTGCGGGTCAGCATGGCGTACATGGCTTCGCGGTAGGTAAAGGTCTCGTTGGAGCGCATATCGGCGTTGTTGGTGTTATAAACGTAATCCGAGATGGCAAAGGGCATCTGGAAGGTGTCGTCCAGATGGTCGGCATAGTTGGTCAGCAGCAGGGCAATGGTCATGTACTTTGTCAGACCACCGGCGGATACCTGCTTTGTGCTGTCCTTATCATAGACGATGATATTGGTATCGGTGTTGACGATATAGGCACTCTGTGCCTGCACCTGATAGACCGGGGTGGGGTCGAACATAGCCCCGGCGGGCAGTACGAGGCAGCTGAACAGGACAGCGAACGACAAAACCAGCGCAAAAATACGTTTCATGTGGACAATTCCTTTAAAAAGCGATAATATAAAACAACAGGCAGCACGGCACAGGTGCAGTGCGCCGGGTAAGAACGAGATCACAGCGGAAGGCTGTATTCTTTATAATAACAGGTTTGGCGGGGTGTGACAAGGCTTATTGTGCCGATTTCACATCCGGTCAGGGAGGACAGGAATGGTATATCTGACAGGGGACACCCACGGCGACATCGACCGCTTCAAGCACGGCAAGCTGCGCTGGCTGGGCAAACGGGATACCGTGGTGGTACTGGGCGACTTTGGCTTTGTGTGGGACGGCAGCAAGGAGGAACAGAAAAAGCTGGATTGGCTGCGCAAGCGCCCGTATACCCTGCTGTTTCTGGACGGCAGCCACGAAAACTACGACCTTTTAAAGCAGTATCCCACCGAGGAACGCTTTGGCGGCAAGGTGCAGGCACTGGGCGGCAATGTGTACCATGTGTGCCGCGGCAGCGTGCTGGAATTGGAGAATAAAAAATACCTGTGCTTTGGCGGTGCGGAAAGCCAGGATGTGGAGGATCGGGAACCCGGCGTGAACTGGTGGAAAGAAGAAATGCCTTCGGAGGAGGAATACGCCTTTTGTGAGGAGAACCTTGCAGCGTGCGATTACAAAGTGGATTATGTGCTGACCCACGATGCGCCAAGCAGATTTTTGGATTTTACCGCCCTTGCCAGCGGCGAGACTAACCAGCTGCACAGCTTTCTGGATAAAATTTTGTTGAAGCTGACCTACGACAAGTGGTTTTTTGGCTGCTACCATAAGGATACCCAGCTTTCCACCAAAAGCCGCTGCGTGTTCTGCGATGTGATAAGCATGGGCGAACGGCACGCAAAGCGTTCCGTTCGATAACAGGGGCCGCTGCACCAGCCGTGCAGCGGCTTTTGCATTTGCTGTTGCTTGTGCGCAAAAAACCTCCGGATCAGTTCATGGCTCCGGCTTTCTCGAACATCTGCTGCACCTGCTGTTCCAGCAGTGCGTGCTCCGGCGCTTCCAGCAGCGGGTCGTCGGCCAGCATGGCAACGGCTTCCGCCTGTGCAGCGTGCAGGGTGCGGGTGTCGTTCATCAGGTCGGCGATCTGCAGGGTGGGCAGGCCGTGCTGGCGGCTGCCGAAAAAGTCGCCGGGGCCGCGGGTCTCCAGATCGTACTGCGCCACCGCAAAGCCGTCCGTGGTGCTGCACAAAAATTTCAGCCGCTTTTGTACGTTTTCGCTTTGGTTGTCGCTGACAAGGAAGCACCAGCTCTCCGCTGCACCGCGTCCCACGCGGCCGCGCAGCTGGTGCAGGGCGCTCAGACCGTAGCGCTCGGCGTTCTCGATCACCATTACGCTGGCGTTGGGCACATCTACGCCCACCTCAATGACGGTGGTGGACACCAGTGCGTCCAGCCGTCCGGCTTTGAAGTCCTCCATCACGGCAGCTTTCTCCTTGGGTTTAAGCCTGCCGTGCATCAGGCCTACCCGGCGCTCCGGCAGCAGGGCTTTGGCAATGTCCTCGTAGTAGCTCTTGACGGCGTTCAGTCCGCCGTCCGGCACATCCTCGATGGCGGGGCAGACCAGATACACCTGCCGCCCGCGCCCGATCTCCTGATCGAGAAAATGGTAGAGGTCGCGCCGCTTTTTGCCGGTGATGCAGCGGGTTTTGACCGGGGTGCGGCCCGGCGGCAGCTCGTCCAGAATGGAGATGTCCAAATCGCCGTAGATGAGCAGGCCCAGCGTGCGGGGAATGGGCGTTGCGCTCATCACCAGCAGGTGCGGATTCGCGGCCTTTTCGGCCAGCATTCCGCGCTGCCGTACCCCAAAGCGGTGCTGCTCGTCGATCACGGCAAGACCAAGCCGGGCAAACTCTACGCCTTCGCTGAGGATGGCGTGAGTGCCCACCACAAGGTCGGCTTCGTCGTTCCGGATGGCGGCAAGGGTGGTGCGGCGTGCAGCGGCCTTCATGCCGCCGGTCAGTAGAGCCACCCGCATCCCGAAGGGGGCAAGCATCCGGTTCAGGCCTTCGGCGTGCTGGGTGGCCAGAATTTCTGTCGGGGCCAGCAGCGCGGCCTGATACCCCGCTCGGATGCAGGCCCAGATGGCGGCAGCCGCCACCAGCGTTTTGCCGCTGCCCACATCGCCCTGCAAAAGGCGGTTCATGGAAGTCTCGCCCGCCATGTCGGCCAGAATCTCGCTCACGGCCCGGCGCTGGGCTCCGGTGGGGGAAAAGGGCAGGCTGGCCCAGAACGGGGACGGGTCGGCAAGCTGCATGGGCGCACCGGTGGCAGCGGCACCCCGGTTTTTCATCCGGCCAATGCCCAGCTGCAAAACCAGAAGTTCTTCATAGATCAGCCGCCGCCGGGCTGCATAGGCCTGCTCTTCGGTGGCAGGGCAGTGGATGGCCCGCACAGCATCTGCCTTGGAGAGCAGACGGTATTTTGCCAGCATTTCCGGCGGAAGAGGGTCGGGCAGAAGCTCTGCATGGGGCAGCAGCTGCCGCACGCACTTGGCGATGGCATTGCTGGTCAGGCCCTCGGTCTGGGGGTAGACCGCTTCAAAGGGAGAAGCCTTGATCTGCTCGGCGGTGCGCACCTGCGGGTTGACCATCTGGCGGCGCAGCATCCCGCCGGTAACGATGCCCTGAAAATAATATTCCTGCCCAAGCTGCAGCTTCTGGGCGGCATAGGGATTATTGAACCATGTGATCTCCAGACTGGACACATCGTCCCCGGCAGTGATGCGCTCCATCCGCCGCCCGCCCGGCAGGATACGCCCGCCGGGTTTGGCGAACACCTCGGCCCTGACGACGCACTCCACATCGGTGGGCGCTTCGGCGATGGAATAGGGTTTGGTGAAGTCGATATATCTGCGCGGGTAGTGGCACAGCAGGTCGGCCAGCGTCACGATGCCCAGCTTCTCGAATCGCTCAGCGGTCTTGGGGCCAACGCCCTTCAGGTAGCGCACCGGCGTATCCGGGGTGAGGGTGGTATGGTTTTCGGCGGGCATGGCGTGTCAGCTCCTTTCCTGGATGCAATATAGCCATTGTAACACGGAGCGGCAGCGGATGCAAATGGCCCAAAAAGGAAAAACCGGCAGGACCTTTGCCTTTGGGCAGGAACTGTGGTACACTCGGAAGAAAAAGAGGGGAGAATATTTATGGAGATCCGTAAGGGGACCTTAAAGGACTTGGAGGCCATTGCAGCGGTGGAGGCGGCCTGCTTCCCGGCGGCAGAGGCGGCTACGGCAGAGGAGTTTGCCGGGCGGCTGCAGCAGTACGGCGATCATTTTTGGCTGCTGTGGGAGGGGGAAAGGCTGCTGGCCTTTGTGGACGGCTTTTGTACCGACTGGCCGGACCTGACCGATGAGATGTACGCCGACGCCTCCCTCCACCGGGAGAATGGTGCCTGGCAGATGATCTTTGGGGTAAACACCATCCCGGCCTGCCGCAGACAGGGGTACGCCGGGCAGCTGCTGCAGCAGGCCATTGCCGACGCCCGGGCCCAAGGCCGGAAGGGGCTGGTACTGACCTGCAAGGAGGCCCTGGTGCACTACTATGCAAAGTTCGGCTTTGTGAACGAGGGCGTTTCCGGCTCCACCCACGGGGGTGTGGTGTGGTACCAGATGCGGCTGAAGTTCTGAGGGGGACGATCTGGAATGGCCTACGCCTTGCTCCGGCCGTATTCAGCGGAAGAATAATTTTTAAGAGAGCAATGCCGGAGCGTCCGCGGAAGCTCCGGCATTGCATTTTCACTGGAGGGGGCGTAAAGGTAGACGGCATTTGCAGTGCCGCTTTCTGCGAAAGTGCGGCACTGCGGCAGACTTTTCGGCTTAACTGCAAAGTGACCGGTTTCGCCAGAGGCTCTCCCTTTGAGGAAAGACTTCCCCCGCTCCGGGGGAAGATGTCACCGCAGGTGACAAAAGGGGGAGTCTGTCACCGTAGGTGACGGAGAGGGCGAGGAGGCTGATAGGGAACAACGCAAAACAAAAAAATCCCGGAAGCCGAAGCTTCCGGGAATCTTTTGGAGGTGACGACCAGATTTGAACTGGTGGATGAGGGTTTTGCAGACCCTTGCCTTACCACTTGGCCACGTCACCATATTTAGGAGTGAATTTCCACTCCTGTTGGAGCGGCCGACGAGGCTCGAACTCGCTACCTCCACCTTGGCAAGGTGGCG
>OGOE01001784.1_pt1 | contig 11864 bp, 5 predicted proteins | sample 1552611 | NCBI WGS metagenome assembly OGOE01 (sample SAMEA2580129, study PRJEB22360) | human gut metagenome | biome: human gut; feature: human-associated habitat; material: faeces | place: Denmark | collected 2008/2010
TCGACCTGATCGCACTTGTTCATGAAAACGATGATATAAGGCACGCCAACCTGACGGGCAAGCAGAAGGTGCTCCTTCGTCTGCGCCATCGGGCCATCGGTCGCTGCGATAACGAGGATCGCGCCGTCCATCTGTGCTGCGCCGGTGATCATGTTCTTGATATAGTCGGCATGGCCGGGGCAGTCAACGTGAGCATAGTGGCGGGAATCCGTCTCATACTCAACGTGAGCGGTGTTGATCGTGATGCCGCGCTCGCGCTCTTCAGGAGCCTTATCGATGTTTGCGTAATCAACGAAGTCCGCATCGCCCTTCATTGCAAGGGTCTTGGTGATGGCCGCCGTCAGAGTGGTTTTACCATGGTCGACGTGGCCGATGGTGCCAATGTTTACATGGGGTTTGGTTCTGTCGAAATGCTGCTTTGCCATTTGGATTGTTCCTCCTTTTATCTTAGAAACTTCATTCTTTTACTGTTTATAAAAAACAGGCTGTTCAGTGCTCAGGGGTATTTTATCAATTCCCACAAGGGATTGCAAGCGTTTTACGAAATTTATTCGTCGCCTGTTTTCGCGCGGGAGCTGATGATCGTATCCGCAATGGATTTCGGAACCTCAGTGTAGTGGCTGGGGTCCATCACATACTGGCCGCGACCCTGCGTTTTGGAGCGCAAATCGGTCGCATAGCCGAACATGTTCGACAGCGGCACGAAAGCGTTCACCTGCGTTGCGCCATTGCGGGTTTCCATGCCCTGCATAAGCCCGCGCCGGGCGTTGATATCGCCGATCACGTCGCCGAGATAATCATCCGGCACAATCACAGTAACCTTCATGATCGGCTCCATGAGAACCGGGGCCGCCTTGCGCATTGCTTCCTTAAACGCCATGGAACCAGCGATTTTGAAGGCCATCTCCGAGGAGTCGACCTCATGGTAGGAGCCGTCATACAGCGTTACCTTGACATCCACCACATTGAAGCCTGCCAGTACACCGGAGAGCATAGCGCCCTTGATACCCTGTTCCGCCGGGCCGATATATTCCTTCGGGATCGCGCCGCCAACGATAGCATTGACAAACTCATAACCCTTCTGCGGATTCGGCTCAATGCGGATCTTGACATGGCCATACTGGCCGCGGCCGCCGGACTGACGCGCATATTTCGTGTCGACGTCGGCTTCCTTCGTGATCGTCTCGCGATAGGCTACCTGCGGCTTGCCGACGTTTGCCTCAACCTTAAATTCACGCAGCATACGGTCAACGATAATCTCCAGATGCAGCTCGCCCATGCCGGCGATGATCGTCTGGCCCGTTTCCTCATCCGTATAGCAGCGGAAGGTCGGATCTTCCTCCGCAAGCTTAGCAAGCGCAATGCCCATTTTCTCCTGACCGGCCTTCGTCTTGGGCTCGATAGCCACACGAATAACCGGCTCTGGGAATTCCATGGATTCAAGCACAACCGGGTGCTTCGCATCGCACAGCGTATCGCCCGTGGTCGTATTTTTTAAGCCGACCGCAGCGGCGATGTCGCCCGCGTAAACGCATTCGATATCCTGCCTGTGGTTTGCGTGCATCTGTAGAATGCGGCCCATGCGCTCGTTGCTATCCTTCACAGAGTTGTAAACCGTGCTGCCCGCCTCGACCGTGCCGGAATAAACGCGGAAGAAGCAGAGCTTGCCCACATAGGGGTCGGTTGCGATCTTAAAGGCCAGCGCGGCAAACGGCTCGTCATCAGAGGATTTGCGATCCTCCTCCTCGCCGGTCTCCGGATTCGTGCCTTTGATATCCGGCACGTCCGTCGGCGCGGGCATAAAATCAACGATTGCGTCAAGCAACATCTGCACGCCCTTATTACGGTAAGAAGTGCCGCACAGAACAGGCACCATCTCATTGGCAATGGTGGACTTGCGAATGCAGTTTTTGATCTCTTCAATCGTCAGTTCCTCGCCGCCGAGATATTTCTCAAGCAGGTCTTCATCCTGCTCAGCAACATGCTCCATGAGCTCTGTGTGATATTTCTCCGCCAGCTCACGCATATCCTCCGGAATATCCTCATCACGGATGTCGAGGCCCTTGTCGTCATAGTACATTTCCGCACGCATGGTGACAAGGTCGATGATGCCGCGAAAATCGGCTTCAGAGCCGATCGGAAGCTGGATGGGCACCGCGTTGCATTTCAAGCGATCTTTCATCATGTCGACAACATTGTAGAAGTCGGCGCCCATAATATCCATCTTATTCACATAGGCCATGCGCGGCACATGGTACTTATCAGCCTGACGCCAAACGGTCTCAGACTGGGGCTCGACGCCGCCCTTCGCACAAAATACAGTGACAGATCCGTCAAGTACGCGCAGAGAGCGCTCAACCTCAACGGTAAAGTCCACGTGGCCGGGGGTGTCGATAATATTGATGCGATGCCCTTTCCAGAAACAGGTGGTAGCGGCGGAGGTGATGGTGATGCCCCTCTCCTGCTCCTGCTCCATCCAGTCCATGGTCGCATCGCCGTCGTGCGTTTCACCAATCTTATGGTTCACACCCGTGTAAAACAGGATGCGCTCCGTCGTCGTGGTTTTGCCGGCGTCGATATGGGCCATGATACCAATGTTTCTGGTGAGCTGTAATGATACCTGCCTTGGCATATAAACCTCCAATTGCCATGCGCGCGGCACGGCGCTCAAGAATTAAAACCTGTGGCCAGCTGCATGCGCGCTCCAAACCGGAGCGCACATAGCGCCGCCCCCCGCGCCAAGCAAAATGCAGCGCAGGTGTGTGCTTACCAGCGGAAGTGTGCAAACGCCTTGTTGGCTTCTGCCATCTTGTGCGTGTCTTCGCGCTTTTTATATGCGGAACCGGTGGAATTGACTGCATCCATGATCTCATTTGCAAGCCGTTCCTTCATGGTCCGCTCAGAGCGCTGGCGGCTGTAAAGCGTAATCCAGCGCAGGCCCAGCGTCTGACGGCGCTCGGGGCGAACTTCGATGGGCACCTGATAGGTCGCGCCGCCAACACGGCGTGCTTTGACCTCGAGAACAGGCATTACGTTCTCCATCGCGGCTTCAAAAACCTCAAGGGGCTCCTTGCCGGTTTTTTCCCGGATGATCTCAAAGGCGTCGTAAACAATCTTCTGGGCGACACCCTTTTTGCCATCATACATAACACTATTGATAAGCCGTGTTACAAGCTTTGAATTGTAAAGCGGATCGGGCAAAACATCACGCTTTGCGATCTGGCCTCTTCTTGGCACTTCGCTTCCCTCCTTCATAAAAATGATATCATCGGTACTCGAGTGACAAAATTCCCGTGGCGCCAATGAGAGGCATATCTATTGATACACTCTCACTGGTTGCAAGGCGGCAAGCCGCCTGTAGCCTGCAAGAAGATTTGTCTGTTTGGGTTCCTGGCTGCGTGCCGGATTACTTTTTGGCAGCCTTCGGGCGCTTCGCGCCGTACTTGGAGCGTGCCTGCATTCTGCCGGAAACGCCCTGCGTGTCAAGGGTTCCGCGTACGATATGGTAACGCACACCGGGAAGATCCTTCACACGGCCGCCGCGGATGAGGACGACGCTGTGCTCCTGTAGGTTGTGGCCGACGCCGGGGATATAGGATGTGACCTCGAAACCATTCGACAGCCTGACCCTGGCCACTTTGCGAAGCGCAGAGTTCGGCTTTTTCGGCGTGATCGTCTTGACCGCTGTGCAGACGCCACGCTTTTGCGGGGAATCCTTATCGGTCATGATGTTCTTCTTGGAGTTGAGCCCCTTGAGAAGAGCAGGCGCCTTCGCCTTTTTCTCCGACGTCTCCCGTCCATTACGGACAAGTTGGTTAAAGGTTGGCAAGTTACTTTCACCTCCTGATATTAAATCAAGCCTAATCTATCGTGCAGGGCGCGCAACGCGCCCATAGCACCAAAACAATAAGAAAAATAGATTCGCACAATTGAAGATTCTAGCACGCAGAGACAAGCTTTGTCAAGCGCTCAAACGGCTTTCACAGAAAGAAGAATCCGGTAAACGGCAAAAAGTTTTGTTTAAATTGTAAAATTCGCTTTTGATCGGGCTTAGACCGCTTCCCCTTCCACCTCTGCGGGCATCTCCGGCGTTTCCTGCGGGACGGGCACCACCTCTACATCGCTGTAGCACTTCATACCCGTGCCGGAGGGGAGGAGCTTGCCGATGATGACGTTTTCCTTAAGCCCCAGCAACGGATCGCTCTTGCCCTTGATCGCCGCATCGGTCAAGACGCGAGTCGTCTCCTGGAAGGAGGCGGCGGAGAGGAAGGAATCCGTCGCAAGGGAGGCCTTCGTAATACCGAGCAGCACGGGCTGGACGGTTGCCTCTTGCAGCGCTTCACCGGTTTCGGCCGCGCGGGCGCGGACTGCCTCATTCTGCGCGATTAACTCGCTCTTATCAATCGTTGCGCCGGGCAGGAGCGTGGTATCCCCTGCGTCGGCCACGCGGACCTTCTTCATCATCTGGCGGACGATCACTTCAATATGCTTATCGTTAATATCAACACCCTGCATCCGGTAAACGCGCTGTACTTCACGAATGAGGTAGTTGTGCACCGCATCTACACCGCGCACAGCAAGCACATCATGCGGATTCACAGAGCCCTCCGTGATGATCTCGCCCTTTTCGATCGTTTGGCCTTCCTCCACCCGTAGGCGAGAGCCATAGGGGATCAGGTAGCTGCGCTCATCGTGATTCTCCATATCGGTGACGACAACATGTTGCGACTTTTTGATTTCCTGCATGGAAACAACGCCGCCGATTTCGCTAATGATCGCCAGGTGCTTTGGCTTGCGCGCCTCAAACAGCTCCTCAACGCGGGGAAGACCCTGCGTGATATCGGCAGAGGACGTAACGCCGCCGGTGTGGAACGTACGCATTGTCAGCTGTGTGCCGGGCTCACCGATGGACTGAGCGGCAATGATTCCGACTGCCTCACCCACGGTAACCGGATCACCCGTGGCAAGGTTCGCGCCATAGCACTTGATGCATACGCCATGCTTGGACTGACAGGTGAGTAAGGAACGGATTTTGATCTTTGTCACGCCGGAAGCAACGATGCGCTCCGCATCGGACTCCTTCATCATCACATCCTTGCTCATGATAAGCTCGCCGGTCTTTTCGTCGATGAGATCCTCCACCAGGAAGCGGCCGGTCAAACGCTCTGTCAGGCCCTCGATCATCTCGTTGCCATCTTTGATATCATAGATTTCAAGGCCGTCTGTGCAGTGGCAATCCTCTTCGCGGATGATCACATCCTGCGAGACGTCGACCAGACGGCGGGTCAGGTAGCCGGAGTCTGCCGTACGCAGCGCTGTATCAGCCAAGCCTTTCCGAGCGCCGCGGGAGGAGATAAAGTATTCGAGAACGTTAAGGCCCTCGCGGTAGTTCGCGCGAATGGGAACCTCAATCGTGCGGCCCGCCGTGTTGGCAATCAAGCCGCGCATACCGGCAAGCTGCCGCAGCTGACTATCGGAACCACGGGCGCCGGAATCGACCATCATATAGATAGGGTTATAGTGGTCAAGGTTTGCGGTCAGCTCAGAGGATACCTTCTTCGTGCAGTCCTCCCACACCTTGATGACATGGCGGGAGCGCTCCCCATTTGAGATAAAGCCGCGCTGGAAGTTCGCGTTGATCTTATCGACCTTCTCCTCCGCCTCAGCGAGGAATTCCGCCTTCTTCGGCGGGATGGTCGCGTCGCAAACCGCGACAGTGATGCCGCTCTGTGTGGAATATTTATAGCCCTGCGCCTTAATGCGGTCAAGCATCTCGGCGGTCACTGCCGTGCCGTGCACCTTGATGCACTTGTCGATAATCTTGCCGAGCATCTTTTTATTGACCAGGAACTCAACCTCCAGCTTGAAGGCATTTTCCGGATCGCTACGGTCCACAAAGCCCAGATCCTGCGGGATCGGATCGTTAAAGATCACGCGGCCCAGCGTCGTTTCATAAAGCTGTGAACGCAGTTCGCCCTCGACCTCGCGGGTCATACGGATTTTAATCTTAGAATGCAGGCCGATCGCGCCCGCGTCATAGGCCATAATCGCTTCGCTGACATCGCGGAAGCACTTGCCCTCGCCCGGCTCGCCTGGTTTTACCAATGTCAGGTAGTAAGAGCCGAGCACCATATCCTGCGAAGGCACTGTAATCGGCGCCCCATTAGCAGGGTTCAGAATATTATGTGCACAAAGCATCAGGATCTGAGCTTCCAGAACAGCTTCATTACCCAGCGGCAAGTGAACGGCCATCTGGTCACCGTCGAAGTCGGCATTGAATCCGGTACAAGCCAGCGGGTGCAAACGGATAGCCTTTCCTTCGATCAATTTCGGCTGAAAGGCCTGAATACCCAAACGGTGAAGGGTCGGAGCACGGTTCAACAATACCGGATGACCTTTCAATACGTTTTCCAGAATATCCCAAACCACCGGATCACGACGGTCTACGATTTTCTTGGCACTCTTCACGGTCTTCACGATACCCCGTTCGATCAGCTTCCGGATGATAAACGGCATATATAATTCGGCTGCCATATCTTTCGGCAAACCACATTCGTGCATTTTCAGGTCCGGACCCACCACAATAACCGAACGGGCCGAATAGTCGACACGTTTACCGAGCAAGTTCTGACGGAAACGTCCTTGTTTACCTTTCAAACTGTCGGAGAGTGATTTCAACGGGCGGTTATTCTCGATCTTAACGGCATTGGATTTACGTGAATTGTCGAACAATGAATCGACAGCTTCCTGCAACATTCGTTTTTCATTACGCAGGATCACATCCGGCGCCTTAATTTCGATCAACCGTTTCAGACGGTTATTCCGGATAATGACCCGACGGTACAAATCGTTCAGGTCGGAAGTAGCGAAACGTCCTCCGTCCAACGGTACCAACGGACGCAATTCCGGTGGAATTACAGCCAGCACCTTCACGATCATCCATTCGGGTTTATTCACCTCTTTGCTTTCACGGAAAGCTTCTACCACTTGCAGACGTTTCAGCGCTTCGTTTTTACGTTGCTGAGAAGTCTCGGTATTGGCTTTATGACGTAATTCGTAAGACAGATCGTCCAAATTCAGACGTTCCAACAACATCTGAATCGCTTCGGCACCCATCTTAGCGATAAATTTATTCGGATCGTCATCGTCCAGATGCTGATTGTCGGCAGGCAGAGCATCTGCGATGTCCAGGTATTCCTCTTCCGTGAGCATATCCAGCTCAGCGATTCCTTTTTCAGACATAATACCCGGTTGTACCACGATATAACGTTCGTAGTAAATGACAGCATCCAATTTCTTGGAAGGTAATCCTAACAGATATCCGATCTTGTTGGGGAGGGATTTGAAATACCAGATATGAGCCACCGGAACGACCAGCTGGATATGCCCCATCCGTTCACGGCGTACTTTTTTCTCCGTCACTTCCACACCACAACGGTCACAAACGATACCTTTATAACGGATGCGTTTGTATTTACCGCAATGGCACTCGTAATCCTTTACCGGACCGAAAATCCGCTCACAGAACAGACCGTCGCGTTCAGGCTTATAAGTACGGTAGTTGATGGTCTCGGGCTTCAACACCTGTCCGCTGGAGTGTTCCAGAATTTCCTCAGGAGAGGCCAGTCCGATAGCAATTTTTGTAAAGCTCTTGGGCTTGTTGGTATTATTATCTTTTCTAAAAGCCATAATTTTTGAAGTTAAAGGCTAAAAGCTAAAGGCTAAAGGCTTATTACCTATAGCTTTTAGCTTATAGCTTTTTACATTATATCAAGTTCACGCTTAATCCCAGTCCTCTCAGCTCATGCAACAATACGTTGAATGATTCGGGCAGACCCGGGGTAGGCATAGGCTCTCCTTTTACGATATGCTCGTAAGTTTTGGTACGGCCCATTACATCGTCAGACTTCACGGTCAGGATTTCCTGCAGGATATGAGCAGCTCCGAAAGCTTCCAGAGCCCAAACCTCCATCTCACCGAAACGCTGCCCACCGAATTGAGCTTTACCACCCAAAGGCTGTTGTGTAATCAACGAGTACGGTCCGATCGAACGGGCATGCATTTTATCATCTACCATGTGCCCCAGTTTCAGGAAGTAGGTCACTCCTACTGTCGCCGGCTGGTCGAAACGTTCACCGGTACCACCGTCATACAGGTAGGTTGTACCGTAACGAGGCACACCGGCTTTATCGGTATAGGCGTTGATATCGTCCAGGCTTGCACCGTCGAAAATCGGAGTAGCGAATTTCAATCCCAATTCTTTACCGGCCCAGCCCAATACAGCTTCGAAAATCTGTCCCAGGTTCATACGGGAAGGTACACCCAACGGATTCAAACAAATATCCACCGGAGTACCGTCGGCCAGGAACGGCATATCTTCAACCCTTACAACGCGGGATACGATACCTTTATTACCGTGACGTCCTGCCATCTTATCACCGATCTGCAATTTACGTTTTTTCGCTACGTAAACTTTAGCCATTTTGATGATGCCGGAAGGAAGTTCGTCTCCGACAGTAGCATTATATTTTTTACGCTTCATCTGTCCTTCGATCTCCTTGTATTTGATCACAAAGTTGTGCAGCAAATCACGGATCATATCGTTCTTCTGTTTATCTGTCGTCCACTTGTTCGGATTGATTTCCAGATAATTCAGATTTTGCAAGGTTTTCAGCGTAAACTTCACGCCTTTCGGAATAACATCTTCGTTCAGGTAATTCTTCACTCCCTGAGAAGTCTTCCCATTGGTCAGTTCGAACAATTTGTCGATCAGCAAATCGGTTAAATCGCCTACTTTCCGTTCGAATTGTTCGTCGATTTCAGCCAGGATCGTCTTACCTGCAGCTTTCGATTTCCGGTCGCCGATCATCCGCTGGAACAATTTTTTATCGATAATGACACCGCTCAGTGAAGGAGAAGCTTTCAGAGAAGCATCTTTCACATCACCGGCTTTATCACCGAAGATCGCACGCAGCAATTTTTCTTCCGGACTCGGATCGGATTCTCCTTTCGGGGTAATCTTACCGATCAGGATATCTCCCGGTTTCACACGGGCTCCGATGCGGATAATACCGTTTTCATCCAGATCCTTCGTAGCATCTTCACTGACATTGGGGATATCGGCAGTCAACTCTTCCAAACCTCGTTTCGTTTCGCGCACTTCCAGTGAATATTCATCCACATGTACAGAAGTAAATACATCGTTACGAACGATATTTTCAGAGATCACGATAGCATCCTCATAGTTATACCCTTTCCAGGGCATATAAGCCACTTTCAGGTTACGTCCGAGTGCCAGTTCACCTCCTTCCGAAGAATATCCTTCGGTCAGGATTTCCCCTTCCTCTACGCGCTGTCCTTTACGGACTATCGGACGTAAAGTCATGGTCGTACTCTGGTTGGTACGTTTATATTTCGGCAGGACATACTCTTTCGTATCCCCGTCAAAGCTTACAAAACGTTCTTCTTCGGTCTGGTCGTATTTGATCACGATCCGGCGTCCATCCACGAAATCGACAACACCAGGTCCTTCTGCTACGATCTGTGTCCGGGAATCCCGCACCAAAGCGCCTTCCAAACCGGTTCCTACAATCGGAGCCTGCGGCTTGATGATAGGCACAGCCTGACGCATCATGTTAGACCCCATCAAGGCACGGTTGGCATCGTCATGTTCCAGGAACGGAATCAAAGAAGCGGCGATAGAAGCAATCTGATTAGGTGCAACGTCCATCAGATTAACATTCTCGATCTCTTCAACCGGGAAGTCTCCGTCTTTACGGGATTTAGCCCGTTTGTTCACAAAGTGACCTTCGTCGTCGATCTTCGCATTCGCCTGAGCGATTACCAGTCCTTCTTCTTCCTCTGCCGATAAATATTTCACCCCTTCCGGTGACAGATCCACCACTCCGGCCTCCACCTTCCGGTAAGGAGTTTCGATAAATCCTAAATCGTTGATTTTTGCATATACACAAAGTGAAGAAATCAAACCGATATTCGGACCTTCCGGGGTCTCGATCGGACAAAGTCGTCCGTAGTGGGTATAGTGAACGTCACGCACCTCGAATCCGGCACGGTCACGGGAAAGACCGCCAGGTCCTAAGGCCGACATACGACGTTTATGTGTAATCTCAGCCAGCGGGTTCGTCTGGTCCATAAACTGTGACAGCGCATTCGTACCGAAGAAAGAGTTGATCACAGAAGACAGGATCTTGGAATTGATCAGATCTACCGGAGTAAACACCTCATTGTCACGAACGTTCATCCGTTCACGGATTGTACGGGCCATACGGGCCAGCCCGACACCGAATTGATTGTACAACTGTTCGCCTACAGTACGTACACGACGGTTACTCAAGTGGTCAATATCATCTACATCTGTACGGGCATTCAACAGCTTGATCAGATATTTGATAATCTCGATCATATCTTCTTTGGTCAGCACCCGAACAGCCGGATCGGTAGAAAGTCCCAGTTTTTTATTCAACTTGTAACGTCCAACATCTCCCAGGTCGTAGCGCTTGTCAGAGAAGAACAATTTATCGATAACATCACGGGCAGTCGCTTCGTCAGGTGGTTCTGAGCTACGCAGCTGTCTATAGATGTGCATCACTGCTTCTTTTTCCGAGTTACACGGGTCTTTTTGCAGTGTATTGTATATAATGGCATAATCTGCCAGATTTTGCTTTTCTTTATGCAACAGAATCGTCTTTGCACCTGAATCGACGATTGCATCAATATGTTCATTTTCCAGAACAGTTTCCCGGTCCACAATGATTTCGTTTCGTTCGATAGAAACCACCTCACCGGTATCTTCATCCACGAAATCTTCCACCCAGGTCTTCAAAACACGCGCAGCCAACCGACGGCCAACGACTTTTTTCAATCCCGTTTTGGAAACATTTATTTCATCCGCCAGGTCAAATATCTGCAAGATATCCTTATCCGTCTCAAAGCCGATAGCACGTAACAAAGTCGTTACCGGCAATTTTTTCTTCCGGTCGATGTAAGCATACATCACATTGTTGATGTCTGTCGCGAACTCGATCCAGGAACCCTTGAACGGGATAATTCTGGCGGAATAAAGTTTGGTACCATTAGCATGAACGCTCTGTCCGAAAAATACACCCGGTGATCTGTGCAACTGAGATACGATCACACGCTCGGCTCCGTTAATCACAAAGGTGCCTTTGGGCGTCATATACGGAACATTCCCCAGATATACGTCTTCAATCACCGTGTCGAAATCCTCGTGTTCGGGATCCGTACAATACAACTTCAGTTTGGCCTTCAACGGAGCTCCGTAAGTCAATCCTTGCTCCAGACATTCGTCTATCGAATAACGGGGCGGGTCGATGAAGTAGTCCAAAAATTCCAGAACAAAATTGTTCCGGGTGTCGGTGATTGGGAAGTTCTCCTTGAAAACAGTATACAGGCCTTCGTTCTTTCTGTTTTCAGGCGTCGTACCCAATTGAAAAAAGTCCTTGAAAGACTTTAATTGCACTTCAAGAAAATCAGGATATTGCAACTGATTTTTCGTGGAGGCAAAGCTTATTCTTTTGTTTGAAGTATTTGAAGACATCTAATAATTTTTTGGAACCTAAACAATAATAACAACAAAATGGTTTAGAGTCAAAAGTGACTCTAAACCTCGAAACCCATGGAGGGTCTTATGACTTATTTAAGTTCAACTTCAGCTCCTGCTTCTTCCAGTTGAGCTTTCAATTGTGCAGCTTCTTCTTTAGAAACTTTTTCTTTCAAAGGAGCCGGAGCTTTGTCAACTAATTCTTTAGCTTCTTTCAGTCCAAGACCGGTCAGCTCTTTCACTAACTTCACAACAGCCAGTTTAGACTGACCACCTGATTTCA
>OGOE01001787.1_pt1 | contig 11859 bp, 8 predicted proteins | sample 1552611 | NCBI WGS metagenome assembly OGOE01 (sample SAMEA2580129, study PRJEB22360) | human gut metagenome | biome: human gut; feature: human-associated habitat; material: faeces | place: Denmark | collected 2008/2010
CTGCTGCGAGAAGCAGGCGCAGGAAAACGCCCACTGAACCATAAAATTTGCACGGAACCTCTTGCCCGGAGCGTATAAACAGGGTATACTATAGAGAAGGCTCTTTTCAGAAAGTGCAAATAGATTTTCGCCGCACAGGGCGCTTCGGCCCGGCGGAGAAGGATGGTTTGATTGGAATACATTAGTTTTGAACATAATAACATTGCCGCTGAGCTGGTAAAGCAGTTCTATGATACGCCGCCGCTGGCCTTTGTGCACAGCTATGGCTGTCAGCAGAACGTGAACGACGGCGAGCGGATCAAGGGTGTGCTGATGGACATCGGCTATGGCCTGTGCGATAAGCCCGAGGATGCAGACCTGATCCTCTTCAACACCTGCGCCGTGCGTGAGCATGCTGAGCAGCGTGTGTTCGGCAACGTAGGTGCCCTGAAGGGACTCAAGGAAAAAAAGCATGATCTCATCATCGGCCTGTGCGGATGCATGGCCAACCAGAAGCACGTGGTAGAAAAGCTGCGCCAGAGCTATCCTTACGTTGACCTGGTGTTTGGCGTGGACGGCATCGACACCCTGCCGCAGCTCATTGCCCAGAAGCTGCAGAAGCATAAGCGTGTGCTGGTGGAGCCCGCCCAGCGCCCGGTCATCGTGGAGAATATCCCCATCCGGCGTGAGAGCGAGTTCCGCGCATGGCTGCCCATCATGTACGGCTGCGACAACTTCTGCACCTACTGCATCGTGCCTTATGTGCGCGGCCGCGAGAAGAGCCGCAAGCCCGGTGATATCCTTGCTGAATTCCGCGGTCTTGTGGAGGCAGGCTATAAGGAGATCACATTGCTGGGACAGAACGTCAACAGCTACGGCAAGGGTCTGGAAGAAAAGGTGGACTTTTCTGATCTGCTCAACCTGCTGTGCACGGTGCCCGGCGATTATCACATCCGCTTTATGACCAGCCACCCCAAGGATGCCAGCCACAAGCTGATCGACACCATTGCCGCCCAGCCGAAGCTGTGCAAGCACCTGCACCTGCCGGTGCAGTGCGGCTCCGATGAACTGCTGAAGAAGATGAACCGCCACTACACGGTGGAGCAGTACATGGAGCTGATCGAATACGCTCGCAAAACGGTGCCCGGCATCACCTTTTCCAGTGACATCATCGTTGGCTTCCCCGGCGAGACCGAAGCGGACTTTGTAAAGACGCTGGAACTGGTGCAGAAGGTGGGCTATATGCAGCTGTTCACCTTTATCTATTCCAAGCGCACCGGCACCAAGGCTGCCGAAATGCCGGACCCCACCCCCCGTAAGGAAAAGACCGACCGCATGACCCGCCTGCTCAAGGTGCAGGACGAGATCGCCATGGCGCTGGTCAAGGCGCAGGTTGGTCAGACTGTGAAGGTACTGGTAGAGGGCTTTGGCCGCAATGAGGGCACCCTCTCCGGCCGTCTGGACAACAACCTGACGGTGGAGTTCACGGCAGACGCTTCCCTGATGGGCAGCTATGCCAACGTACATCTCACGGGCGCACGGGCGACTGTGCTGCTGGGTGAGCTTGCCTGAGTGATTCCGGGGCAGTGCCCCTGAACGTATAAAATAAGAAGGAGACCATTCAAATGGATTGCATTGATCTTTTCAAGCGCGCAGCCGTTGCGCTGCAGACCGATAGCCGCTACCTCGTTCTGGATCAGACCCGCAAGGCAAACGATAAGGACGAAGAGCTGCAGAACCTGATCGGCGAGTTCAACCTCGCCCGCATGGATCTGAACAATGAGATCGGCAAGAGCGAGCGCAACGATGCCCGCATCGCCGAACTGAACGAAAAGGTGAACAGCCTGTACGGCCAGATCATGGGCAACGAGGGCATGGTGGCTTACAACGAGGCCAAGCGTGACTGCGAGAACCTCGTGAACTATATCGATGCCATCATCAACACTGCCATGAATGGCGGCGACCCCATGACGGTACAGGAGCCTTCTGCTTCCTGCACCGGCAGCTGCTCCACCTGCGGCGGCTGCCACTAAAACCGGCAAAAACAAAACGCGGCTGTGCAAAACAGACCGCGTTTTGTTTGCAAAAGCGGTTACAAGCCGCAAACTTGTGCACAGAACCATAGAACGGGAGAGAGGGTAAACCATGGCAGAGCTGTCGCCCATGATGCAGCAATATCTTGAGATCAAAAAACAACATAAGGACGAAATTCTGTTTTACCGCATCGGCGATTTTTATGAGATGTTCTTTGACGATGCCCTGACGGCATCCAAGGAACTGGATCTGACCCTGACCGGCAAGCAGTGCGGCATGGAAGAGCGGGCACCCATGTGCGGCGTGCCCTTCCACAGCTACGAGGGCTATGTGGCGCGGCTGATCGCCAAGGGCTACAAAGTAGCCATCTGTGAGCAGGTGGAAGACCCGGCCAAGGCCAAGGGCCTTGTCAAGCGGGACATCATCCGCGTGGTCACACCCGGCACGGTCATTGAGAGCAGTATGCTGCAGGATGACCGCAATAACTATATTGCCAGTATCTTCCTCAAAGGAAAGAAAGCAGGTTTGTGCTTTGCGGATGTCTCTACCGGTACGGCCCATATCACAGAGCTGAATGCAGACAAGATCGCCCTGGCGGTCATTACGGAGCTGTGCCGCTACCATCCCAGCGAAGTACTGATGAATCCGGGTCTGCTGGACTGCCGCGAGGTGACGGCGTACATCAAAAAGAATATGACTTGTTCGGTGGAGCTGATCGAAGAGGAGCGCTATGCACCGGGCCTTGTGACGGCATCGCTGGAAAACCAGTTTGGCCGCGACTGGGCGCAGACCACCGGCATTGCAGCGGACGGCCTTGTGCGCTTTGCCATGGCGGCACTGCTGGAATATCTGCACGATACCCAGATCAAGGGCGTGGAACGTCTGAAAACGGTCATAACCTATAATAAGGCCCAGTTCATGCGTCTTTCGCCCGTGACCCGCGCCAATCTGGAGCTGACCGAGACGCTGCGCGGCCGCGAAAAGCGGGGCACGCTGCTCTGGGTGCTGGATAAGACCAGTACATCTATGGGCAAGCGTATGCTGCGCAGCTGGATCGAGCAGCCGCTTATTTCCAGTGCACTCATCAACCACCGCCTGAACGCTGTGGAGAGCCTTGTCAAGCAGACCATGGCCCGCGGCGACCTGACCGAAGAGCTGGGTTACATTGCGGATATGGAACGCCTGATGACCCGCACGGTTTACGGCTCTGCCACACCCAAGGAGATCTATACGCTGGCCCAGACCTGCGACCGGCTGCCCGGCCTGCGCAGGCTGGCTGAGGCCTGCGGCTGCCCGGAGCTTGCTGAACTGGCAGTACAGATCGATCCGTTGGAGGACATCAAGGCCCGTATTTATGCGGCGGTGGACCCGGAAGCACCCTCTACCCTCAAGGATGGCGGTGTCATTGCCAAAGGCTACCATGCCGAGGTGGACGAGCTGCGTTCCATCCGCGACAATACCAAGGGCGTTCTGGCGCAGCTGGAAGCCCGCCTGCGGCAGGAGACCGGCATCCCCAAGCTGAAGATCGGCTATAACCATGTGTTTGGCTACTTCATCGAGGTAAGCAACTCCTATAAGAGCATGGTGCCGGAGACCTACATCCGCAAGCAGACCCTGACTTCCGGCGAACGCTACATCACGCAGGAACTGAAAGAGCTGGAAAGCAAGATCTTAGGTGCCCACGAACGGCTCATCACGCTGGAGCACCGCCTGTTCAGCGAACTGCTGGAAAGCATCAGCGCTCAGCTGGACCGCATCCAGCGCACGGCCAATGCGGTGGCCCAGCTGGATGTGCTCACGGCGCTGGCGCAGGTGGCAGCGGAAAACAACTACTGCCGTCCCATCGTGGACGACAGTGACGAGCTGACCATCACCGAGGGCCGTCACCCTGTGGTGGAGCAGATGCTGAAAGGCAGCCTGTTTGTGCCCAATGATACCACCCTGAACTGTGGTGCAGACCGCTGCCTGATCATCACCGGCCCCAACATGGCAGGTAAATCCACGTACATGCGCCAGAATGCACTGATCGCGCTGATGGCGCAGATCGGCTCCTTTGTACCGGCTTCCAGCTGCCATGTGGGTGTGGTGGATGCCATTTTCACTCGCATCGGTGCGTCGGACGACCTGTCTGCCGGTCAGTCCACCTTTATGGTGGAGATGACCGAGGTAGCGGAGATCCTGAAAAATGCCACCGCCAAAAGCCTTGTGGTGCTGGACGAGATCGGCCGCGGCACTTCCACCTTTGACGGTATGAGCATTGCCCGCGCCGTAGTGGAGCACATTGCAGACCCCGCCAAGGGCCTTGGCTGCAAGACTCTGTTTGCCACCCACTACCACGAGCTGACCGAGCTGGAAGGCGGCGTGGACGGCGTAAAAAACTACAATATTGCAGTAAAAAAACGCGGCGAGGACATCACCTTCCTGCGCCGCATTGTGCGCGGCCCGGCGGATGACAGCTACGGCATCGAGGTGGCAAAGCTGGCAGGCCTGCCCGGCAGTGTGACCCGCCGCGCCCATGAGGTGCTGCGCGCGCTGGAAGCAACTGCACCTAAAAATAAAGTAGAGCAGATGGATTTTGATGCCCTGCAGGAGTATAACTCTCCGGCTGTGCCCAGCGAGATGATGGACAAGCTGGAAGCTCTGGATGTGGAAACACTCACCCCCATTGAGGCGTTGAACTTCCTCTACGAGCTGAAAAAGACCCTGAAGGGCAGCCTGAACAGATGAAACTGCTCTACCTGACCCAGACCATACAAGGAGGGAAAACACCATGGCAGTGATCCATGTTCTGGATAAGCACACAGCCGAGCTGATCGCAGCCGGTGAGGTGGTCGAGCGTCCGGCATCCGTTGTTAAGGAGCTGCTGGAAAACTCCATTGATGCCGGTGCCACGCAGGTGACCGTCAGCATTGAATCCGGCGGTGTCAAGCTGATCGAGATCAGCGATAACGGCACCGGCATCGAGGCAGAATATATCTCCACGGCGTTTATCCGCCACGCCACCAGCAAAATTGAAACACCGGACGATCTGACCAACATCCATACGCTTGGCTTCCGCGGTGAAGCACTGGCATCCATTGCCAGCGTGGCCCGTGTAGAGCTGACCACCCGAACCGAGGTGGACGAGTTTGCCACGGTCTACCGCATTGAGGGCGGGGAAGAGGTCTCCCGTGAGCCGGGTGCCAGAGCTGTGGGCACCACCATCCGGGTAAAGGATCTGTTTTACAACACGCCTGCCCGCATGAAGTTCCTCAAAAAGGACTCCTCCGAGGGCACCTTTGTGTCGGATACAGTTACCCATGTAGCGCTCAGCCACCCGGAAGTCAGCGTCAAGTTCATCCGTGAGGGCAAGCTGCAGTATGTCACGCCCGGCGACGGCCAGCTGCGCGGTGCAGCCTATGCGGTGCTGGGCCGGGAGTTCAGCCGGGACCTCATTGAGCTGAAAAATCAGGAGGGCGTGTACCGCATCACCGGTCTGATTACCCCGCCCAAAAGCTGCCGCGCCAGCCGAAGTATGCAGCATTTTTACATCAATGGCCGCTATGTGCGCAACCGCACCATGATGGCCGGTATGGAGATGGCGTTCAAGGGTACCATGATGCAGGGCAAGTTCCCGGGCGGCATTCTGCTGCTGGAAATGCCGGCCGACCTTGTGGATGTCAATGTGCATCCGGCCAAGATCGAAGCCCGCTTTGCCCGCGAAAATGATGTTTTTGATGTGGTGTATCATGCTGTCAAGCTGGCATTGGCTCAGCCCGGCACCGGTGAACGGCTTTTTACCTTTGAAGCAGACAAAGAAGAAGAAAAAACTGAAAATTCAAAAAAAGACGCTGATATAATCAAAAATGATGTAAAGAATAATAACTTTACAGGTCTTTCTGCGATCATTCGGGGGCAGGCAGACCCGGGCGTTCTGCCACAGCAGCACTGGGAACCGGCAAAACCCGCCGCAGCACCGCAGCAGCCTGCCCCGTCTGCTGCAATGCAAATACCGACAGCACCCAGTGTGCCGCGCTGGAAAGGCAGTGCTCAGAACGAGGATATGCTGGATCCGTTCGTGACCCTTCACAGCCCGAAGCTGGAAACGACAAAGGCACCAGAGCCGTTCCGTGCGGCGGCAAGTGAAACGCAGCTGGATGTGGAACCGGAATTTGGTGAGACAAAACTGCATTCGCCTCAGGACCATATGGCAGCGTGGAACCCTGCGCAGGAAGCACCAAAGGAAGAACCTGAGAGTGCACCCTGTGCAGAAACAGAACCGGATGCGCCGGAAGCGGCAGAACAGGAAACTGTACTGGCCGAGCCGGAGCAGATGAACTTTGATCCGACGGCGGATCAGCCGGAACCGCTGCGCTATGTGGGCGAGGTGTTCAGAACATATATCCTTGCAGAACGCGGCGACGAGCTGTGCCTGATCGATAAACACGCTGCCCACGAGCGCCAGCTGTACGAAAAACTGGCCGCGAACTATGGCAATGTGCCCAGCCAGATGCTGCTGGAGCCTGCTGCCATCGACCTTGCTGCGGAGGAAAAGCAGGCCCTGCTGGATAACATTCCTCTGCTGGAAAATGCGGGCCTTGAGATCGCGGACTTTGGCGGCAATACCGTGGTGCTGCGCGCGGTGCCCGCAGATGTGGAGCCGCAGAATGCGGAAAGTCTGCTGGTGGAGATCGCAAATAAGCTGCTCAAGGGCGGCCATGATGCGCTGAACGAGCACACCGAGTGGGTGCTGCATTCTATCTCCTGCCGTGCAGCCATCAAGGCGGGGGACAAGTCCTCGCCGCAGGAACTGCTGGCGCTGGCCGAAAAGATCCTTTCCGGCGAGGTGCCGCCGTTCTGCCCGCATGGCCGCCCCTGCGTACTCAAATTGACCCGGAAGGAGCTGGAAAAGCAGTTTGGACGCATCGTATAAACATCCCGTGGTGGCCGTCGTCGGCCCTACCGCAACCGGAAAGACGGCGTTGGGCGTAGAGCTTGCAAAACATTTTTCCGGCGAGGTCATCAGCTGTGATTCCATGCAGATCTATAAAGGTCTGGACATAGGCACGGCAAAGGTGACACCGGAGGAGACCTGCGGTATCCCGCATCACGGCGTGGATATCCTTACGCCGGACAAGGCTTTCAGCGTGGCAGACTTTACCGCCATGGCCGGAAAGCTGGAAGAAGAGATCTCTGCCCGGAAGAAGCTGCCCATCCTTGTGGGCGGCACAGGGCTGTATGTTCAGAGCTTTCTGTATGGGGTGCGCTTTACAGAGGAAAAAGCACCTGCCGGTCTGCGGGAGCAGCTGGCGGCGGAACTGGCTGCAAAGGGCGGTGCTGCCATGTACGAAGAACTGAAGCAGGCCGACCCGGAAGCTGCTGCGGCTATCCACCCGAACAATCAGGTGCGGGTGCTGCGCGCACTCGAGCATTACCGTGCCACTGGCAAAAAGCTGAGCGAACAGAAGGCGGAGTCTCTCCCACCGGAGCGGCCCTACCGCAGCCTGATCCTCGGTCTGGATTTCCCAGAGCGCGCGGTACTTTACCGCCGCATTGACCTGCGTGTGGACAAAATGCTGGAAGCAGGCCTTATAAAGGAAGCGGAGCATGTCTGGCAGAACCGGGAAAGCTTCCGCACGGCAGCGCAGGCCATCGGATACAAGGAGTTCTTTCCGTATTTTGAGCAGACGGCTCCACTGGAAGCCTGCACGGAAAAGCTCAAGCAGGCGTCCCGCAACTATGCCAAGCGCCAGCTGACCTGGTTCCGCCATATGGACGGTGTGGTCTGGCTGGATGCCGGTGCACCGGATGCAGTGCAGACTGCCATCCGCAAAACTAGCGAATTTTTAGCGAAAGGATGATCGATATGCCGGATGAGACCCAGAAGGAACGCCATGCGCCGCATGTGCTTACCACTCTGGCAGGCGTGCTGATCGCGTTTCTGCTGCTGGCAGCAATTTATGTGGTGTATCAGGCCGCACATATCCTGTTCCCGCAGAATGTTTATGAGACTGCGCTGCCTGCGGTCATTTCGGATACGGTGGAAGCCGACGGAGTTCTGCTGTTCGACGAAAGCTATGTGGCAGGCAGCGGAAACCTTGGATATCTTGCTGCCGACGGCGAGCGCGTTTCAGCGGGCACCGCAGTGGCAGAGGTGTACAGCAACGCTTCGCAGGCTTCGCTGCGCCTGCAGCTGAACCAGCTGAATGATCAGATCGACCTGCTGCAGAAATCGCAGAACACTTCTGCGCTGCAGCTGGATACCCTTTTAAAAGAACGTTCTTCTGCGCTGTATGACCTGCTGGATACGCTGGACGACAGCGATTATGAAGCGGTGGATGATGATGCCAATGCCTACCTGCTGGCCCAGAACAAGCTCTGGGTGGTAACGGGCGAAGCTGCAAACTTTACCGATCAGATCACTGCGCTGGTCCAGCAGTCCCAGAGCGTGCAGGCGCAGCTGGGCAGCCCGGCGCAGATCACTGCACCGCAGACCGGCTATTTTGTGCGCTCTTCCAGCAGCGGACGGCTCAATGCCAGTGCCGATGATATCCTTGCACTGAACGCACAGGAGCTGCAGGGCTATCTGCAGTCCGACCCAGTGCTGGCACTGGACGGCTGCGCCGGTAAGATCGTGGCAGGGTTCACATGGCGCTATGTGGGCGTGTGCACTGCAAAGCAGGGCGAAAAGCTGCTGGGTCAGAACGGCAAGCCGCTGAGCACAGCGGTGGAGATCAGCTTCCCGGGTCAGGTGGAGAACAGCCTCAAGGCCACCGTCACCGAGGTGGAGATCGATCAGGACAGCGGCCTTGCCCGCTTTGTGCTTGCCTGCAACTCCATCAACGGCGATGTGCTTTGCCTGAACCGGGCTGCAGCACGCATCTCGGTAGGAGAGCGCAGCGGCCTGCGGGTGCCTGCTGCGGCTGTGCACTATTTAAAAGAGGATGGCACCGAGGCACAAACGCAGGGCGAAAACTACATTCCCGGTGTGTACGTGAAACTTGGCAACATTGCCCGCTTCTGCCCGATCGACCCGGTGGACGCAGACCATCCCCTCATCACAGACGGCGATTACATCCTTGTTCTGCCCGAAGGGACCGAGGGCTCGGTCAGCAAGGTGAGGCTTTATGACGAAATAATCGTTTCCGGACAAAATTTGTATGATGGAAAGCTTTTGTAGTTATTGACATCTGAGGCAAAAAATCCGATAATAGATAAAGCTATTATTTGCATCTATTTGCAAAGAACGCCAGGCAGCGCCATGCTGCCCGAATGAAAGGAGCAGATTGTATGTCTTTGCTTGACAGCATTAAGAAAGGTCTGTTTGACCAGGAAGACGATTACGAGGATCAGTACATTGACGATGGCCCCCAGATGGTAAACAATAACAATGGCATCGGCCTTGGTGCTGACGACGAAAATGAAGAGCCTGTTGAGGGTGCCAAGAAGAACGGAAAGGTGGTCAACATCAATGCCACCACTCAGCTCAAGGTCGTTCTGGTCAAGCCTGAGCGTTTTGAGGATGCCAGTACCATTGCTGACCACCTGAACAACAAGCGCACCGTGGTGCTCAATCTGGAGTCCACCAACAAGGAAGTGTCCCGCCGTCTGGTGGACTTCCTGTCCGGTGTTGCATATGCAAACAATGGCCAGATCAAGCGCGTGGCCAACAGCACCTTCATCATCACTCCGTACAACGTGGATATCATGGGTGATCTGCTGGACGAGCTGGAGAACAATGGCGCGTTCTATTGATCCGCAGCCCAAGGCGGCACGCGGGTTCATCCCTGCGCGTACCGATGAAGAACGCTATCTCATGCGCCATATCGAGGACTTGGCCCACACGGCCTTTTCCCGGGACATTGCGCGGTATTCGGCTTTCCTGAGTGACCGCGAGCAGGACTTGGCCCGCGCGGCACTGGGCCGTGCCGGTGTGCAGGAGGGCTTCCGGTTTGAGGGCGGCTGGCTGAATGCGGAGCGCAGGGTGCTCTGTATCGAGCCGGAGTACAGCTGCGGCGAAGCACCCATCTGCTGTGTGCGGCTGCAATGCCGTGCACAGGCGGGGGCTGCGCTGCCCGCCCACAAGGATTACATGGGCAGTCTGATGGGCCTTGAGCTGCGGCGCGAGGCGCTGGGAGATATCGTTCTGCCGGAGGATCAGCTGGGCACAGCTTATGTGTTTGCACTGGAACCGGCAGCACAGCTGATCTGCCGGGAACTGTTTCAGGCTGGACACACGGAGCTGACCACGGAACTGCTGACGCTGGACGAGGTGCCGCAGTTTCCGCAGGCGGAGCGTGAGATGCACAGTGCAACGGTATCGTCCCTGCGGCTGGACGCTGTGCTGGCAGCTATGCTGCACTGCAGCCGAGGACAGGCTTCGGAACTGATCGAGGCGGGCAGGGTGGAGATCAACCACCTGCCGGCGGATAAACCTCATGCGCAGGTATATGAGGGCGATGTGTTCACGGTGCGCGGCAAGGGCCGCTTCAACCTGACTGCACTGCCCGGCAAAAGCAGAAAAGATCGGTCAATCATCGAATTTTTTCAATATTAAAAGCAACGGGAGGAAATGACTATGCTGACTCCGCAGGATGTCCGTTCTGTGCAATTTGAGAAAAACCTCCGCGGCTACCGCACAGAGGACGTAGACCGTTTTCTGGATAAGGTGGAAGAACAGCTGCGGGAAGACGATGCGCAGGCGGAACAGCTTCGCAAGCAGATTGCGGACCTGACTGCTGAAAACCAGAAGCTGCACGATGAACTGAAGAGCTTTGAGGCAGATGGTGAAATGCTCAAGAGCGCGCTGATCAATGCACAGCGCATGGGCGAAAATGTCATCCGCGAAGCAAACCAGAAAGCAGAAGAGATCATCCATCGTGCAAATCTGCGCGGTGATGATATCATCCGCGATGCCAACGAACTGCTGCAGAAGGCAAACGACCGTGCAGACGAGATCGAGAACGAAGCAAACGAGAAGCGCCTTGCAGAGGAGCGCGAGTATGACCGCGTGCGTCTGGAAGTGACCCGCTTCAAGTCTGATGTGCTCAACCTGTACCGCAGCCATGTGGAGTCGCTGAGCCGTCTGCCGGAGTTCCAGAAGGAAACGGCTGCACAGGATGCCAAACAGGCAGAGCCTGCTGCAGAGGAAAGTGAGCCTGCCGCTGCAGCCCAGCCGCAGGCAGCGGACGTGCAGGAGCCGGAAGCAGAGCCTGCAGAGCCTGCACAGGAAGATGCAGAACCTGCTGCCGTTGTTGAAAATGACGACGACAAGGCAGCTGACAGCAGCGAGGATTTCTGGGCAAAGGATGAGAGCCAGCTCAAGCTGGACCCGCCGCCCGCGCCTCCTGCTGATTTTAAGCCGGACGAGCCGGACTACGATGCTTTTCAGGGTGTCAAGTTCAGCGAGTAAGGCAACCCCATAAGGAAATATAGAGGAGAGTGTAAACCATTGGCTAAGAACAAATCGCAGTACGATAGTACTCTGAACCTGCCCAAGACCCTGTTTGAAATGCGTGCCGGCCTGCCCAAGAAGGAGCCGGTCATGCTGAAGGATTGGGACGACAACGACCTGTACAATCAGCTCATGAAGCACAACGAGGGCAAGCCGCAGTTCATCCTGCACGACGGCCCTCCGTACGCAAACGGTAATATCCACATGGGTACTGCCCTGAACAAGATCATCAAGGATATCATTATCCGCGATAAGAACATGGAGGGTTTCCAGGCTCCCTATGTGCCCGGCTTTGATACCCACGGCCTGCCCATCGAGCTGAAGGCTCTGTCCTCCGTCGGTGATAAGAAGAAGGACATTTCCAAGCTGGAACTGCGCCAGATCTGCGAAAAGTTTGCTACCGAGCACATCGA
>OGOE01001789.1_pt1 | contig 11826 bp, 8 predicted proteins | sample 1552611 | NCBI WGS metagenome assembly OGOE01 (sample SAMEA2580129, study PRJEB22360) | human gut metagenome | biome: human gut; feature: human-associated habitat; material: faeces | place: Denmark | collected 2008/2010
ACACATAAAAGCAGAACCGCCGCGCACAGCGCATCAAAGCTTTCCTCGGTCATAACATCAGGTACAACCTTGTCGACAAAGCTCTGCATTACCATCAATGCAATTACGCCGAACAGTACAAGCACCGTACCGCCGGCGATAAAAGCGGGCAATTTATTTCTGAATGCCTTTATCTGCTCTACGCTGTAAAACGGCTTGATATTGGGATTTTCCTTGACATAGTTGTCGTGTCGTATGCCGCTTACTATAAATATCGCCGTGCCAACTGTCACAAACAGCATGAATATCGCCGCAGCTATGGTTTCATCAAGTCCCAGAACTACCGTAAAAAGCAGTGTGGTAACACCTGCAAGCACAGTTGCGGTACCAAGACAGATAGCCCTTGTAAAGCTGTTCATTTCCTTATCATATCCTGCGGCATCTTCCGTAAAGTTTTCTTCTGCACTGCCCTTGATCAGTTCGTCAAGCGTGCAACCGAAGTAATCGCTCAGTGTGATAAGCTTATCAGTTTCGGGAAACGCAGTGTCAGATTCCCACTTTGACACAGTCTGACGTGACACGTTCATAAACTCTGCCAGATCCTCCTGCGTCATATTTTTTTGCTTTCTGTAAAACTGAATATTTGTTCCTAAGCTCATATATACATATCCTTTCCGACAGCTTTTCTGTCTGTCGTCATATTAGCATAATCAGCGTATAAGGTCTATAAACTTCATGTTGCTTTTGAATATTTTCATGTAAATTTGCGGTTGCATTGGCTTCATAGAGCCGTTTTCGGCTTGTTTCACTTTGCGCTCAAGATACAGCAAACGGCAGAAAGCATACACCCTCTGCCGTAAGATTATTTTGTAAATTTTAAGCAATCAGTCTATCGGGTCACCTTTAAGCTCTTCTTCGGTAAGCTTGATTGTTGACTTGTCGGGGGCTTCGACATTCATAAACTTTCCCACAAACGTGGATAATATAAGTCCTGCGATTATCGGAAGATAGAACGTTAAGAATCTCCATATAAATGTTGAGATACCGACATATTTCGTGCCGTCCGAGCCGATGAATATATTACTGAAGAACAGCGTATAGCTTCCCTCCGCCGCACCGAGCGCACCCGGCAGGGGCATAAAACCCGAAATCATCAGAACGAATGCCTGACAGGAAATAATCGTCAGATAATCCGTACCCGAAAGTCCGAAGCCGAGATAAATTACATATGAGATTGAGAAGTAAGCCGTGAGCTGAATTACATTATAAATGATAAGTCTTATGATAAGCCACGGTTTTTTCTTGATGAACACGAAATTATCATGATATTCGTCTACAATTTCTTCTACGGATCTGATTTTCTTTATCTTGTCTTCCTCGCTCTTTATAAAGCGGAACTTGAAAATGTGTATCTTTGCAAGCAGTTTTACAGCCCATACAGCCATCTTCTTTACGGGCTTCTTGAAAAACGCCAGCATAAAAAGCAGTATTATTACGATAGTATTTATAATAAATCCAAGAATTACAAGCGCCATAAGCGGTGCGTAGTCGGTAGAAAAATTATTGAAACGGGCTATAAGCACCACAGCGGAATAGCCTGTCAGCACAAACTGATACATTATGAATTTGCTCAGCAGAGATGTCATTGCGTGTGACATAGGAACGCCGAACTTCGTGAAGTAATACACCTGCATAGGCTGACCGCCCGTTGACGACGGAGTGATACAGTTGAAATACTGACCGAGCAGTGTCGTCATAAATGTTCTGCTGAACTTTGCCTTAGGGTATGTAGCCCTCAGCGCCGCATGAACGCCGAGCGCCTCCAGCAGCCAGTATACTATCATAAGACCCATCGCTATTAACAGGAATCCGACATTTATCTTCTGAATTGAATTGACAAGATTATCAAATCCGTCCACAAAATACACATAGAAGATCATGAATACGAATGCAATTGCACAAATAATAAGATTCAGCTTATTCGATTTTTTCTTTTTCATTAAGCCTCCCGGATTTGAATAAAGACATTTTTCAGTCTTTACACATTTAACCCAATTTTACAATAACATTATAATTATATCTCATAATGCAGTTTTTGTCAACGAGAAAAAGGTCGATATATGCCGTATAAGCCGCAAGGCCGCTCAAACCGCAGAAAATCGGGTATTTAAAGAGTTTTTGCCGTAACGGGTCGATTTTTATCATTACTTTAAGTAATGACGCTATTCAATATATAAATATCGAAAACGCTTGAATTTTTTCCGCCAATCTGCTATACTTATGTGTGGCGATCTGAAGCGTCTGTATTTTTACAGATGCTCCCATATATAACGAAAGGAAAGGTTTTTTCAATGTATAAAATACTCAAAAGACGTCAGCTCAACGAAAACGTTGTACTGATGGAGGTAGACGCTCCCTTCATTGCGAAGAAGGCGTTGGCAGGTCAGTTCATCATTCTGCGTGTTGACGAAAAGGGCGAGAGAATACCTCTTACCATTTCAGACTATGACAGAGAAAAGGGTACTATTACCATCATATTCCAGATAGTTGGTCAGACTACTATGCTTTTATCACAGCTCAAGGAGGGCGATGCACTGCTCGACTTTGTAGGTCCTCTCGGCAAGGCAACAGACTTTGAGGGTGCAAAGAAGGTATGTGTTATCGGCGGCGGCGTAGGTAACGCTATCGCTTATCCTTCTGCAAAGCAGTTATTCAACGAGGGTGTTGAGGTCGATGTTATCGCCGGCTTCAGAAACAAGGATATAGTTATCCTTGAGGACGAATTCAAGAAGGCAAGCACAAACTTCTATATCACGACAGATGACGGCTCATACGGCGAAAAGGGCTTTGTTACAAACAAGCTCCAGAGCCTTATTGACGCAGGCAACAAGTACGATCTCGTTGTTGCGATAGGTCCTGTGCCTATGATGAAGTTTGTCTGTGAGGTTACCCGTCCTTACGGCATTAAGACGCTTGTATCACTCAATCCTATTATGATCGACGGTACAGGTATGTGCGGCGGCTGCCGTGTAAATGTCGGCGGAAAAATCAAGTTTGCGTGTGTTGACGGCCCTGACTTTGACGGTCATTTAGTAAACTTTGACGAGCTGATGAAGCGTAACTCGACATACAAGGAAAAAGAAGCTCACGACAGAGAACACTGCAGACTTTACAAGGCTGAGCAGTAAGGAAAGGACGATAAGAAAATGCCTAATATGTCATTAACTAAGGTTCCTATGCCCGAACAGGACCCTAACGTAAGAAACAAGAACTTCCTCGAAGTTGCAATGGGATATACAGAAGAAATGGCAATGGAAGAAGCATCACGTTGCCTTAACTGTAAGAACAAGCCCTGCGTAAGCGGTTGCCCCGTTAACGTAAGAATACCCGAATTTGTAGCGAAGGTTGCAGAGGGCAAGTTTGAAGAAGCGTACGAGATAATCACAAGCACAAACAGCCTCCCCGCAATCAGCGGCCGTGTTTGTCCTCAGGAAAATCAGTGCGAGGGCAAGTGCGTAAGAGGTATCAAGGGCGAGAGCGTTTCGATCGGACGTCTTGAGCGTTTCTGTGCAGACTATCACATGAAGCACAGCGATGCAAAGGCTGTTAAGCCCCAGTCGAACGGCAAGAAGGTTGCAGTTGTAGGTGCAGGCCCTTCAGGTCTTACCTGTGCAGGCGACCTTGCAAAGAAGGGTTACGAAGTAACAGTATTTGAAGCATTCCATACAGCAGGTGGTGTTCTGGTTTACGGTATCCCCGAATTCAGACTTCCCAAGGCTATAGTTAAGAAGGAAGTAGAAAATCTTCAGGATCTCGGTGTTGAAGTAAAGACAAATATGGTCATCGGCCGTGTTCTGTCTGTTGATGAGCTGTTCGAGATGGGCTACAAGGCTATCTTCATCGGCTCGGGTGCAGGTCTTCCCTCATTCATGGGTATCGAGGGCGAGGATCTCATCGGTGTTTACTCAGCTAACGAGTACCTCACAAGAACAAATCTTATGAAGGCTTATCTTGAAGATTATGATACGCCTATCATCAAGAGCAAGTCGGTAGCGGTTGTCGGCGGCGGTAACGTTGCTATGGACGCTGCAAGATGCGCAAAGCGTCTTGGCGCTGAAAATGTATACATAGTATACCGCAGAGGCATGGAAGAAATGCCTGCCCGTAAGGAAGAAGTACATCACGCTATGGAAGAGGGCATCATCTTCAAGAACCTCAACAACCCTGTCAAGATACTCGGTGATGAGAACGGCAGAGTAAGAGCTATGGAGTGCATTGAGATGGAACTCGGCGAGCCTGACGCAAGCGGCAGACGTAAGCCTATCGCTAAGGAAGGAAGCAACTTTGAACTTCCCGTTGACACGGTCATCATGTCAATCGGTACATCTCCCAACCCCCTTATCAGAAGCACAACTCCCGGTCTTGACACCAACAAGAGAGGTTGTCTTGTTGTTAACGAAGACACAATGCAGACGACCCGTGAGGGTGTTTATGCCGGCGGTGACGCAGTTACAGGTGCGGCTACGGTAATACTCGCTATGGGTGCAGGTAAGCAGGCGGCTCAGAGCATTGACGAATATCTTAGCAAGAACTGAGCGACATAAAATTAAATGCAGAAAAGGCTGACGTGATTATGCGTCAGCCTTTATTTATATCAAGTACAACGACTGTATAAATCATACGATATTAACTTATAACTCTTTTTTGCGTCACAGTACCGCAAATAATTCGCCAGATAACAAATTGTGCATATTAAAGCCGTTGAAATGCACATTTCCCCCATTTGCAGGCATAAATTTGAGCTTACATTTCCGCTTTTATTTAAGTTGATAGCTTAAATAAACTTAATGAATCTACTTAATTTTACATCTTTTTGATTAATTATTCACATATATTCCCCATTTCGTTTGTGCAATTTTGCTAAAACAAAGCATAATAAACTGTAGAAATAGTGAATTGAAATTTAATGTGATTTCGGTTATAATATAAATATCTTGATGTAAACGAATACACCAAGAACAACTTAAAGGAGGACTAAAATGAAACTCTCAAAGAGAATACTCGCTTGTGCGGTTACAGCGGCTATGGCAACATCTATGCTTTCTGCCTGCAACGGTTCAAGCACAACAAGCGGTTCGGCTGACAGCGGTAATGCTTCAGGCAATACAAGCTCAACGGCAAACAGCAGTACTTCAGGTACGGACAATAATTCAACGGACAATTCTTCTGCAAGCAACAACGGCGGCAGTGTTGTAGAAGCACCTTCAAACGGTACTACACTAAAGTGGCTCGGCTACTATGATCTTAACACAGATGACAAAGAAATCGTAGATAAGTTTGCAGATGAGGGCTATACTGTAGAATATATTTCAACAAGCTCGGCCGAATACTTCACAAAGCTCGCTCAGCTCGTTGCTTCATCAGACTCTCCCGATATGGTACGTTACGAGTGGCAGTCATACCCCCACGGTGTAGCAAACAACCTTTATACATCACTTGATGATTATGTTGACTTTGACAGCGATACATGGTCGGGTATGAAGGATATGATTGAAAACTTCAACTACGGCGGCAAGCACTACTATCTGCCTTACCGTGTAAATCCCGGCGTTGTACTTATATACAACCAGACTGCTCTTGACGACGAAGGTATCAAGACAGACCCGCTGGAGCTTTACAAGGAAGGCAAGTGGACATGGACAGCATGGAAGGATATAATGACCGAATGGTGCAACATCGGTGATAAGTATTACGGTGTAATGCCCACAGGCTTCGTTGCAATGCCTTTCATAGTTTCGACAGGTACAACGCTTATCGATGTTGACGGTCCTAACAAGCAGATCATCAACAACATGAAGGACGCTAACGTTCAGAGATGTCAGGACTTCCTCGCAGACCTTGCTAAACAGGGCATGGTAAATGCGGAATATGCAGATCCCAGCACCTGCCTTTCAGATACAAAGACACTGTTCGCAGAGTTCGGTCTTGACTGGGGCTGGACATCAGCTCAGGCTGCAGCTAAGGATCAGGATATCAGATTCGTTCCGATCCCCAGAGATGATCAGGCAGACGCATATTACATGAATACAGATACATTCGGCTACCTCGTACCCGCAGGCGCAAAGAACATAAAGGCAGCTCTCAAGTATATGGAAATCTGCCGTCTTAATGAAATTGATCCCGAGAAAATAGCTACAGCCAAGGCAGAAGCTACCGCTGAAAAGCTCTATTATCCCAAATGCCCCGAATGCGGCGTTTCAACGGCAGACAAGACTATAGAAAAATGCCCCAGCTGTGGTGCTGCACGAAGAGTAAACAAGACGCACTCGGCAATGTCTGAAGATCTGTATCAGATCTATTCAGATCTTAAGGACACAACAACCGACAAGTTCACATTCCTCTTTGACGACTGCTTCGGTTTCTCGACAGACCTTACAACAATGCTCCAGCAGGGTGACAGCGAAGGCGCAGGTTGCGTCCTCGGCGGACCTTTCAAGCTCGGTGAATCCTACACAAGTCTCCGTGATTCTTACTTCGGAACTGTAGAATCATACCTCGAACCTTACAGAGCTTTAATGCAGCAGAACTGAGTTAAGAACAGTTTTATAAACGAACAACAGCAAAAGGCACCGGGCGACCGGTGCCTTTGTTTTGTAACTTTCACTAAAGCTACAAGCTGAAACAGGAGGCACAACCTCCCGTTTTAATTATCTTACTTCTTCTTTATAACCGTTCCCTGTCTTGTTTCCTCGACGGTGTAGCCCATTGCGGTTATCTTATCTCTAAGCTCATCGGCAAGTGCGAAGTTCTTATCCTTTCGTGCCTGCTTTCTCTGCTCGGCAAGCTCAAGAATTTCGGCAGGAAGCTCCTCGGCTGTATCGGCAGGCTTCTCGTTTACCGCCTTTGCCTTTTCGATAAGCGATAGTGAAAGCACCTTGTCAAAGTCGGCGATAAGCGCCAGCTTTGTTGCGGGTGTTGTGTCAGCCTTTAATACGTCATACAGCGCAGTGATTGCAAGCGATGTGTTTATATCGTTGTCCATAGCGGCGGTGAAGCCCTCACGGAGCTTATCGTAAGCCGCCTTGTCAACCTCGCCCTGCTCCGCCTTTAAAAGCTGTGCTATCTTAGCAACCAGCTTTTCGTATGCGCCCTTTGCGTTGTCAAGATTCTCATAAGAGAATACGAGCGACTTTCTGTAGTGCGACAGCAGGCAGAAGAAACGGTATATCACGGGGTCGTAGCCCTTGCTCTCAAGCAGGGATACCGTAAGGAATTCACCCTTCGACTTGCTCATCTTGCCGCTGTTTGTATTAAGGTGGTGAACGTGGAACCAGTAGTTGCACCACTTATGACCGAGATAAGCCTCGCTCTGTGCTATCTCATTTGTGTGGTGGGGGAATGCGTTGTCAATGCCGCCGCAGTGAATGTCAAGATATTCACCGAGATGCTTCATACTTATGCAGCTGCACTCGATATGCCAGCCGGGGTAGCCTACTCCCCACGGGCTTTCCCACTTGAGTTCCTGATCGTCAAACTTTGACTTTGTGAACCACAGAACGAAGTCGGCCTTGTTTCTTTTGTTGCCGTCCTCCTCAACGCCTTCACGGACACCAACTGCAAGATCCTCCTCCTTGAAATCGTTGAAAACATAATACTTTTCAAGTTTGGAGGTATCAAAATAGATATTTCCGCCTGCTTCGTAAGCATAGCCCTTTTCGATAAGGGAAGAAATTACCTTGATGAAATCTGCGATGCAGTGCGTTGCAGGCTCTACAACGTCGGGACGCTTGATATTCAGCTTCGTGCAGTCCTCGAAGAAAGCGTCTGTGTAGTACTTTGCTATCTCCATAACTGTCTTATGCTCACGCTTTGCACCCTTCAGCATCTTGTCATCGCCCGTGTCGCCGTCGCTTGTCAGATGTCCTACATCGGTAATGTTCATTACACGCTTTACATCATAGCCGACATAGCGCAGGTACTTTTCAAGCACATCCTCCATAATGTAGCTGCGCAGATTTCCTATGTGTGCAAAGTGGTACACGGTAGGTCCGCAGGTGTACATATTTACCTTGCCCTCGACATTCGGCACGAATTCTTCCTTTTTGTGTGACAGTGAATTATATAACTGCATTTTCTTATCCTCGCTTTTATTTAATATTGTTTTCTTTAAGTTCTTCTCTGAGCAGATCTATCTCGCTCTGCATTGTTTCAAGCCTGCTCTGCAAGGCACATATCTGCTGTGCCACAGGGTCGGGAATGTGTATCTGGTCAAGGTCGCAGGCATTTACCCTCTGACCGTCACGGCGGACTATCCTTGCAGGAACGCCGACCGCAGTTGAGTTAGGCGGTACCTCCGACAGCACAACGGCATTTGCGGCTATCTTTGCGTTATCGCCCACCTTGAAAGGACCGAGAACCCTTGCTCCTGAGCCAACCATTACATTGTTGCCGAGCGTGGGGTGACGTTTACCGGTATCTTTACCCGTACCGCCGAGCGTTACGTTCTGATAAAGCGTGCAGTAGTCGCCTATCTCGGTAGTTTCGCCTATTACAACGCCGCTTCCGTGGTCGATGAACAAGCCCTTTCCTATCGTTGCGCCGGGGTGTATCTCTATACCCGTTTTTCGCAAAGCACGCTGTGATATCCACCTTGCAATGAAATAATGCTTTTTAAGGTACCATTTATGCGCCCTGCGGTATGCCCTTACAGCCTTGAAGCTGGGATACAGGAAAAACACCTCAAGATCGCTCTTTACGGCAGGATCTCGTTCTCTGACCGATTTTATATCCGCTTTTATTTTATCGAACATATGTTTCCTACCCTTCTCCGAAAATAAAAAAGCCTCCGTCTGCTTTGCAGACGAAGGCGGTTTATACCACGGTTCCACTTCGCTTCGGAGCTTACACTCCCTTTATGTCTTTAACGCAGACAAGACGAACAGAGATACTTGAAATTTTCCCTCTGCCGACCCGGATAAAAAAATCCGTACAGCCGCACTTCGCCGTAAATCCGTCTGCCGTCTTTCACCTGACACAGCTCTCTGTAAGACTTCATTTTCCGGGTACTCTTGCCATACACGGTCTTTGCACTTATGTTTTACTATATGCTTAGTGTATCATAAATGCAACGCTGTGTCAAGCGAAAAATCAAATATGCCGTTACTCCGAAATATTCTTTGCAATAGGCAGTCTCACGCAGACAAGCGTTCCCTTGCCAAGCTCGCTGTCAAGCGTCACCGTACCGCCGTAGCAGTTGACGATATGCTTTACTATGGAAAGACCGAGTCCGGTACTGCCCTCTTTGGTGCTTCTGCCCTTATCCACTCTGTAGAAACGCTCAAATACACGGTTAAGCGACTCCTTAGGGATGCCTATGCCGTTATCCCTTACATAGATACAGCCTATCTCGCCCACATCGTGAAGCGTTATCTCAACCCTGCCGCCGTCCTTGTTGTACTTTATGGCGTTGCTGACTATGTTTTCGACAAGCTCATATATGTGCTTGTATGCGGCACGGACGGTAAAGCTGTCGCCTGACAGTTCTATCGTGACATTTCTGGCAGAAGCCGCAGGCTCCAGACATTCCTTTACCGCTGAGCATATCTCAGACAGCTTACAGTCGGTCACTTCCTCGGCTGTCGTCTTGTTTTCAAGCGAGGATATTTCAAGGATATCGCTGATTATGGTTGACATTCTCTTTGCCTCGGTAAGAATTTTTCCGATGTAATAATCCTTCTTATCCTTAGGCACAAGTCCGTTTTCAAGAAGCTCGGCAAATCCCGAAATTGCCGTGAGAGGCGTTTTCAGCTCGTGGCCGGCATTTGCAAAGAAGTCGGCTTTGAGCTGTTCGGACATACGCTTGTCGGTAACGTCACGGATAACCATAAGTCCGCCGTGCATTGCATCTATTCCGCTTTTGGATACGGGGAATACCTGCACGAGCAAGATCCTGCCGTCAACGGTGCTTTCTATAGTTACCGTTCTGTCCTCATTTGCCGCTTTTTCCGCTCCGCTGATTATCTCGGGCTTTCTTGCAAGCTCGGGTACGGTTGAAGCGCCGCTTTCATCAGAAGCACCAAGCAGCTTAAGACCGGCACGGTTGATTGATATGACGGACAAATCGTTATCGTAAAGAATTACACCGTCCTGCAAGCTTTCGAGTATGAAGCGTTCCTTTTCACGCTCGTTTTCAAGCGTCTTCATATTATCCTGTATGCTTTTCCGCATAAAATTGAACATTGTGACAAATTCATCAAGTTCCGGGTATTTGTGCGAGGGTATCTCGTCAAGTTCCGCAGAGATTTTTTCGTCACCGACATATTTCATGCCGCTCATAGCCTTTGATATGCTGTTTATCGGCTTCATTATCTGGCGGGCAACGCTGCTGACCGCTATAAGCCCCGCTATTATGCCTATTGCGGCAGCTATCAGCATAGGCGCTATGAACATTGACGCAAAATCCATATAGCTGTTTATATTGTAGCTTATTCTGATTATATCGTCGTCCTTAACCTTCATAGCGGCATAGATCTGATTTTTGCCAAGCGTCTTTGAATATCTTACGGCTACTCCGCTTCCTGTAAGCTCTGCCTGCTTTATCTCCTCACGGGTGCTGTGGTCATCGTCCGGCTCACCGTCGATATAGGTATCTACAAATACAGTTCCGTCCTTATTGATAAAGCTCACTCTGGCGTTGCCGACAAGTGAACTTAATCTGTTTGCAAGGTCATAGTCGTGGTCGGCTTCGTCCTCATATATCACACGGATAAGTCCGAGAGAAGTCAGCATATCGCTTTTTCTGACGTTCTGCTCCGTGCTTGAAAGAAGTGCGGTAGCAGATACAACGCACACCGACATAACTATCGCAATTACTATAAGAAAACGTACTATAAGCGCTTTTTTCATCTGTACGTCCTCCTGTTATTCTCCTATAAATCTGTAGCCTACTCCTCTTACCGTTTTGATAAGATGAGCGTTCTCGGCATCATCGCTGAGTTTTTTTCTGAGCGTTCCTATGTGCATATCGAGCGTTCTTGTTTCACCGACAAAATCTATGCCCCACACTTTCGTGAGAAGCTCCTCACGGCTGACTACTCTCGCCCTGTTCTTAATAAGATACAAAAGAAGCTCATGAACCCAAGCATGAGCTTCTTTTGTTTTACTTATGTTGTTCATCTATTGTTTCCAAAGACCAGATGTTTGAATCTCTACGAAACAGCAGGCAAATCGCGATACCCGCAAATCCCAGCAGTAGAAACAGAAGAGCCGCACCGCTTCCTTCGCCTACACCGATTGCATGTCCAAGCAGGGAGGATGCTCCCTGTGCCGCCATGAAGGGCTCAAGGATATAATCTATGAGGGCACCACCCAGAAAATATCCTGCCGGTATGGTGAAGAATTGAAGAGAATTTCTAGCGGCATACACTCTTCCCTGCATATCAAGCGGTATATGTTCACGCAGCAGCACATCCATATTCGTATTCATTGCCGGAATACACAGCCAGCCGAGAAATGCCCCCAGACACCATACAAAGGGTTCTCTGCCCAATGCCAGAAAAAAGCTTTCGGTTCCCATGCTGATCAGCAGGGCATTGTGAATCAATCGCACACGTTGATGCCTCGTCGGCTTCAGCATCAGAACAAGACTTCCGGCAAGATTTGCCAGTCCCATACAGGTATTCACTACCCCCAGCACAGCTTCACTGCCACCCTCGCGCATCAGCAGCATATAAGGCAGTGCAGCATCCAGGGTGGAGGCTACCAGATTTATCGCAGCCAGATACAGGATCAGGTCCAGAACACCGCGATTTTCTCTCAGCCAGTGAAGACCGCTTTTTACGCCGTTCA